>ERZ1026776.160-NODE-160-length-52276-cov-45.693093_pt1 | contig 52276 bp, 32 predicted proteins | sample MGYA00380125_ERZ1026776 | MGnify/ENA primary metagenome ERZ1026776 (study PRJEB33269, sample SAMEA4719761) | human gut metagenome | biome: human-associated habitat; feature: organic feature; material: feces | place: Cameroon | collected 2013-10 ...
GCATAAATTAAAAATAATGGTCAAAACATTTGGATATTAACATAGAAAGCAGATTCACACAGATTTTTAGTTACTCAAGAACATCTGCTGTGAAATCTGCGGGAGAACATTCATATGCTGCTTGAGAGGTAATCTCCCACAGATTACGCAGATATTTATGTCCTGCATTCGTGTAATCCGAGATATTACTTCCTTTCTGTCAGTGGGTCTTCAACAAATCTCGTGTTCTTCTGCGCACCCAATATCCGTGTGCATCAGCGGAATCTGTGGGAGACTCCTTTGACCCCAATTGATTACTCACTAAAAGATTCCACTCTCGTCCAATCCAAGAGACCCTTTCCTTCTTCGTCAAGTTCGATGCCCAATCCTATTACTTTGCGCTTGTCTGCCTTGAAGGGTTCCATATATTGACGGTTGAGGATTTGCTCTGTGGCAGCTTCCTTGCCACCGTTGTTACGCAATTTCAGTTCTATGACATAGATGTAGCGTGAGGTCTTCACCGTCATGTCTATTCTGCCTGTTGAGATCATCTTTTCAACCTCAACATTCAAGCCGATGGCATTCATAATGGTACTGATGATGAGACGGTAACGCTCCTCCATATCCATAGATGCAAGTTTCTTGTTGCTGTATGGAACATCGGCGATGAGGGCTTTTAATGAATTCATAGCTTCGTCTATCTGACCTGTGCCCAATTCTCTGTAAAGACCAGCTTGTAGCGACTGTATTTCGTTTTCAGAGCGCATAGCAAGAGCAGGCAGTACGGTTTCGTATAATGCTTGCTTTACTTCCTCGTTCGGGAACCCTAAGATGTAGCCAAATTCGTCGCTTTCTTTTATAGTTAGGTAGCCAGACTGATATAGGAACAGTTCGGCACCGCCTCCTGATACATCAGACAGTTCCAGGGTGTTACGCATTACAGAACAATTCTCAAATTTGCTGAGACGAAGTTCTGCATTGTCAACAAACTTTGGGAGTAGTGATGTTGCTCCGGAAGAAGCCCAGAAGTTGATGATTTCTTTAGATTTCAACGCATTGACGAGGCTGTAGGGATTGTAAACATCCACCATGTTGCGACGACTGAAGTGATAGCCGTCGTAATATGCTTTCAGTCGGTCATGAGTCTCCTGTATAGACCAGTTGTTTGCTTCGCTCATCTGTTTGAGCTCAGGCATAAAGTTCTCTTTTATCTCCTCTTCTGTAATGCCGCAGATGGTTGCGTATTCAGGCATAAAGCTGATGTTGGACAGATTGTTGAGGACAGAGAAGAGGGATATTTGGGTAAACTTGGTGATGCCCGTGATGAAGATGAATTGTTCGTATTCGTCGTCTGCTTTTAGTATGGCAAAAACTTCACGGTATACCCCCGTGCATTTTTCATGTTCGGGAGTTTTCCATGAATGTTGCAGGGGAGAGTCGTATTCGTCTATGAGGACAGCCACTCTCAGTCCGGTCTGCTTATAGGCAGTGGCTATAATGGCGTGAAAACGGTCGGCAAGCATGGCGGTAGGATCGGGAGTAATGTTGTATTTCTCCTCATAATCCTTAAAGCGCAGGTTCAGGTAAGAGCGCAGAGTCTCCTCATTGGCTCCTCCACGGCTCATGTCAAGACGTATGACGGGATATTGCTTCCAGTCTTTCTCCAGTTGCATAATCTTCAGTCCTTCGAACAGGTCTTTCCTTCCTTCAAGGTACGACTCCAGCGTATCGACAAGTACAGACTTGCCGAATCGACGTGGGCGGCTCAAGTAGTTATACTTATCTCCCAAGTTGACCATGTTCCATACGATGTCGCTCTTGTCCACGTAGAGATAGTTCTCCTCTCTGATTATTTTAAACGACTGAATGCCTACTGGCAATCTTCTATATCTGTTGACTGTCATATCTCTCCTTCTCCTATTTTGTCTTATTTATACCTTATATCTGCGAAGATACGCTTTAAATCGAAATCTTCCAAACTTTTGTGAGGATTTATAAAGATTTTATTGTTGTCGGTAAAACTTAGACGACGTGGCACTATTTTTGAAATCTTTATACATAGCCAATTAGGCGTGTTTTTGTGTAATCAGATAAACGAGATATGCTTCACTCCAGAGCACATAGAGGCTGATGTGGCTCTGTTATAGCCAAATGTTAATCCGTGAACCACTATGGACTTGTACATGTCCCAAATAACTTATACCTTTGACGCATTGAAACTTTAGACAATCATTCAGAGAACTAAAAACAATAAATGTTATGGGTGAGATAAATAACAAACAGACTGTTTATCAGGCGATTAAGACTATTGCGGATAATCTTTGCAAGGAAGACAAGACGTATCTGCGTGCCGACTTAGCTTACGAACTGAAGAAGTATGGCGTCGCTTCCGACTCTTCGGAAGTGAGTAAACTGGTGTTCGACGCCTACAGATTTTTTCATAACGATGGCAATATCTCCATCGCCTTTGTGTCGAACAACTCACGCACCACGCTTGTGGCTGAGTATAAGTTGAACGACAGCTTGGAGCAGGGCAACAAGGAGGTGGCTTTGAAGATAGCTGAAGCTGAGCTGACCTTGTCTTCTTCGGCTTTGGACAAGCTGAAAGAGGAGGTGGAGCAGAATCTCAATCTGGTTCTTGCGAAGGGAACGTCGAAGCTGGCTGACATCGTTATGGGCACGAACGGCGTGAAAGACATCAGAAGCAAGGCTTCTACGATGTTCGACAAATACACCAAGATGGTGGAGGCGTATCATTATGCTGAGGATAGTGTCAGAGGAAACATCGAGGACTTTACTTCCTTGCGCAGCGATATGGGAATGGTGTATCGTGACTATGCCATGAAACTCATCGACATCTATGGCGACTCCATAAAGATGGTGTCGCCTGACCTGTTCGACTTTAAGCGCATCGAGTGGTTGGACGTGGACGAAATGCTCAAGTATGTGGAACTGGAATATAACAAGCTCTCGGAGAATTGTGCGGCACTGATGGGGCATATATCGGATAGTTTCAGGGCTTCACTGCAAAATTCCCTGCAGGCTTACAAGTCAGTGTCGAACGGCAACAAGTCGTTGGGCTTGGCGATGGCAGGTCTGGCGATGCTGGACCATTATATGGATGCCAGTGAACGCACCAACCGTCTGAAGTCTGACTTGTCCGTCTTCCAGACCAGCGTGAAGCATGATGCCACTCGCATCAAGGCTGACATGGGACGTCTGATGGTAATCTGCAAGACACTTAATGATGTGGTCATTCCGAAGGCTAACGTGTTTCTGCGGTATGGCGAGAAGCTGATGGCTTCCGACTTGAAGGCGATGCTGGATGCTCTGTACGGGGATGAGACGGTCAGGCCTTTGGAGGAGAAGCGCAGAGAACTGCTGCAGCAGTTGAAGGTTCTGGACATGGAGATGAACGATCATCTTCAGAACATAGATGTATATACGTCGCTCATCAACGACATTACTTCCACGTTGGAATCGAAGCGGGCAAGCTATATGGATGCCAAGGCTAAGAAACCGTCAAAGCCTTTCTTCCTCGTCAACTTGCTTACCTTTGGTACGGCCAACAAGAACTACTATCGTAACTATTCGGAATGGAATTCGGTGTGCTTCCCTCTTGTAAGGGAGTATGAGAGTTATCAGGTGGACCTGAAGCTGGACAAGGAGGAACTGGATGCGCATCGTGAGGCCCAGACTCGTATAAAGAATGAATATGCTAAACTCTCGAATGAGCTGAATAAGGTGTCCGGTGATATCAGAAGCAAGATAGTTTGTTTGGACGAACTGAAAATGAAGATGCTGAAACATCTTCGTGACATTGTGGCAATGCTGAAGCTCGGACGAGAGATAATGGAGAGCAAGATAGATGAGAAGTGGGTGCATACGGTGGACATCCCGGACTTCAAGGAAACAGCCAAGTTGCCTGCCGACATCGAGCAGAATCTCTCGCAGTTCACAGGCTTGTTGGCGGATAACGTTCATGCTGACTCTGCCATGGCAAAGAATCTGCTTGACGGCGTGGCAGTATATGCTAATGACCGTAAGAGGATACAGGGTAATGCCACACAGAATACGCCAGCCGAATACAGCGAGGAGGAACTGGCAGAGGTTACTGGAGCGATGGAGCAATCATTGCAGAGGGGCATTGCTCTGTTTGACAGTTTCGCTCAACTCAAGGTGCAGCAGCTTAACGGCCAGTTGGCTTCGGCTACCTACGACAAGGAGCTGAAGAAGCATGCTGACGAGTTTAAGCGTGAGATGGCAAAGATAGACAACAAGAGTGCTTATCTTCGTGAGGTGTTTAAGCGGATAAATCTTGCAAGCAATGAGGATGAGCGTAAGCAGGCTATGTCGCTGCTGAGCGATTTGAGCGGTTACTCGCTCTCGGAACAGGATTTCACTGACTTTATTAACGGAAAGAAACAAATAGAATTATAAATAACAAATGGAAAGTTCAAGAAGACAGCAAGCCCAGGCTGATTTGGGCATGGATTTCGCAAAGGAAGACCAAAAGCGAGAGGCTGCCCTTGCCAAAGAGCAGGAGCGCATTAACAAGAAGGAGGCAAAGCGTCAGGAGATGATGAACAGGCAGTCGTATCGCCTGATGGCAAGCACGGCAAAGTATATGGACAAGTATTTCTTGGATCCTATTCTTGGTTTCGTCCTTCCTGCAGGTATCGGTGATGCCTTGTCGAGCGTGCTTGCATTCCCGTTCGTCTATTACAGCCTTTGCGTGGTGAAGTCGATTCCGCTGACATTGGCTGTCATCTATAATATATTGATGGATGTCTTGATAGGAGCCATACCTTTCTGTATAGGTGATGTGCTTGATGTATTCAAGCGCTCTTATGTAGAAAACCTGAGATTGATAACTGGTTATATTGATGATGACAAGGAGATAATCAATAAGGTGAACAAGAAAGCTTTCTGGACGGCTGTGTTTATTGCCGTGCTTTGCTGGCTGATTTATTGGGTCATCTCTTGGGCTATCAGCGTTGGGTCCTGGATTGTTTCATTGTTCTGATAACTTGCCAGTTTGCCTATAAACAAAAACGACCTGAGTTCTGGATGTTCCGTAACTCAGGTCGTTTTTGTTTATAGTAGGGGGATGACGTTTCGGTCTTTTTAGTACTTGTCGTGCTTCTTCACAGACGTCATCTTATACACCAGCGTGCCGCCCTTCATGATGTCGGAGTGGTTGATGTACGGCTTGTTATAGCGCTTGCCGTTGAGAAGAATGTAGTCTACGTACTTGTTTTCCTTAGAAAGACCTTCCGCCTTTACTGTGAATGTCTTGCCGTCAACGAGACGGAGTGTTATCTTCTCCATCTGTGGTGCGCCGAACACATACTGTCCGCTTACGGGATTGACAGGATAGAAGCCCATGGCTGAGAGCATATACCATGCCGACATCTGACCGCAGTCGTCGTTGCCGCAAAGTCCGTCAACGGTGGGACGATACTGGGTGTCGAATATCTCGCGGATAAGCTCCTGGGTGCGTGACGGGCGTCCAGCCATAGCATAAAGGTAAGCCACGTGATGACTCGGCTCGTTGCCGTGAGCGTACTGGCCAATGAGGCCGGTAACGTCAGAGAGTGTGCTCTCCAGCTTGAGCGAGAAGAACTGGTCGAGCTTCTTGAGGAACGGCTTCGGACCGCCGAAGAGCTTTATAAGTCCGTTAACGTCATGCTGCACCTGCCATGTGTATTGCCATGCGTTGCCCTCGGTGTAGTCGCCGCCGCTACTCTCGGCATGTGCAAGGTCGCTCGGATTGAACGGAGTCTTCCATGATCCGTCAGAGAGACGCGGACGCATAAACTGCGTTGACTTGTCGAAGAGGTTCTTGTAGAACTGTGAACGGCGTGTGAAGTAAGCCTCGTCCTGCTTCTTGCCCATGAGACGAGCCATGTCGGCAGCGGCATAATCGTCATACATCGACTCCAATGAAGACGATACCGACTCTGCTTCTGTGAGGTCTGTGGGCAGATAGCCGTACTTCATGTAGTTCTCCCAGTCGCTCTTCAGCTTGTGCGACACGGTCTGCGTCTTCTTGATGGCGTTGAAAGCACGCTCGGCATCAAAGCCGCGGAATCCCTTGTGGTAAGCTTCAGCCACAATGGAGACAGCATGGTTTGCCACCATACAGTAGTTTTCCTTACCCCAGAGTCCCCAGATGGGCAGGAATCCCTGCACCTCAGCCTGCTCGACGAGCGAATTGACCATGCCGTCCACGCGGTCGGGCATTACGATGGTGTAGAAGGGATGGGCGGCACGGTAAGTGTCCCAGCAAGAGAAAGTGGAGTAGAACTGACCTGTCTCTGCCTTCACCACCTTGTCGTCGGCGTTGCGATACATGCCGTCCACGTCAGCTATCTGGTTGGGCTGGATAAGAGCGTGATAGAATGATGTGTAGTAGTTCTGCTTCTGCTCCTCGGTTCCTTCCACGTCGATGCGCTTCAGGTAATTGTTCCAGTCGTCGTGTGCTGAAGCCTTTACGGCAGCGAAGTCCCATCCCGGCACCTCAGCCTGGAGGTTCTTCTTGGCACCTTCGATACTCGTTGTTGACATCGCAATCTTTACGAGCAGCTGTTCGCCCTGCGCGATGTCGTCAAACGAAGCTACGATGCGGTCGCCCTTCTCCGTATCGAAAGCCTTGGGGAGGACGGTGTGTGAAGTGACGCGATGGTTGAACTTGATGACGAAGAAATAATCCTGCTTCACCCACACCGTGTTCTGGACGTGACCCACGAGTGTCTGGTCGTCCTCCCAATGCGTTTCGCAAAGGTTCACCTGCGAGTGATACTGCTTGTCGTTCCATGACGGACCATGCTGGAGGTCGATAAGCACAGACGTTGAGTCGGCTGAATCGAAGGTGTAACGATGGAATGCCACGTGAGGAGCAGCAGTAAGTTCCGCCTTAACCTTAGCGTCAGTCAGATACACGGAATAATATCCCGGTGTGGCGAACTCCTGATTCTTGGCGTAGCGAGAGCGATAAGCGTCCCACTGGCGGATGCGCTTGCCCGTTGACGGCATGACGAGGATGTCGCCGAGGTCCATGCAGCCCGTACCGTTGAGATGGTCCTGCGTGAATCCCCAGATGATGGAGTCGCTGTAGACGTATTCAGAGCAATAGCGCCAACCTACGCCTCCCGTTACAGGACTTGTCTGAATCATGCCGAAAGGACGGCAAGCGCCGGGGAACGTGTGTCCGTTGTCGGCATTTCCTACGAAGGGGTTGACGTACTTTGTGTAATCTGTGGTCTGTGTGGACGATGCTGCTGCCACTGCCGGAGAGAGAAGCGCAGCAATGCCGACCGCCCACTTGCAGATTAGCGAATTAGTTTTTTTCATTTCTTTTTTGGGTTTGTTTTTGATTACCATTATATAAATGGTTTGTTCTTATTATATAAAGGTTTGTTCTTTCAGTATATTAATATGTAAGAAGCCACCGTCTTACTTGCGCTCTTTCAGAAGGTCGCGAATCTCAGTGAGCAGCAGTTCTTCCTTGGTTGGCTTCGGTTCCTCTGGTTTCGGCTTGGCTTCATCTTCCTTCTTCTTGAGGTTGGACAGCTTGTTGATGCCCTTGACGAGGAGGAAGACGCAGAAGGCAATGATGACAAAGTCGATGATGGTCTGGATGAAAGCACCATAATTAATGGTGGCAGCTTGCATCGTTTCGCTGCCGATCTTCACAGTAGGCAGTTCGAATTTAAGGTCGCTGAAATTTACTCCGCCGATGAGCCATCCGATAGGAGGCATAATGATATCGTTGACGATGGACGAAACAATCTTTCCGAAAGCGCCGCCGATGATGACGCCGACAGCCATGTCAACAGCATTGCCCTTGACGGCAAATGCCTTGAATTCGTTCAAAATACTACTCATATCTTTTCTTTTTAGTTATTTAATGCTTTGTTTTGCCAACTGTATATGACAAATAGAGATGTTAGTAACACTATTAATTCGTCTTTGTGACAACTATAGAAAATTTTAAAAAAATTAATACTTTAATTGTCTGCAAAATTAGAAAAAAGTTATTAACTTTGCACACGTGAAAAGAGAAAATCCACGGGCACATTGATTTTTTATTGTTTCTTGCCCATAAACGGCGGGGTAACGCTTTAAATAATGTGTTTTTCAAGGATAAGGATAAACCTTTAAATTAAAATAAAGTAAAATGATTAAAGTAGGTATTAACGGATTTGGTCGTATCGGCCGTTTCGTATTCCGCGCAGCTCAGACTCGCAACGACATTCAGATTGTAGGTATCAATGACCTTTGCCCGGTTGATTACTTGGCTTACATGCTCAAGTATGACACAATGCACGGTGCTTTCCAGGGCACAATCGAGGCTGACGTAGAGAAGAGCGAGCTCATCGTTAACGGCAACCACATTCGTGTAACTGCAGAGCGCAACCCTGCTGACCTGAAGTGGAACGAGGTTGAGGCTGAGTACGTAGTTGAGTCTACAGGTCTCTTCCTGACACAGGAGAAGGCTCAGGCTCACATCCAGGCTGGTGCAAAGTACGTTGTTATGTCTGCTCCTTCAAAGGACGCTACTCCTATGTTCGTTTGCGGCGTAAACTTCGACAAGTACGAGAAGGGTACACAGTTCGTTTCTAACGCTTCTTGCACAACAAACTGCTTGGCTCCTATCGCTAAGGTTCTGAACGACAAGTTCGGTATCGAGAACGGTCTTATGACTACAGTTCACTCTACAACTGCTACTCAGAAGACAGTTGACGGTCCTTCTTTGAAGGATTGGCGTGGTGGTCGTGCTGCTTCTGGCAACATCATCCCCTCTACTACAGGTGCTGCTAAGGCTGTAGGTAAGGTTATTCCTGAGCTCAACGGCAAGCTGACTGGTATCTCAATGCGTGTTCCGACTCTCGACGTTTCTGTTGTTGACCTCACAGTTAACCTCAAGAACGCTGCTACTAAGGAGCAGATCTGCGCTGCAATGAAGGAGGCTTCTGAGGGCGAGCTCAAGGGTGTACTCGGTTACACTGAGGACGCTGTCGTTTCTTCTGACTTCCTCGGCTGCACATTCACTTCTATCTTCGACGCTAACGCAGGTGTTTACCTCACAGACAAGTTCGTAAAGGTAGTTTCTTGGTACGACAACGAGATCGGTTACTCTAACAAGGTTCTCGAGCTCATCGCACACATGAAGAAGGTTAACGGTTAATTCATTGACCGATAGATAAGTTATAAAAAAGCACGGATTCCTATTTGGAGTCCGTGCTTTTTTTTGTTCTCTGTCCTGACTTCGTTACTCAAAAAACACGTATTTTATAACTGATTGATAAACAATATTTGCATTTCTGATGCTCAATACTATGAGTTGAACGCACCGCAAAATCTTTGGTGCGAAATTCTTGAGTTTTGAGCGTGCAAGGATAAACGGTTTATACACAGTGAATTAGAATGTTTGTGAGGAAAGTGTGCAAAAAAAAGAAGCTGCAATAAGCCTATTTGTGTTGCAATAGCGCCACTTTTACACTCTAATAGTGCCACTTTTACCATACAATAGCGCCACTTTTACACCCTAATAGTGGCACTATTGGACTGTAAAAGTGGCACTATCGTTAAGCTCGGGTGCTGTTTGCTCAGCAGAATACCATAAAAACAGCTTTTTGATTCTCTATAATTGATTTTTATTTTGTAACAGGTTTTTACCGCTTGTACGATATTTGCATGGCGGACATAAAGACGTTTCATGCATCTGCTTTGTGGCTTCTTTGTTCTATTTAAATCAACTCTAACCTGTAAGCTGTTGATCTTGTATTGTAACGATAACGACCCGAGACCATGTTGGACTGTGTAGAATCCAACGTTGGTCTCGGGTCGTTGTCATATCTGCAGAGTGTGAGCTTTACTTGTTCACAACTTTCTTGCCGTTGACGATGTAAATGCCTAATGGGAGCTTCTGAATTTCTGACAGTGTCATATTCTTGCCCACGAGCATTCCTCGTATTGTGTAGACACATGCATTGTCATTGTCGCTCATAATTTGTGCTATAGCGCAAATCTTTTTATATTTACCGTTAATCGTAATGTCATAGTCGGGCATTGTCTCAGGGATTTCCTCCCAACCCTCAAATTCATATCCTTCCTTTATCGGAACTTCCGGTTCAACGATAATCTCGCCGTATTCTACTTCTGTTTCGGCTATTGTTTCTCCGTCAATCTTCCAAGTTACCTTATGAATGTTTACAGAGAAATATCCCGTAACCGTTACATCGTTAGCCGGCATGGTTTCTGGTATTTCCGACCATCCGCTGAATGTATATCCTTCTTTTGCTGGATTAGCTTCAGGAGTAATCGTAGCTCCATACTCAATCGTCACCGTTTTGTATTCCTCTCCATCCACTATATACTTTAATGTATATGAGTTAACAGAGAACGAACCATTAACCGTAACGTCATGAGCCGGCATTGTTTCCGGTATCTCCGACCAACCGCTGAATGTATATCCTTCTTTCGTTGGATTAGCCTCAGGCGTAATCGTCGAACCGTATTCAGCTGTCACCGTTTTGTATTCCTCTCCGTCCACTATATACTTAATAGTATATGAGTTAACAGAGAACGAACCGTTAACAGTCACGTCATGTGCCGGCATAGTCTCCGGTATCTCCGACCAACCGCTGAATGTATATCCTTCTTTCGTTGGATTAGCTTCAGGAGTAATCATCTTACCATAGGTAACAGTCACCGTTTTGTATTCCTCTCCATCCACTATATACTTTAATGTATATGAGTTAACAGAGAACGAACCGTTAACCGTCACATCATGAGCCGGCATCGTCTCCGGAATCTCCGACCAACCACTGAATGTATATCCTTCTTTCGTTGGATTAGCCTCAGGCGTAATCGTCGCACCGTATTCAGCTGTCACCGTCTTGTATTCCTCTCCGTCCACAACATACTTTATAGAATATGAGTTGACAGAGAACGAACCATTAACCGTAACGTCATGGTCTGGCATTGTTTCCGGGAGATTCTGCCATCCACTGAATGTATATCCTTCTTTCGTTGGATTAGCTTCAGGAGTAATCGTCGCACCGTACTCTACAGTAACCTTTTTATACTCTGCTCCGTTTAGAACATATTTCAGAGTGTAGCTGTTTATGGCGAAGTTAGCTGACAGGCTGATGTTGCTGTTTACGGTAATGGTGCGCGGATTGTCGGTGTTTCCGTCAGACCATGAAGCGAATTTGTAGCCTTTGTCGGGTACAGCCGTAAGAGTGGCTGAGGCTCCGAGGTCGTAAGAACCGGCACCCTCTACAGAACCATGAGCAGAGTCAGTAATCGTAACTGTCCTTACAGGCTTCACTACATTGATAGTGGTGGTGTTGCCAGCTCCCGAATACTTGTTCGTCAGACCTGGAGTGGACAGCAGGATGTTGCTGATCTGTATGTTATAGTTGCCAAAAGCAGCATTCTTCTTCACAGGCAGCAATATCGTCATCACATTGCCGTCGCCTTTGGCAATTTCGCCGCCGCAAAGCGAATAACAGAAATAACGACTCTTGCCGTTGCCTATGCTGCGGCTTGTTGCCGTGAATCCCTTCGCTCTATCCGACCATTCGTACTTGTCGAGGATGTCAAAACTATTTGTGTCATAATCCACGTCAAACTGCAGACCGTTCACCACATCATTGTTTGACAAGGCAATCTGAAGGCGTAGCGTGTCGCCTGGCTCCACGTCAGAACCGCTGAGCGTGATATAGTTAGGCGAGTATCTGTTTGCCCTAACCTTGATGTTATGCAGTCTGCGGTCTGGATCGTTGGTGTATAGCTGTATCAGTTCGTCGTAGTCACGTTCCTCCACATCGTCCAACATTACATCAATGTCAGTTTCTTCCCATGGTTTGATGATGATGGGTAGCTGTGCGCCAACCTTCAGATGTTCCGAACTTGACACTATGCGGTCTATGCGCAGCGGAGCCGAACCATAGTTGTTTATGCGGAACGAAGTTTTCGCTACTTGTGTGATAGGAGTGCGTCCGAGGTCAATCTCGTCGGTAGCATAGATGCTCGGACTCAGGATGTTGATGTAGCCGTCATATTTGTCCGACAACACATCCGTTAGCTTTCCCTTTATGTTTGCCGTCAGCATGGCTTTTGCGGCTCCAAGCGAAGTGCCGTACCTGCCGTTCAGTTTCACCTTGAATGTGGCTACCACACCGTCGTTGCCCGTAAACGGCGAATTGCTGAGTGAGAAGGCAAGCGCATGCAGCGTCCTTCCCTTCATCGAAGCTACCATCTGATGGTCCGTCTTACGGGAAGAGAGCTTGAAGCTGCCGTCTACATACTCCAGCTGATCCGGCATATTGAAGTCTAACTGGAATCCTGTGATGTCGTCCATGTTGTTCATGCGCAAAGCTACGGTGACAATGCTGTCAGCCATACCCTCGGCATTCTCCACATGCAGCTCGTTCACGGCAAAAGGCTGAGCCTTCAGTTTCACTGTGTTCAGCTTGTAGACGCTGTTGCATAGGAATTTCACCTCTTCCGTTATGTTGCCACGTTCCACGGGGGCATAGTTGATGGTGAACTCCCTGCTGCTGCCAGCCTCAATCTCTATCGGGAATGACTCGTTGCAGGAAAACTCCGTGGCGCTGAACTGCAGTCCGCTGATTATCAGCGTAGCGTTGCCCACATTGCTCACCCTTACCGTCTGCTGATATGAGTTTCTGATTGGCACTCTGCCATAGTCAATCTCCAATGTGCTGTATTCTGACTTGGCGCACAATATGGTGGCGTTGCCGTCGGTGGCTGTAATGTCAGGTAGGGTTGTGCCGTTGCTGTCCGTTATCACCACCTTGTCTGCGCTCAGTGTGATGTTCGACGGAGCGTTGCCCAACTTCAGACGCACGGTGGCAATGTCGCCGCTGCCCGGAGCGATGGCGTCCATCGACATGGAATAAACGAGGATGTTCAGTTTGCCGTCCTTCACACCTGCCGTCACTTTGTGCTTGCTCGTCCTGCCGGTGGTCTTGGCGGAGTTCTCCACAAGTTCAATACGCGAGTCTATGGGTATCGCCACCTGCACCGACGAAACGTTGTCGCTGTTGGTCAGCCCCACCCGTAGCTCCACGATGTCGCCCGGCTTGCCCTCCACAGATCCTATGTTAACAATATTATCGGCAGCGGCACGTGCCGCCACCGATAATATCATGATACATACAAGCAGGAGATGCTTGATGATGCTTTTCTTCATAAATATATTATATAATGTATCTCGTTATGAAGACATATTTACTTCACCACCTTCTTGCCGTCTACGATGTAAACGCCGGCAGGCAGTTTCTTGAGGTCGCTGCTGCGTCCTGACAATTTCACTCCCGTGAGAGTGTATATGCCTGATACGTTCATGACGTCGGCTCCAAGACGTGTCACGCTTGTCTCCTGACCAGCCTTTGCCTCGACGTTCTTTCCTGCGGCGTCACTCAGTCTGATGTCCATAATCTTGGCGTCGCCGATGTTCAGAATGGCATGCTTGCCGGCAGTGAGAGTCTTGCCGCTCATGCTGTATGCAAGGTATATGAAGTCGTTGTCGCTGAGCCATGACGAAGTCTGCTCGAAGCCCTCCATCTCGTCGGTAGCCTTTATCTGGCTTCCCTTCTCTGTGGCAATCTGAATCTGCACACCTGCGAGGTCCACTGGCGAGTCTACGTATACGATGCCGTTCTCCACGGTGTACGTAGCCGTAGCCATAGCCATTGAGCTTGCGTCGGCGTTCGGGTTGAGAATGGTGCGGATGATGCCCACCACGTCAAGGATGTCAATCTGCAGGTCCTTGTTGATGTCGGCTGCCTCGAAGAGGAACGGCTTCGGTTCCTGACCTGAAGCATAGTTTACGGTGGTTATCACATCTGCAACGTCCACTTTGCCCGAACCGTTGGCATCGCCGATCGTAGAGGTCATCGGAGTGACAGCCACCACATTTGACGGGTCGGTCTCCTTAAGGTCTGTCGTAATCACCTTATACTGATAGCAGTATGTGGTTCCCGGCACCACGTCGTAGTCTATGTATTCGAGCGTCTCGTTGTCGAGAAGCTGCTTGTTCACCTTTATCGTGTCACCCTTGTCGGTATAGCGGTAAAGGTTGTAGCCAAGGAAGTCGTCGAAGCTGTTCTGAACGTCGTTCCACGACAGCGTCACCTTGCCGAGACCAGCCTCGCCCATGAAGCCCGTGCTTAGCGAGCCGGCTGCCTGTACGTTTACGTTGAAGCGGCTGTCCTCAACAGGAATCTCGAAACCTTCGTCGTCTTTCGCTCCGTCCACATAAATGCGGTTCAGTCCGTCAGCGCCGGTCTTTCCAGTGATGGTCAGGTAAGTTGTGTAGACGGTGCTGTCTGCGCTCCACGTTCCCTCTTCGGCGATGGGAATCTGTGTGTATGGAGGACGTACACCCATTGCCACCATCGGAGTTACACTGGTGCGCATCGGGCGGTTGAAATAAACCTCAAACTTATGCTTGCCGACGCCCAATGGCGGAAGCATGTCAAACTCGTCCTGAGCATCGTAACCGTCAACTACAACTTTCCATACGATGCCGTGAGCCTCTGCGTTAGGACGCGTGAGCATGTTGGAGAGGTCGTATTCGGTGGTGCTATAATCGTTGTTTATATCGTATATTCCTTTCCTTACTAAGGATTCATTTGATGAACCAAAATAGTTTGGGGTATCTGTTGTATAAACTTTTGGGCCATTACTAATATAAGCCCCTGTCAATCCATATTTATTACTAAATATATTTGATGAATGTAAAGCTTGTAATCCAAAAGCATTAGATTGCGCCATATCATCTGTACAATTCCCAATCAAATTACATGATGTAAGATTAATATCGTCATCATCATAATAATGAATACTCTTATTATTGAAAAAGTTACATTTTTCAAATGTTCCAGAACTCAGCATTTCTATTTCATTATCTTTAACAATATTATTGTTTGTCTTTTTAATTTTATCTATACCGTAATAATCGAATGATAATGAGAAAAGATCAGAATTTTGAATGACTGTATAACTAAAATCCGATATATCAATAGATGCACCACCAATGGAACTTGGGTCATCCATTCCATTCAATACAATTAAACTGTCTGGCTTACCTATAGCATTAATAGTTCCTACATTTTTAATATTTGTATTTTTAAAATCTAATATTGTACCAGGTTTTATAGTTAATGTAACTCCTTGTGGTACAGCAATAGTTTTTGTCACAATATAATGCACATTCGGATAAAGCGTAGTATTTTCTTTGATTAGTCCGCCAATCTCCACACCGTTCTCCACGGTGAGAGTAATCTCTTGAGTAAATTCGCCTTGCATACTGTCGCACGTTCCCTTGAGGACAAGGCGGATATGGCGGTTGTCAGCACACTTGTCGTTAATCTTTATGCGTAGAGGTTCGGCGCTCTTTCCCTTGCCGTATGCGCTCAGCTCCGCACCGAAGTCAGCCTCTTTCTTTATGAACTCCACAATCTGCGGGTCCTCGTTCTCACCAAGCTCTATAGACAACTTGATGTTCTTAGCCTTGCCCCATGAGTTGCGCACGATAGGATAGAAGTCAATCACCTCGCCGGCATCAGGTCTGCCGTCGCCGTCGCCTACATTGGTGCTGTCGTCCATTTCGTAGGTCACGAAAGAGAGTTCAGGTATGCGGTCCTCGTCCTTTATAGAGAAAGCCTTATAGATGTCGAGTCCACCTGTTTCAGAACATGCATTGATAAGGTCACCAAATAGATATTCTTTGTTCACGTATTCTTTTGTCTGTATGAGTCGCGACAATGCACCAGCCACCATCGGCGTGGCCATAGACGTGCCGTTCAGCGACTTGTAGTTGCCGCCGGGGTATGTACTCTCGATATTTGCACCTGGCGCAAGCAGCTCATAGTTATACAGCTTGTCCTCTCCCCACTCTGTATATGTGGGTCCGTTGTCGTCATAGTTGCTCCAGCCGGTGATATTGCCCTCGCTATTCATTGCTTGAACGCCAAGCACAAAAGTGTAAGAAGCAGGATACATAGGTTTAGGGGCAAATTGACCTCTTTCTAGGTGCGCATGGTTCAAGCACATTCCGTCATTTCCAGCTGCCGCCACGAGCACAGCCTTCTGATAAGCTCTGCTCAAAGCCTGCTCCTCGGCTTTAGATTCGCCATAGCTGCCGAAACTCATGCTGATGATGTCGGCACCGTTAGCCACGGCATAGTCGATGCCCTTGATGATGGTTGCCACGTCGCCAGTGCCGTCGCTCTGCATCACCGTCACCGGCATGATGAGCGCGTCGGGGTTGGCACCTACGATGCCGATGCCGTTGCCACCAACGGCAGCAGCGATGCCGGCGCAATGAGTGCCATGACCGTTCCAGTCGCCAATGCGTCCAGTCTGGTTCACGAAGTCCCATCCGTGTACGTCGTCATTAAATCCGTTGCCGTCGTCGTCATATTCCTCGGCACCATCAGCCTCCTTGGCATTGGTCCAAATGTTAGCCTTCAGGTCGGGATGGTCAATGTCCACGCCCGTATCGAGAATGGCTATCACGGGGCGCTTGTTCGTTATGAAAGGTTCTTGCCACAGCAAAGGAATCTGCATGCTCTGCAGTCCCCACTGATTGCCGAAGAGCGGGTCGTTGAAAGATACGGCACGATTCTCGCCACCTGCGGTCTGCTGTTGCGCTTCGTCAAGCGCCTTGCTCTGCGCAGCCATTGCCTCTGCGCCACCAAGAGCATACACTATTCTGTTGGGTTCGGCATATTCCACATCCTTCAGCTTAGACAATTTAGCCACAGCCTCCTCCACGTTGCGCACCTTAGCCTTGTTGTAGCGCATAAGATAAACGCGGTTCATGGCAGGAGCCGTCACGGTCTGACCGTTGACGCTACGTGCCAGACGCTTCACCGGCTGATGACCTGAGAGCGGCATCAGCTCCTCAACCTCAGAAACGCCAAGAGCACGAAGAGTGGCGTCGATGCTGTTAACGCCCGACGTCCTGAACTTGGTGCGGCGTGGCGCCTTTATCTGCGCCGCGCTCTGATCCTTAAACTTCACGATTAGCTCGCCCTCTCTGTAGTTGTAGGCAGAGAAACGGGCATCTACCTTTACCACTTCGTCCTCGTTGTTACGGTCTTGCGCCATAGCGGGAATAGCCATGAGAGCCGTCAACGCGACAGTAAAAATGTAATGCAGTTTCATAATGGTAATATTTATTTGATATTTGTTTTTAATTATATAGACAGGTGATGATGTAAATATTTATGCAAAAATATTAAATATTATAATGTGAAGCAAGCATTTGGCGGATTAATTTTTCCGTAGCAATAAGTATAGTTCCCACAAACCTCAACTTTTCTGACCTCACACCAATTGATTGGTGTTAGCAAAAGAAGAGAATACGTTTTTATTTTCCTTACATTATAATATTTAGTCGGAAAATAGTTGTAGCAGTGGAAAGGATTTTGTAAGTTTGCAAATTAAATACATGTAACGAATCCACCAATTTGATGAATAAAAACAATATGAGCAAGATGATAACCATACTCGGACCTACGGCAAGTGGCAAGACTCCGGTGGCGGCAGCGCTCGCGGCACGCACCGGGGGAGAGATTCTTAGTGCCGACTCGCGTCAGGTTTATCGCCGCATGGATATAGGAACGGGCAAGGATCTTGCCGACTATGTGGTGGACGGACATCGTGTGCCTTATCATCTTATAGACATTGCGGAACCCGGAACAAAGTATAACCTCTTCCAGTATCAGCAGGATTTTCATACCGCATACGCCGACATACGCAGCCGTGGCAAGCTGCCGATACTCTGCGGAGGCACCGGTCTGTATCTTGAGGCTGTGCTCGGAGGCTATCAGTTGTCGCCCGTGCCGCAGAACCCGGAGCTTCGCCAGCGCCTTTCTGGTATGTCGCTCGAGGCGCTGACCGAGATGCTGGCGGAGCTGAAGCAGCGCAGCGGTTCGGTGATGCACAACACCACCGATGTGGACACGGCGCAGCGAGCCATACGCGCCATCGAAATTGAGACGTACAACCTGGAGAATCCTACCAGCGAACGCCAGCTGCCAGCCGTCGATTCATTGATAATCGGCATCGACATCGACCGCGAACTGCGTCGTGAAAAGATCACCCGTCGCCTGAAGGCACGTCTGGACGAAGGCATGGCTGACGAGATACGAGGACTGATAGGGGAGGGCATACAGCCCGAAGACCTTATATATTATGGTCTGGAGTATAAGTTCATCACCGAATATGTCATCGGAAACCTCACTTACGACGAGATGTTCAGACAGCTGGAGATTGCCATCCATCAGTTTGCGAAGCGTCAGATGACGTGGTTCAGAGGCATGGAACGACGGGGATTTTGTATCCACTGGTTGGACGCCACGCTGCCGATGGAAGAAAAAGTGAACACCATCCTGCGTCTGCAGGAGGAAGAAACAGAAAACAAGTAAACCTAACATATAATAATTAGAGATCCTTATGCCAAACAACAAACGATGGGGCGTGCTTTACTGCCCGAAGCATGAACTGCTGAGTCCGAAGCGTCGTTGGGAGAAGATAGAGAAATGTCTGAAGGACAATGGCGTGGAATACGACTTCATACAGAGTGAGAGCAGTTCCGGTGTGGACCGTCTTATAAAGATGATGATCAACAACGGCTACGAAACGATTGTTATCGTAGGAGGCGACTCTGCGCTTAACGATGCCGTGAACTGCCTGATGCAGTACGATTCGAGTGTGCGTGAGCGAGTCGTGCTCGGCGTTATTCCCAACGGACTGATGAACGACTTCGCTCATTTCTGGGGATTCCGCGAGAGTGACTACAGCCAGACCATCAAGTGGCTGAAGCAGCGTCATGTGCGCAAGATTGACCTCGGATGCATACGATATACCAATCACAAGGGTGAGGCTTGCCGCCGCTACTTCCTTAACTGCATCAACATCGGACTGATAGCCGCCATCATGAACCTCCGTCGTCAGACACGTCACTACTTCGGTTCGCGTACGCTGTCGTTCGTGTTCTCCTTCATACTGATGATTTTCCAGCGTCTGGAATATCGCATGCACGTAAAGATCAACCATGACGACATCAAGCGCAACGTCATGACGATGTGCATCGGCAACGCTTCCGGCTACGGACAGACGCCGAACGCCGTGCCTTACAACGGCATGCTGGACGTCAGCATCGTGCATCATCCCGGTATGACGCAGCTCTTCGAGGGCTTCTATCTCTTCCTGCGCGGCAAGTTCCTCAACTATAAGAGCGTCCATCCTTACCGTACGCGCAAGGTGGAGGTGGTGGAAGCACGCAAGGCGCTCGTCGGCATTGACGGACGACTGATGCGTACGCCGAAGGGACCGTTCACCGTTACCGTGGAGCAGGAAATCATCAACTTCCTCATACCAGAATAAACCATAATGAAGGAGGAGAGCGTGGCAGGACACATGGTCAGCACGCTCTCCTCCTATATTTTTGTATGGATAATAACTTCGAATCGAAGAAAAGCGCCGTTTAACATATTTGGTTAAACGATTGCACAGTTTTTTATGCGATTTTTTAGGAATTTACGATAGAAACTCATTTTTTTTCAAAATATAGGTGCATTTATTTTGTTCATAAACTAAAAGTTATTACCTTTGATATCGTAAGGCAGATTGCAGCCTTCATAAGACCTACTACTGCCTCTACGTAACCAAGACGTTTTTGATAAACAAGAAAAACTAATAAATGAACCTTAATTTAAACCTATGAGTTATTTACGATTCGAAAAAGCTCTGATGACGAACCTGGAAGAGTCACTGCCTCGCGAGCTGTTGAGGACAAACCGTTCCGGAGCCTATTCGTGCTCAACGATAGTCGACTGTAATACGCGTAAGTATCACGGCCTTCTGGTTGTACCCGTGCCCGAGTTAGACGACGAGAACCACGTCCTTCTTTCTTCGCTCGACCCTACAGTTATCCAGCATGGAGCAGAGTTCAACCTCGGTCTCCACAAGTATCAGGGCAACAACTACAGCCCCAAAGGTCATAAGTATATCCGTGAGTTTGATTGTGACAAAGTGCCGACCACGCTTTATCGTGTCGGTGGCGTGCTCTTGAAGAAAGAGGTGGTCTTCCAGCATTATGAAGACCGCATCCTTATCCGCTATACACTTGTTGACGCCCATTCTGAAACCACATTGCGTTTCCGTCCCTTCCTCGCATTCCGCAGCGTGCGCCAGTTTACGCATGAGAACAGCGTGGCTTCACGCGAATATCAGGAGGTGGAGAACGGCATAAGCACATGCATGTATGCCGGTTATCCCGACCTTTACATGCAGTTCAGCAAGGAGAATAAGTTCGTGTTCCAGCCCGACTGGTATCGTGGCATCGAATATCCTAAGGAGCAGGAGCGCGGTTACGCGTCCAATGAGGACCTCTATGTTCCCGGCTATTTCGAGATGGACATCAAGAAAGGCGAGTCTATCGTCTTCTCTGCGTCAACGTCTGCATGCAAGACAGGCGGTCTGAAGGCATTGTTCACCAAGGAGGTGGAGGAGCGCTCACCGCGCGACAACTTCTTCCATTGCCTTGTCAACGCAGCTCACCAGTTCCATAATCGTACAAGCAAGGACGAGCGTTATATCCTTGCCGGTTACCCATGGTTTAAGTGTCGTGCCCGCGACACATTCATCGCCCTTCCGGGTCTTACCCTTTCCATCGGCGAAGAGGACTACTTCGAGCTTGTTATGAAGACGGCTGCACGTGGTCTGAACGAGTTTATGGAAGGCAAGCCGCTTACAGCTAAGATTTACGAGATAGAGCAGCCGGACGTTATGCTTTGGGCTGTCTGGGCCATCCAGCAGTATGCTAAGCACGTAGGCGAAGAGAAGTGCAACCGTATGTACGGCAAGCTGCTCTACGACATCGTGACATACATTTCGTCAAACAAGCATCCTAACCTGCGTCTTATGGACAACGGACTCCTCTATTCGGAGGGTAAGGAGAAGGCTGTGACATGGATGAACTCTACAGCCAACGGTCGTCCCGTCGTTCCGCGTACAGGATACATCGTCGAGTTTAATGCACTTTGGTATAACGCTCTCAAGTTCTGTGCTGCCTTTGCCGGCAAGTTCGGCGATGATGCAAGCGCCGCAACTCTCGAGAAGCGTGCCGAACTGTGTGGCAGCTCGTTCACGGAGACCTTCGTAAATGAGTATGGCTATCTCTTCGACTATGTGGAGCCGAAGGACATGCCAGACTGGAGCGTACGTCCTAACATGATTTTCGCAGTGGCTCTCGACTATTCGCCGCTCACATCTGCACAGCAGAAGAGCGTGCTCGACGTCTGCACACGCGAGCTTCTCACTCCGAAGGGACTGCGTTCGCTCTCGCCGAAGAGCGGCGGATATAATCCTATGTATACAGGTCCGCAGACACAGCGCGACTATGCTTACCATCAGGGAACAGCATGGCCTTGGCTCGGCGGATTCTACATGGAGGCATGTCTGAAGATATACAAGCGCACACGCCTCTCATTCCTCGAGCGTCAGATGATCGGTTATGAGGACGAGATGGTGCAGCATTGTCTCGGAACCATTCCTGAACTCTTCGACGGCAACCCGCCGTTCCACGGAAGAGGAGCAATTTCTTTCGCAATGAACGTGGCAGAGGCTCTGCGTACGCTCGAACTGCTCGAAAAATTCAAGTACTAAAACATAGGAGGATTTATAAATATGAAAGTCTTAATGTTCGGATGGGAGTATCCTCCTCATGTATTTGGTGGACTCGCAACCGCTAATTTCGGAATATCACAGGGCCTCCACGCACAAGGCGACGTGGAGACAGTCCTTTGTCTGCCTCATCCTTTCGGTGATGAGGACCGCAGCGCATGCCGCATCGTGGCAATGAACAAGGTGCCTATTGCTTGGCGCGACGTAGACTATGACTATGTGAAGAGTCAGGTGTCTGACGTAATGGACCCCGACTATTACTATCGTCTTCGCGACCATATCTATGCCGACTTCAACTATATGCACGTCAACGACCTTGGCTGCATGGAGTTTGCCGGCGGCTATCCCTCTAACCTGCATGAGGAAATCAACAACTACTCAATCATCGCAGGTGTAGTGGCACGCACGGAGGACTTTGACATCATCCATGCACACGACTGGCTCACTTATCCTGCCGGCATCAATGCCAAGCACGTGAGCGGCAAGCCTCTCTGCATCCACGTGCATGCCACCGACTTCGACCGTTCTCGCGGAAAGGTTAACCCCACCGTTTATGCCATCGAGAAGGATGGTATGGACAATGCCGACTGCATCATGTGTGTGTCTGAGCTGACACGCCAGACCGTCATCAATCAGTATCATCAGGATCCGCGCAAGTGCTTCACAATGCACAATGCCGTATATCCGCTCCGTCAGGAACTTCAGGACATACCGCGTCCTGACCACACCGGTAAGGAGAAGGTGGTGACCTTCCTTGGTCGTATCACCATGCAGAAGGGTCCTGAATACTTCGTTGAGGCTGCCAATATGGTGCTCCAGCGCACACGCAACGTGCGTTTCTGCATGGCAGGTAGCGGCGACATGATGGACGCCATGATTTACCTTGCAGCAGAGCGTGGCATCGCAGACCGCTTCCACTTCCCGGGCTTCATGCGCGGCAAGCAGGTTTATGAGTGCCTCAAGGACTCTGATGTGTATGTTATGCCTTCCGTGTCGGAGCCTTTCGGTATCTCACCGCTTGAGGCAATGCAGTGCGGCACGCCTACCATTATCTCAAAGCAGTCGGGTTGCGCCGAGATTCTCGACAACTGTATAAAGGTTGACTATTGGGACATTCACGCCCTCGCCGACGCCATCTATTCAATTTGCCATAACGACTCACTCTTCCATTACCTTCAGGTCGAAGGCAAGAACGAGGTGGACCAGATCACTTGGGAGAAAGTGGGCGCACGCATCAAGAATCTATACGAGCGTGTGTTGGCAGGCGAATTATAAATAACAAAACCCTAATACTACAATCTTAAAACAGACAACAATGAAAACGATTTGTTTATATTTCGAAATACATCAGAACATACAGTTGAAGCGTTATCGCTTCTTTGACATCGGCACAGACCACTATTATTACGACGACTATGAGGACGAGCGTATCATAGAAGACGTCACAGAGCGTTCGTATATGCCTGCCCTCAACGCCATCGGCGAGATGATCAAGGAGAACGGCAAGTACTTTAAGGTGGCTTTCTCGCTCTCAGGCGTAGGTATGGAGCAGCTCGAGATTCATGCTCCGCAGGTGATTGAGAAGCTTCAGGAGCTCAACCAGACTGGTTGCGTGGAGTTTCTTGCTGAGCCTTACTCGCACGGTCTGGCTTCGCTCGCCAATGAGGAGAGCTTCACCAAGGAAGTGAAGCGCCAGTGCCATAAGATGAAGGAATACTTCGGACAGGAGCCTAAGGTGCTTCGCAACTCTTCGCTTATATATAGCGACGAGATTGGTTTGCAGGCTTCGCAGATGGGATTCAAGGGTATGCTTACCGAAGGTGCGCGTCACGTCCTCGGATGGAAGTCGCCCCACTATGTATACAACTGCGCCCTCGCTCCCAATCTTAAGCTTCTTCTCCGCGACGTAAACCTCAGCGACGACATTTCTCTGCGCTTCAGCAATACGGAGTGGGAGGGCTATCCTCTCTTCGCCGATTCTTACGTTGACCGTATAGCCAATTTCCCGGAAGGCGAGAAGGTGGTGAACATCTTCATGGAGCTTTCTGCTCTTGGTGTGGCACAGCCTCTGTCAAGCAACATCCTCGACTTTATCAAGGCTCTCCCGCAGTGCGCTCGCAACCGTGGCATCTCGTTCTCTACACCGTCAGAGATTTGCGACACAATACCAAGCGTATCACAGCTCGACGTTCCCGACACATTGTCATGGACAGACGAGGAGCGCGACGTAAGCTCATGGCTCGGCAATCCTATGCAGCGTGAGGCTTTCAACAAGCTCTACAGCGTGGCTGACCGTGTACGCATCGCTGACGATCCCCGCATCAATCAGGACTGGGACTACCTCCAGGCTTCCAACAACTTCCGTCAGATGACCACAAAGCCGTCTCAGGTTGGCATTGACCGTGGCATCTTCTCAAGCCCGTTTGACGCCTTCACCAACTATATGAACATCCTCGGCGACTTTATCTCTCGCGTCAACTCTCTCTATCCTGAGGACGTTGACAACGAAGAGCTTTCTTCTCTCCTTACCACCATCAAGAACCAGGATGAGGAGATTGAGATGAAGAACAAGGAGATTGTTCGTCTGCAGACCAAGATTGAGAAGATTGAGGCTGCCGAACTGAAGCTTCGCGAAAAGCTGGAGAAGCAGAAGGCCGCTAAGCCCGCAGCTAAGAAGACAGCTGCCAAGAAGCCTGCCGCTAAGAAGGCTGCTCAGAAGGAGGAAGCTCCTGCTGAGGAAGAGGCAAAGGCTTAATTATGATCATATTGAAATGGCAGGAGTGCCATACTTCTAAAATACAGAATTAAGGTTCTTGTATAAATACAAATATTGGTTAATAAAGTTATGAGTGTCCTATCGCGTGATGTGATGGGACACTTTTTGTTTGTCTGATTGACGGAAAATCATTAATTTTGCAGCCGGATAAGGCAATCTTAATTCCTACATTCCGTAGCCTTGTAACTTTTAAGGATTATTATTATCGACAAAATATATTAGAAGAAAATGAAAAAGACAATTGTTAGCTTGTCTGTCGTAGCCGCGTCTGCGCTTCTGGCAAGCTGTGGCGGACTTGGCGCTGCAGGACTTGGAACTCTTGCGAACGGTACTTTAGGTGGTGCCACATCAGGAACAACGAACAGTAACAACAGCTCTGCTTCCTCCAACTCTTCACAGACAGGAGGCATTCTCGGAGGCATCTTCGGCTCTAATGGCGCTGGATCTACTCTCGGTAATGTGCTTGGCAGCGTGCTTGGCTTGGACAAGCTTACAACTAAGGACCTTGTAGGCACATGGCACTATAAGGGTCCGGGCTGCGCTTTCACAAGCGAGAACGCTCTGGCAAAGGCTGGTGGCGAGGTGGCTGCTGCTGAAGTGAAGGAGAAGCTTGCCGCACAGTATGAGAAGCTCGGCTTCACTGCAGCCAACACTTCTATCTCTTTCAATGAGGACGGCACCTTCAACGCACATATTGACGGCAAGGCACTCAACGGTAAGTGGACATACAATGAGGAGGATGGCAAGCTGGAGATGAAGACTCTCCTTCTCTCGCTCTCTGGTTATGCTAAGAAGAACAGCGACGGCATCGGCGTGCTCTTCGAGTCGAAGAAGATTCTGACGCTCCTTCAGACTCTTGCCTCTGTAAGCGGCAATAGCACTCTCTCCACCATTGGTGACCTCAGCAAGAACTACGACGGCGTACGCGTAGGCTTCGATATGACAAAGTAAGAGCATATCCATAACTTTATACACACGAAAAAAGGACAGCCTTCCATTCGAGGCTGTCCTTTTTTCGTGTTATTTGTGCGTTCGTTATTACTAACCAGAGTCAATATCCTGGGTTTTGCTTAAGGTTCGGGTTCAGCTCATGAGTCTTTTCCGGGATAGGGAATACTGTGGTGTATCCTTTCTTGTCGGCTTCCGATGGAGTATGTATGTCATACTGTTTGCCATACGTGCCGAAGCGTATCATGTCCTGACGGCGCCAACCTTCCCAAACCAGTTCAAGGAGACGTTCGTTGAGGATGTTGTCAAGAGTGGCAGAAAGCGAAGGCATGCCCACACGTGAACGTACAGCATTCATCTCCTCATCTCCAGACTCTCCGTTTCTCACCTTAGCCTCAGACTTCATGAGCAGCACGTCGGCGTATCTGTAGAGCACGATGTCGTTGTTGGGCATACGACCATCAGAGTAAGCCGTGCGGTCCACCTCATACTTCTTCATACGTGCGCCAGCCGTCTCCAGATATGGGCTTGCTGTAAGGTTCTTCTCCACGGCGAGTGGCTTATATTCGAGTGGAGTGCCGTCGTCCAGCGTTACGTACTTGCCGTCAACCTCCACCTTCCCAGTATAGAAATTCATGTCAAGACGTGCGTCCGGTGTTTCCGTACCAAATCCGTTAACAGCCATTGTGTGGAGTGTGGCGCACGTGCCGTTCTCAGAAGCTCCGCTATAGGCTCCGCCATGAGCGTAGTGGCGTGATCGGAAGAGATAATGAAATTCGTTCAGATACAGAATCTTGTCCAAAGGAATGGTGAATATGTTCTCCGTAGAGCCTTCATTGTGTACGGCGAAGTTCTTGGAATAGTCAGCTTCAAGCGTATATCCGGCAGCCGTGATAAGGTCGCAGTAGTGGACGCAAGTCTGCCATGCGTTCTTCTTGTTGCCGTTGATGTCAAACATAATGGTCTTGCCGTCAGGACGTGAAGAGTCGGTCCAGTCATCGTCTGTATATACCTCTGCATTAAGACTGAGCTTGGCAAGCAGAAACCAAGCCACCGGTCGTGTCACCCTTCCATAGTAGTTGCCCTGCAGATTGCTGTGCTCATTAGCCAGCAGCGGAGCCACGTCCTGCAGTTCCTTTACCACATACCAGAACACATCGCTTCGGTTGCTCTGTCTGATGTCTGCCGTCTTTTGTGTTGACGATTGTAGGATGGGGATGCGTCCGAACATGTCCATGGCATAATAATAATACATGGCGCGGACGGCACGCACTTCAGCCGCATAGTCCACACGCTGCTGTTCGGTCAGCAAAGCCTTGTGTTTCTCTATCGTCTCAAGCGATTTTGTTGACAACACTATCACCTTATACAGGTATTTCCAGACGTTATACAGGTCGGTGTCCGTGGCTGTCCACGTATGGTCATACATGTTTTCCCACAGACCGCCGTCATACCAGTTGCCTCCACGTATGGGGATGATAGCCTCGTCGGTGGTCAGCGTGTTATAGTCATAGATGCCGCGGCATGTGCCTTGCAGTCCTTCGCCCTCTTCGTGAGCTCCTATATAGTTGTATAGCGAAGCTACAGCATTGACGTAAAGGCTGTTGGCAGAGTCGTAAATCTCTGTTTCCGGTATCTGGTCCTTTGGTGTCTCGTCCAGGCAACTCGTCAGAGAGAGTGACAAGGCGAGAACCGATAAAGCGAAAAATCTATGTTTCATAGTCTTCTGTCATTATACGTTTAGGATAATTCGTTAGTTCTTAGAATTGCACGCTCACTCCCACCGAGTAAGTTCTGTACGTAGGATAGCATCTCTTGTCGTCGATGCCCATTGAGGAATTCACCACGTACGAGTTGATCATCGGCGTCAGTCCGCTATATGAAGTGATAGTGGCGAGGTTGTTAACGCTGCACGATACGCGCAGCGAGCGCACAATCCTGCTCTTCACCGGGACGTTATATCCTATGGTGAGATACTCAAAGTTCAGATAGTCGCCGCTTTCCAGCCAGTAGTCAGACACGTTCTGGTCCACTATGTTCTTTTCGGGTGCGCCCTTCAGCACGTTATATGTCGGGAATGACGACATATTGTTGTATGCCAAAGCCGTGCCGTTGAATATCTTGTGTCCGAAAGCACCGTTCATCTGCAGCGACATATAGAAGTCCTTGTAACGTAGCGATATGTTCGAACCGAGTGTGGCTTTAGGTGTGGCTTGTCCGCAAATGCGTCTGTCGCCGCCGTCTCCGAAGTCGATGGTGCCATTGCGGTCAAGGTCTTCTATCTTGTATTTCATAGTTCCTTGCTCGTCCTTATACAGTCCCGTGCAATGTGGCAGATAGAACACGCCTAACGGCTGACCCACTATCTGATAAAGCACGTGATTGTTGTCGCCTCCGTTCTGTCCGGCACCGTCTATGGAGCCGATGGCAGTGATGTTTGGCGCCGACATATTCATGCCGTTGTAGTTGCCAGACAGCGACAACAGCTTGTTCTTCTGGAACGAAAGGTTCATGCTAATGTTCAGGTCGATGTCCTTTGTCTGCACGGGTGCGATGGAGAAACCAATCTCAAGACCTTGGTTCGACATTGATCCGATGTTAGCCAGCAGCTTGTCGTAGGCGAACGGCGGCACGGGCACGTCGTAGGAATAGAGCATGTCTGAGGTCTTCGAGTAATAGTATTCGGCTGTAAGCATCAGTCGGTTGTGCCACAGTCCTATTTCTCCACCGATATTGAATGTTGACTTCGTTTCCCATTTCAGGTCAGGATTGTTGTTTCGTATAGTGCCGAGCGTTACCGTCGGAGTGTTGTTCACCGGCACGATGCCTGTCTGCTGCACATTGTTCATTGTGGTGTAGGCTGTTATGCCGCCCAGATTGCCCGAACGACCGTAGCCCGTGCGTAGCTTCAAGGTGCTGATGCCGTCAAACGAGTGCAGAAACTTCTCTTTCTTGACGTCCCATTCAGCCGATACGGACGGGAAGAATCCCCACGTGTGGTCGTCGCCCACCATTGACGAACCGTCACCGCGCATTGTCAGCGTCAGCTTATACTTATTATATAATGTATACGAAGCGTTAGCCATAACCGAAGCCAGCGACATGTCGTCGTAAGTGCTGCCCGTTCCTCCGTAAGGACGTGACGACGTCGCTCCGATGTTGTCGTAGCCGAAATCGTTGGTGGTTATGCCTTTGGCGCGTGTCCAGAAAGCCGTATGTTCCTGATAATGATATTCTGTGGATATTCCGGCAGACAATGTGTGGGCGTTCCATGTATGCGCATAGTCGAGCGATACGTTGCCGAGATATTCCTGATTCTTGAATTCGCCACGATAAACGTTGCCCTGCGCCCATACCCATGTGGGGCAGAACTCCGAGTTTTCGTTAGATGTATACGAATAGCTGCCGAACGCCGACAGCTTCAGCGAAGGAGCAATGTCGTACACCAGCCGCATGTGCGTGTTGAAGTACATCTCCTTCTGGTCGCTTCTCTCTGCGAGCACAGCGGAAGGAGGGTTGATGCGATAGGCAGAACCGTTCTTTGTCCAGTTGCCGTTTGCGTCGCGTCCGGCAGGATATGTAGGGTTCTGGCATGCAGCTGAATAAAAGAGCATTTGCGAATCGAAGATGTCATTGTTCCTGAATGTGGAACCGAACACGCCGAAGTCGCCTTTCAGACGATTGTCGAAGGCATGCTGTGTGACATCTATTTTGGCTACAAAATTGTTGTAGTCCTTGGTCTTGATGATGGTGTTGTGGTCGATATATCCGAACGACGCACGATAGTTTGACTGTTCTGAACCTCCGCTGAAAGCCAGGTAATGGTTCTGAACAAATCCGGTTCGGGTGATGACATCATAGAAGTTGTTGTCATGTCCTCCATTGTTGGCATACACTCCGAGCTTCTTAGCGGTGGCAAGATATTCGCCGGCCGACAGCATGTCGAGTTTCTTCGACATCCGCTCCATACCGATATTGGTCTCATACGAAATTTGAAATCCCTTGCCCGTGCCTTTCTTCGTCTTCACTTCGATGACGCCCGACGCACCGCGCGAACCGTAGAGTGCTGTCTCGGCAGCATTCTTCAGTACGGAGAAACTCTCGATGTCGGCAGGATAGATGGTTGACAGCGTGGCAATGTCGCTCGTCACGCCGTCTATGATGACGAGCGGGTCGTTGCCGCCTATGATTGACGTTGTGCCACGCACACGCACTGACGACAGCTGCGCCATGCGGTCCATGCCGTTTGACGTTACGTTCACGCCGGCTGCGTTGCCGTTAAGTACGTCCAGTGCGTTGTTCACTATACCCTTGTTCTGTATTTTCAGATAAGTGGGTATGGTGTCGCGCTGCACGTTCAGTTCCTGCACTTGTGCCGAGACAGGCACAGTGGCAAGCAGCGACATTGCCGTCGCTGCAAGACCATACTTATGCTGTTGATGTTTTCTCATCATAGGCTCTTGTTGTTAGGTTTATAAACTATCTATTGTTAGGTCTTTGTTCTTTTATTTTACGAACATATTTCGTTTCGGCATTTTGCTGCCGTATTTCTGTCTTAGCTTGGCGAAGAGCGCCATCGTGTCCTTTGAGAACTCGTGTCCCTTCCATGTGCTGGTGTTGGTGATAAACACCCAGCATTCGCCGTCGGCATAGCGGAGTATGATGGCAGATGTGCCTACGAGCGAACCGGTGCGTATCCATGGTCCGCGGTTGGGCGTGAAGTTCCATCCCAAGGAGAACTGATGGTCGGGCATTTCCGTTGTCATCAATTTCACGGCGCCGGGCGACAGTACGTCAGGCAAGGTTGGGTCGCCGTCTATGGCAGCCACCAGTCGGCACACCTCGGCTGCCGATGCCACCCATGCTCCGGCTCCCAATGAAGTGGTGATGTCGTTCTCGCCGTAGCAGCGAATTACCATGCGTCCAGAGTTGTTGAACTCCGGAGCCGGCTCCGAACTTGAGTGCATGTAGTATACCGATTCGTTTGGACGGCGGTCCTTCAGATAGTTGCCGGCGATGTGGAAGTCATAGCATCCCGCTGGCTCAAGAACGTATTTCTGCATAAACTTCTCGTACGACATGCCGGAGCGCTTTTGGATGATGAGCGAGAGCAGCGTGTAGCCGATGTTGCAGTAGCGCTGTGCCGAACCAGGTGTGTAGCCGAGATGTCGGCGCAGGACAATGCGCAGCAGCGTTCGGTGGTCGGGTGGGGTGGTGAGGCGGTTCTGCTGCATGATGTAGCGCGTGGAGAAGATGGCGTCGCCGGCATAATTGGTGAATCCTGCCTTATGTCTGAGCAGCTGCTCCACGGTGATGTCATAGTATCGCTTGTCTTTGATGGAGTTGACGTAGAACGTGTCCGTGAGTATGCCTTGCGGTCCGAACACCTTGTCCGACAGCTTTATCTTGCCCATGTCCCTCAGCTTCATGATGCCCACTGCTGTGATGAGCTTCGAGCATGACGCCATGCGCAGGATGTGCGACGGCTCCATCGGCACGCCCTTGTCCTTGTCGACGAAACCGAAGCCGCGGGCATAGATGAGCGAGTCGTGGCGCATGATGGCAAGCTGTGCTCCGTTTATCTCCCAGCGCTTCAGATATCGGCGCATGATGGAGTCCATAGGCTGCAGTTCGGGCTGCTCGCTCATGGCATTGGTAAGCGTGTCGTTGAGATGCACGCGATGCGAAACTTCCGCCAACGAGTCCTTCACGTGCTTGCTTTCGCTTGAGCACGACGAGCAGGCGCATCGGCAGATGCTGGTTATGATGACAACGACGAAGGTGAGGCAGCCCATGCAGGACAACCTCACCTTTGTGCGATATTGTTTCTTTATTCTGTATCCAAACATTATATATTATGATAGTCCTTCTATCTGTCCGTTAACTATGTCGATATGCATAGCCGCCGGCACCTTAGGCAGTCCCGGCATGCGCATGATATTGCCCGCAATAGCCACGATCATCTCCGCACCGGCGTTGATGACAATGTCGCGGACATTAAAGTCGAATCCCTTAGCCACGCAGTAGAGCTTCGGGTCTGTGGAGAACGAGAACTGTGTCTTGGCGATGCAGACGGGGAAGCGTTCATAGCCCAGTTCCTTTATCATCTGCAACTTCTTCTTTGCCGCAGCTCCGAACGACACTGAAGCCGCTCCGTAGATGTTCTTCGCCACCTTTTCTATCTTCTCCTCCGTCGTGTCCTCGTCGTCGTAGGCAAACTGCAACGGCTTCGACGGATTCTTGTCTATTGTGTCCACCACGAGACGAGCCAGGTCAGCGGCTCCCTCGCCACCCGCAGCGTATGCGTCGTTCTCTGCAAAGCCCACGCCCAGCTGCTCACAGTGCTTCTTCACCATCTCTATCTCTTCAGGCACGTCACCCGCATAGCGGTTGAAAGCCACGATGACGGTCTGTCCGAACGACTGCATGTTCTGGATGTGCTTGTCCAGGTTGGCAAGTCCCTTCATCAGTCCCTCGCTGTTAGGCTTCTTGATGTCCTCCACAGCCACGCCGCCGTGCATCTTCAGTCCCTGCGCCGTAGCCACGACGATGGTCAGCTTGGGCTGCAGTCCGCTCTTGCGGCACTTGATGTCGAAGAATTTCTCAGCTCCGAGGTCAGCGCCGAATCCAGCCTCCGTAATGACGTATTCGCCGAAAGTCAGGGCTGTCTTTGTGGCGATGATTGAGTTACATCCGTGTGCGATGTTGGCGAATGGTCCGCCATGAACGAAGGCAGCCGTGTTCTCCGTGGTCTGCACGAGGTTCGGTGCGAAAGCGTCCTGCAGGAGCACGGTGATGGCACCAGCCACGCCGAGGTCCTTAACGGTGAACGGCTTTCCTTCCACGGTATATCCGAGCAGAATGTTCTCGATGCGTCGTCTGAGATCGTTTTCGTCTTTGGCAAGACACAGGATGGCCATAATCTCAGAAGCCGGAGTGATGTCGAATCCTGACTCCCTTACGATGCCGTTCTGCTTGCCGCCCATACCCGTCACGATGTCGCGCAGTCCGCGGTCGTTGACGTCGAGCACGCGGTTCCAGAGCACCTCACGCAGCGCGAATCCGTTGTCGCGGTTCTGATACATATAGTTGTCGAGCAGCGCCGTTATGGTGTTGTGTGCGGAAGTGATGGCATGGAAGTCGCCTGTGAAGTGCAGGTTAATCTTGTCCATCGGCAGCACCTGAGTTCTGCCTCCTCCGCATGCACCGCCCTTCAGTCCGAACACCGGTCCGAGCGACGGCTCACGAAGAGCGCAGATGGCGTTCTTTCCGATATGGTGTAGTCCGAGTGCCAGTCCGATAGTCACGGTGGTCTTTCCGATGCCAGCCTTTGTCGGCGTTATGGCAGTCACAAGGATGAGGTTGTTCTTCTTTACGCGTTCCTCATCAATGAGGTGTGTGGGCACCTTAGCCATGTAGTGTCCGTAGTGTTCGAGGTGTTCTGTCGGAATGCCATACTTGGCTGCCACTGTCTCTATGCGCTCGAGCTTAGTGCTGCGTGCTATTTCGATGTCTGTCATTGTTGTATTAAAAAATAATATGTGTGTTTTCTTTTAGTTATTTTTATCCTGCTGATCATTGGGGTGGAGTAGGGTATGCGGGGCTGTTTGTAAATACAATTGCAAAGTTACGATTTAATTGTTAAAAAAGTGACGTAAAGCTGTATATTCTTGCTTTCTTGCCTATATAATTCATAGAGACCAAAAAAAGAAGCGTTTAATTTTATCATCTCGACAATTCTTGTCAAAAAATATGTCTTCCTGTTCACTATGCAAATATTGTCTAAAGAGTAAAAACATGTTACAAAATAAAAATCGGTTTTAGAGATTTGTTTTGCTGTTTTTGTGGGATTTTGCTTCGATGTTGATCGCATAATATATAAGAAAAGTCTCTTTTGCCTTCCAATACAGCCACTGTAGTATGGTAAAAGAGGCTGTGTTGTATGGCAAAAGAGGCTGTGTTGGGGTGGCAAAGAGGCTCTATTGCAACCCAATGATGCTTGTTTGGCTCCGTTATTCATTGCACATATCTTTTTTTATCGCATAATTTTCTGTATATCAGTATGTTATTGCTGCACTCTCAAAACTCGAAAATTTCGCACTAAGAATTTCTTAGTGCGCTGAACGGGTAGTATTGAGCGTTAGAAATGCAAATATTGTTGGAGTCATTAGTGTCTCTGTAGTACCCCAAAATTTCTTGATCTTGAGGTGCAGCTTTTGCCATTGTCAATATATTCTTTGGCAACCTGCGCCTCCATTTACAGCATTTGTATTGCAGATTCTTCATGGCTTGCTCCATCATATAGAAAGCAAAGTCTTCAAAGATACGGTAGTTACGATTCTGATTGGCAGAAGCAAATGTCGTTTTTGCAATAGGCTTACGTCCTAATCCGAGATGGTATTGCTTTGCTCTATGTGCTTCAAAAGCAACAATCAGATCTCGCAAACTCTCTCGATTACTCAGTTGACCAAACATCATTGCAAGCAACTGATTCCAACAAGTGAATACCACCTAATAAACTGTATTTCAACTAATTCAAAGAACGATTAGTCCACTTTAACGGGACTGTAGTGTGTTGGAGTCTAAAGTAAGAGTTTGAGCATCATTTCTATTTCTTATCCCAATAGGCTTATAATTCGGAATTTTTATCTAAATTTGTCATCAAATATAATGTACAGTATTGTTGTATAGATATAGAATAAAATCAAGTCAATAATAAAAAACAATCGAATGAAGAAATTCAATCTTGCTTTGCTGCTGGCAGCGACACTTGCCGGCAACGGCGTATCGGCACAGACCGATACAAATAGGGGGGATAATGATGTAGTGTGGAAACCGCAGACCGTGCTGAGTTATGTAAAGAACAGCGAATCTGACAGTTGGGGAAAACCAGAAACCATAACCTACACTTACGACCAGTATGGCTATGTAACATCTGTAGATAATGGCAGAAAGACAACTTATACTTATGACCCTGCAGTGCCAGGTTATCTGATTGATACCCGTTTGCCGAGCCTTTGGGGAGGCGAAGGTGAAGAGTGGGACGACAACAACTACTATCATGAGGAAGTTGCCCGTGATGCTAATAACTGTGTTGTATCGGCAAAGTATGTCTTTGATCAGAGTGGTACAATGTATGGTACGTTAGATGTAGAGTATGACGAAACAACAGGTAAGGCTAAAAAGATGACCGTGAAACTCGGTGATGCCTATACTCGTGTGTTTGACGACATTGAATGGGCGGCTTTCGATGGAACCCGCTTGAAGATAGACCCGTATATCATAACAGATCCAGGCTATGTGGAGCAGTTGCTGACAGGACCTAACCGTATAAAATCAGCAAATAATTTTAATGTAGAGTATACGGCTGACGGAGGATATAAAACTAAGTATGGCGGCTACACATTTATAAAGACCATTACTGATGCTAACGGCAGTTACGTAAAAGAAAAAAATCTGTATCGTTCCGATAAGATTTACGAGGGCAAGAAAACTATAGTAACGCTTGACAATCACGGCAACGTGGTAAAGAAAGAGAGTTTGAGCTGTGAGGAAAACGGCATATATGAAGGCGACACCCCATTGACTTGTGAATACACCTATAACAGCGATTATGGTTATCCGGAAACGAGAATTGGAGACGACATGGATGAAGGTGTGCGTGTGGACGGAATAATAAAACTCGAATACCGCGACTATCTGCGTTTTGCAATTACCGGAATAAACAATGTGTCAACGGACAATTCCGTCTGTTCCGACGGCGTATATAATTTGAACGGCGTAAAGATGTCTTCAGAAAAGTCCCTGCCGAATGGTATCTACATGAAACGTATGAACGGCAGAACTGTAAAGATTTTGAAATAGCAACATTCGGTTTTGTTTTGTAAGGAAGAGAGCTTAGACATTATATGTCGGATGAAAAATAATAAATATCCTGATTCCTAATAGAAAGTTGGCAACTTACCAAATGGTATCTGCTAATTTTCTGAAAAAAACGATATCTTTGCAGCGTCTTATAATACTACTTGAATAATGAAAACAATAGACTATCAACCTTTATTGGAAAAAATAAGGAAGGAGATTGAGATATATGCTAAGGACGGCAAGCAGGCGGATTATATTCCGGCTTTGGCTGAAGTCAATCCTGACCAGTTCGGTATATGCCTCACAATGCTTGACGGCAGAACCTATCGTCTCGGCGAGTCGGACGTCAAGTTCTCCATACAGAGTATAGCAAAGGTGTTCTCCCTTGCCGTGGCTTTGAGCATTTTGGGCAAGGACTTGTGGACCAGGATAGGAAAGGAACCTTCCGGTTCGGCTTTTAATTCACTCGTGCAGTTGGAGTATGAGCACGGAAAGCCGCGCAATCCGTTTATCAATGCGGGTGCCTTGGTAACCGCCGACGTCATTCTCTCGCATCTTGACAATCCTAAGGAGTTCTTCCTTGAGTTTGTACGCACCATTGCCGGCAACCGCGACATCAACTATTCTGAGGAGGTGATGCGTTCGGAGCTGAACAGTTGTTACCTCAATGCTTCCATCGCTTACCTGCTGAAGCATCACGGCAACCTGCATAATGACGTGCATGACGTGCTGGAGTTTTATTGCACGATTTGTTCGTTGGAGATGAGTTGCGAGGATCTTTCACGTGCTTTTATGGCGTTCGCAAAGAGTAGCGAGCCGTTCTCTCACGCCGGCGTAAACCTCACCATATCAAGAGTTAAGCGCATAAACGCCATCATGCAGACCTGCGGTTTCTATGACGAAGCCGGCGACTTCGCCTTCCTTGTGGGACTCCCCGGCAAGAGTGGCGTAGGCGGTGGCATCGTGGCGCTCTATCCCTCACGTTACTCCATCGCAGTATGGAGCCCTCGCCTCAACTCGAAGGGCAACTCCATCATGGGAATGAAAGCCCTGGAACTGTTTACGTCAGAGACGGAAGAGTCGATATTCTGAGTTGACAGTTGAGAGTTGAGAATTGAGAGTTATGATATGCTTTGTAGTTAGGATATGAATAAAGGAGACTATGGCATTTTGCCGTAGTCTCCTTTATAATTATAGTTAGTATTTTGCTTATGCGTTAAGCAGATTGCTGCATGCGTCCTCTATGAGGTCGAGCGCATAGTCGAAGTCGGCGGTGCCGCCGTAATAAGGGTCGGGCACCACGCTTACGTTCTTATGATCCTTAAGATAGTCGGTGAGCATCTCCACCTTTGCCCTTGCTTCCTCTGTCGGAGCCTTGGACGTGACGATGCGATAGTTGTCGTTGTCCATGACGAGCAGCTTGTCAAAACGTGAGAAGTCGTCGGCGCAAATCTGGCGTGCATGGCTGTCAAGGGTGTATCCGCGGCGTGCTCCACGCTGTCTCATTCTGCTGTCAGGAAGCTGTCCTACGTGCCAGTCGCCTATTCCTGCAGAGTCGATGAAGAATTCGTCCTCTCTTCCTGCGTCTGCCACCATCTTCTTCATCACTGCCTCGGCAGCCGGAGAGCGGCAGATATTACCGAGACAGATGAAGAGTAGTTTCTGTTTCTTATATTCCATTCTTTCTGTCACCTACGCTTTTAAGTACCGGCTCGCATGTGAGATTCACACCAAGCTTCTTGAATATTTTCTGGTCGACGTCGCTGAGCATCACGGTGCTGTGCACCTGGCAGCCGCGAAGCTTCGGGAGCTGCTCCAGAGCCTTACGACAGTTCTCGTCGTTCTCGGAAAGAACTGACAGCGCCACCAGCACTTCGTCAGTATGCAGACGCGGATTGTGGCCTCCGAGATAGCTGATCTTCGTGTGCTGTATCGGCTCAATCATCGACTGCGGGATGAGCTTCACGTTGTGGTCGATGCCGGCAAGATACTTTGTGACGTTGAGGATAAGCGCTGCGGAGCAACCCAACAGCTCGCTCGACTTGGCTGTGATGATGGTGCCGTCCTCCATTTCGATGGCTGACGACGTATGTCCGGTCTCCTTCTTATAGTTCTTTGCTGCAACGGTGGTGCGGCGGAAGTCGGTGTTGATCTTAGCCTGATTGAAGAGCATCTGTATCTTGCTGATTTCTTCCTCGTTGCATGCTCCACGTGCCATCTTGTTGGTGGCGTCGTAGTAGCGGCGGATAATCTCGTTCTTCGATGCCTCGCAGCAAGCCTCGTCATCGCTGATGCAGAAGCCCACCATGTTGACACCCATATCCGTGGGCGACTTATAGGGGTTAGATCCGTAGATGCCTTCGAAGAGAGCGTTGAGAACCGGATATATCTCGATGTCACGGTTATAGTTGATGGCGATTTTGCCGTATGCCTCAAGGTGGAACGGGTCAATCATGTTTACGTCGTTAAGGTCGGCTGTGGCAGCCTCGTATGCGATGTTCACGGGGTGCTTGAGCGGCAGGTTCCATACGGGGAAGGTCTCAAACTTGGCATATCCTGCTCTTACGCCACGCTTGTTCTCGTTATAGAGCTGGCTCAGACACACAGCCATCTTGCCGCTGCCCGGTCCGGGAGCAGTTACGATGACGAGTGGACGCTCCGTCTCCACGTAGTCGTTCTTGCCGAATCCTTCGTCCGAGGCGATGAGGCTGACGTTGTGGGGATAGCCCTCAATAAGGTAATGGCAGTAAGTCTTGATGCCGTCTCGCTCAAGACGCTGGCGGAAAGCGCTGGCTGCAGGCTGTCCGTTGTAGTGTGTGATGACCACTGAACCGACCATGAATCCACGGTTCTGAAACTCGCCACGCAGACGGAGCACGTCTTCGTCGTAGGTAATGCCTAAGTCGGCGCGCTTCTTGTTCTTCTCGATGTCGGTGGCGCTGATGACGATGACAATCTCTATGCTGTCGCTGATTTTCTGGAACATGCGCAGCTTGCTGTCCGGCATAAAGCCCGGAAGTACGCGGCTGGCATGATGGTCGTCGAAGAGTTTGCCTCCCAGTTCGAGATACAACTTCCCGTCGAACTGTGATATACGTTCCTTAATGTGTTCAGACTGAATCTTCTGATACTTCTCGTTGTCAAATCCAATTCTCATATACTGGTCATAAAAGTTTGTGCAAAGTTACAAAAAATATACGATAAAACATTAATGAGGGTGTGTCAAAAGTCGCAAGTGGTACGCCCCGAAGGAGCAATTTGGGCTTTCAGCTCGCATTGTTTGAGTTTTGACACACCCTCACGCAAGTAACGCTCTACCAAATGTTTTTTATGTTTATTGCCGTATATATTTTACGAGGGCACATCGTGCCACTGCTTTACATATAGACAAAGCTGTCGAGAGCTTGCTCTCGTAAGGCTTTATCTATATGTAAGGCAAGTCGAAGACTCGGAAAATATATACGGGGTTTTATCGGTTTTTGTCAAAGCCCTGCCATATACTCACATAAACCTCCCCGATAAACTCCAGTTTATATCTCTCCAGCTATCGGAGAGCCCGAAATAGTAGTCTCTGTATACAGTTAAGGCTTAACAGCCTCAACCGTGTATCCTTTTTCCTGCAGCAACTTAAGCACGCCCTTACTGCCAGGCAGGTGTCCGGCACCCACAACAAACAAGGTTGGGGCAGCCTTCATGATGGCAGGCATACGACTTGCCCAGTCGAGGTTGCGGTTGTCGAGCAGCTGTGCCATCTCTTCAGGAGTGCTGTCGCACGTTGTGTTGAACTTCTCGTTCATAAGGTCAAGCAGAGCCTTGACGTCCTGTGCGTAGTAAGCCTTGACCATGCGCTCGGTAAACTGGGCATAATAGTCGAGGTTGTTAAGGAAGCAGTCGAGCTGCTGGATCTGTCTTTTGAGCGGCGCGCCGTACAACAGACTTGCCTGGAACGACAGCGTCTCAAGTCCGCCTACAGGTTCGTTGTTCTGCTTGGCCTGCTTTTGGAAGTACTGGTCGATAAGGTTTGTAGGGTCGAACTCGCCCATGTGAGCCTTGAGATACTGCAACACCATAAGCTGTGTGAGCAGCGTGGCGGGCGACATCTTGCCCATCTGCTGAGCCACCATAGGGTTGCTTAGACCTACACCCATATAGTCTACCAGCACCGCATCAAGCTTTTTGTACTGCTCGGGGGTTAGCACCGTCTTCAAGGTCTTGCCCTCCGGCAGGAGCATGTGCTTCTGCATAACCTGCATACTGTCCGGGTTTAGCATAACATCAAAATTCAATTCGCCATACACCTGGTCGGTAGCGTCGAGCGCCTGGCGCACACCGGCAACCTGGTCGACAAAAGGCGAGTTGGCAAAGTGGAAGGTACCGAAGACGTACGACGGCTTTTTAAGGTCGGCACCCGACACGCGATAAAGCAACTGAGCGTTGGCGCTAACAGCCGAAACCAACACAAATAAGAGTGAAATTAAGATTTTCTTCATATTATTTATTGTTAAATGACCAACAAAGTTTTGTACTAAGGATGTTTTTACGCATTTTTACAAATGCGTCACATATATTATAATATAATGACACAGCATCACTTAATTGATGTGGATAATGTTATATATATTATTGTATACGTACTGTTAACGTGCCATGACCATCTTGTCTGTCCTTACCTTTCCGTCCTTTGTTTTAACGGTTCTTAAGTAGACGCCCTTCGTGGGACGCTCCACACGACGACCGGCGAGGTCGGTATAGGTGACAACGCCTTCCTCTTCTGCTTCAATGTCCTCTACGCCTGCTGCCGAAGCGGGGACGAACTTAGGCTTTGTATAGTAAACGAAGGGATAGTAATGGTGACCGCGGTTGATGGCAAGCGTAAGCTCGTCGGTGGAGAAGGTCTTTGTGGCAGCGTCGTATGCAAGCGCCGGCGACTCCACTTCGTAGAGTCCAAACTTCTCATTACCTGTCTCGTCGGTGAAGTAGCCCCATCCGAAAGGATAGAGATACATGTGCGAAGGCTGACCGAGAGCGTAGGTTGTGTTCTTGCGGTCTACGCCCATATACTGCCATTTCTTCAGCATCAGGCGGTCGCCTTCGATGGTGCCGGAGAACCAAAGGTCTGGCTGCGTGTCGTCCAGACCGCCGAAGAACACCTCGTTACCTTCAAACACCACGCTGATGTCCTTGCCTGCGGAGGTGTCGGTGGCATCGTTGTATATCACCTTATATGCCACAGCCTTCGACTTGTCTGCTGGTACGGGAGCTGCATCCTTTATCTTGTTGTATATGCTGACCGTGTCGCCATAGCCATAGAAAAAGCCGTCTGCAGCACCAAGACCGATGAATGCTTTGCTGTCACCGACCTTTACGAGCGAGTCGTTACGCAGTTCGAACGACACCACCTGCGACTTGGCGTCCTTTGTGGCATAGTTGTCTGACTCGTCCTTAATGTAGCGCCATGCGTAAAGGATGGGGTCATCGCCTCCCGTGTTGTCATATACAGCCTGTGGCAGCTCCACATTATACTTGCCGTCGCCTGCCTTTGTGGCTTTCACCCATATCTCAGCGTCCATATTGAGGAAGCCGAACGGATTCTTGATATAGAGGTTGCCCTCGTTGTCCTCCACGATGTCCGAGACATAGCCGTCGCCGAGATAGTCATATATGTATCCGTCGCTGCTCGCATAACATCCCTCGAAGTAATGATTGAGGTCCTTATAGAGCGTGCCCTCGGGCTGTGAGCTGATGATGGAAGAGAGTCCCGGCAACTCAGCTTCTGCTTTTTGCTTGGCAAACTTTGCAAGCTGGCGGCGCAGGGGCACGTTGTTGCCTGCGAAGGATGGCACAGACATTAGCGCAAGAAGTGATAAAATGTAGAAATGTTTCATGTCTTGTGGTTTTTTATTTTTGTTTCTTATGATTTCTTGTCATTTGGTTCAGTAATCAATCACAAAATTAACATATTATTTGTTTCTCACAAAGATTTTGTCTACTTTTGTATTCAAATAATACTAAAAAATAAAATACTCTTCAAATCATTCATCTTTAACTGTTTATGAACGTTACTACTACAATCAAGACACTTGCTGTGACCGCCATTATGACGATGGCTGTCCCATTCGCTGCCACTGCGCAGACCACGGACATCAGCGAGGACTTCAGTCTTTTCACGGAGGGTAGCGAGGATTCGCCTTCGGCTGCCATCAACAGCGAGAACGGCAATATTCCTGCACGCTACTTCCACACAACAGGATGGTCGGGCTACGGCGTACGTCAGGCTGGCGGAGCATGCGCACTTATCAATCCTGACCAGTACGGCGCACAGCTCAATACCGCCGTTGGTACATACTCTGGAGCTTACGTGGTTAAGGTTCGTGCGAAGACTCTCAGCTCTAACTATCAGGACAACACCCGCCTGAACATCGGACTTTGGGAGGAGGCTGAGAACCAGTATAACCAGACCACGTACTACGAGAATTTCGTTACGACGAAGAGCGAGTGGCGCGAGTTCACGTTCAAGTTTGACAACAACTCCAGCTATGCCAACTCCAACCGCATGCTCGTCAGCTTCTATACGGACGGCAAGGTGCTTATTGACGATGTCCATATCTATAAGTCGACGGAGCTGACAGCTCCCGTGGCTTACCGAGCCACCAATTTCACGGTGGACGGATTCACCGCCAACTGGGCTCCGGTGGAGAACGCCACACATTATCTCTTCTCGCTCTTCCACAACGTGAAGACTCCGGTGACGCAGGCAGAAGACTTCACGGAGGACTTCAGTAGCCTTTCCAACGGCACGTTGCCGGAAGGATGGACATACACTCCGGGCACAAACGGTGCTGCTCCTGAGCAGTATGTCAACGAGGAAGGTGGCGTAAAGTCTGCCATCAAGATAAAGAACGGCGACATCATCACTATGCCTGACAACGGAGGCAGACTGACGGCGCTGACGTTCTCGTTAATAGAGTGTAAGATGCCGCGCAACGTGGAGGACCTTTGGGGAACCGAACTCATCGTGGAGATGTGGGACGGATTCAACTGGAAGAACTTCACAACCGTGCAGATTGACGCTTCTGAATACGGCAGTCAGCTGCGCCACGAATTTGATTGGAGCCGCTTCTTCAAGAAGGACAAGTATAAGTCTACGAAGGTTCGCTTCCGTATGAGCGGCTTGCCCGACGACTGCGCCTTCGGTCTTACAGACTTCAGCTGGTCCACAGAATCGTCGTCAACACTCGTTTACGACCTCAAGGACGAGAAGGTGGAGGGCACATCTTATGTCGTTAGCGGCATGGATCCCGAGACAGACTATTCTTACACCATCAAGGCGGTCAACGGAGATGAGGTTTCGGCTTCTTCATCAGCTGTTGAGGCTGACGGACTTGCCACTCCCGTCGTAGAGCCGGCTACTGACGCAAGCCACGACAGCTATACGGCTAACTGGCAGGCGGTGCCCAAGGCGTCTTATTACGAGGTTACCAACTATGACACTTACGTGGCTCCTGAAGAGGAGAAGGCATTCGTAGTGCTCAACGAGGACTTCTCGAAGATTGCCGATACAGGCGTCACCATCGAGAAGCCGATGGCGTTCCAGAACTCCAACTACATCACATTAGGATCGAATATGACTTACCGCACAGGATGGCAGTGCATCTGGGGCGGTTATGCTGACGGTTGCTTCGTAGGCACAGGCATGACTGACTATAATATCTCGGGCGAACTCCTCACACCTATGCTTACGCTCTCTAACGACGAGGGACGTTTCCACGTAAAGGTAACGGCTCGCTCTATGATTAAGGACGACGAGCTTGTCATCTACTCAAAGGGCTCTGGCAAGGGTGTACGCCTTAACATCACACCTGACGAGTGGCGCACGTTCAATGTGGACCTCACCGACGGACAGGAGTCGGACATCGTGGTGTTCACCACAGCGAACCACTATCCGTTCATCATCGACGACATCAAGATCACGCAGAATCTTTCTGCCGGCGACCGCGTATACGAGGACTTGCTCACTTACACCACCGACGAGGAGGAAATATCGCAGACTGTCACCAACCTGAAGAAGCCTGAGGTGAACCATTCTTACGCTTACACCGTCACAGCTGTCCGTCAGCGCCAGACCGGTAAGGTAAGCTCAGATCGATCAGCATTCCAGGCTGTTGACAGCTTCCTTGGCGTTAACGACATCAAGGAAAACGCTGCAAAGACCGAGACAGGACGCTTCACCATCGACGGCAGAAAGGCTGATAAGAACACACGCGGTCTTATCATCGTCAAGTATGCTGACGGTAGCGCAACAACCATCTTACGCAGATAATAAGTAAACAACAAGATAAAAACGTAAAAACAGAAATGAAAAGCCTTCTTATCAAAGACACCACCGTCGACGAACGCATGGCCATCGTCAAGGAATCGCTCAACTTCGGCGACGGTGAGTGTGAAGGCGTCGACATGGACGACATGTACGACGACTACATCTTCGGCAGACGAGAGCTTGCCGACATCAACCGTGAGTTCAGCCAGGCGCATGCCGGCGAGGTAATGCCAAGCCGTACAGCGGAGCCTTCGGGTTGCGGAATGGGACGATAACCTAAGCTCTCTCGCACGCAAAGAAGATGTAAAGACACACTAAACGCAAAAGACCGGAAGCCTTAAAAGGAAGCTTCCGGTCTTTTTTTGTTTTCTTATCGCATCTCGCGGAATGCGCTCCACACCAAAGGCACGGTTATGGCAAAGGCGAATACGTCTGCCACTGCCTGACAGATCTCCAGTCCTAAGAGTCCCCAGAGTTTAGGCAGGATGAGGACAAGGGGAATGAAGAACAGGCCGCTGCGGGCAGCTGCGAGGATGTTGGCGCGTATGGGCTTGCGGATGGTCTGCATAAACATGTTGCTGACGATGACCGTTGCCATGAGCGGGAAGGTGACGAGCTGCCAGCGAAGGGCTGCCGTTCCTACTAAGACCACCTCCGGGTCGTCACGAAACTCCGCCACGATAGGCTCTGCAAAGGCGAAGCTGACCACTGCCACCACAATAAGAAACGCCGTGCCGAGCTTCACGCTGTACATATATCCCTCCTTCACACGACTGTAAAGGCGTGCGCCGTAGCAGAATCCGCACAACGGCTGGAAGCCCTGTCCCAAGCCGATGATGAACGAATAGACGAAGAAGCTGCTTCTGCTGACGATGGACATTCCGGCAATGGCAGCGTCGCCGAAGGCTCCTGCCGCCACGTTAAGCATGATGACCGCTAAGCTTCCAAGTCCCTGACGTGACAGCGATGGCGTGCCGCCGGCTACAATCTCCTTCATGAGTTGGCGTGAGAACGAGAAGTTGCGCGGGTGAATATGGATGTTTCGGCTGCTGCAGGTCATGGCGAAGAGCACGCAGAAGCTGCATATCTGCGAAATCAGCGTGGCTATGGCAGCTCCCGCTATGCCCATGTGGAAGACAAAGATGAAGAGAGGGGCGAGGAAGACGTTCAGCACGGCTCCCGTCACGATGCCCACCATTGCCAAGAGAGCGTTGCCTTGGAAGCGCATCTGATTGTTCATCGTGAACGAGGAGGTCATAAACGGGGCGCCAAGGAGGACGATGCCGAGGTAAGTGCGTGTGTAAGGAAGGATGGTCGGCGTCGATCCGAGCATCACGGCTATGTCGTCCAGGAACAGGTGACTGACTATTGCTATCCCAATGCCGAACGAGAAGCTATAGAAAAAGCCGGTGGTAGCCATTACTGCGGCGTCCTCTGTCTGCTTTGCGCCAAGCTTCTGCGAGATATAGTTGCCTGATCCGTGCCCGCAGAAGAATCCCACCGCCTGTATTATTGCCATCATCGAGAACGACACGCCCACGGCAGCCGTACATTGCGTGTTTATCTTTCCCACGAAGTAAGTGTCCACCATATTATATAGGCTTGTCACCAGCATGCTGATGATGGTCGGTATTGCCATTGTCAGGATTACGCGGTGGACGGGCGCCGTGGTAAGGAATGTGTAGTTGTCTCTCTTTGTCTTCATCTTATTATTATGAGTATTTCAGGTTTATGCTGCAAAGTTACCCATAAAAAGTCATCCGCAAAAGGCAAACCTAAAAGATAAATAATACGAAGCATAGCTTAAATGATGCTAAATGGCTTCGTGTAGTGCATTATTGTAATTAAAAAGGCGATTTGTGTAAATAATTTGATATAATCTAACAGCGTATTGTTTTATTTTGTATATTTGCAAACCGCTGCTGCTTGCAGATTGTAAGAAGAATACGTTTCACAACAAAATTTATGCTTATGAAGAAGAATTTACTGTTTTTATTCGCCGTTCTGCTTTCATTATTGCCTCAGGCGATGAAAGCCGACACATGGTCGTTCGAATGGAATACCTCTAAGGCTAATGGTGGACAGGGATTTTATAATTTCGGAGCGAGCCGTGTGGAAAAGGACGTCTACACGACCGAACTCAACGGCGTGCAATGGAATGCTTCCGCCGAAGGAACGTTTATCTATGCCTATACGTCCAAGATGGGACAGTACATAGGCTCGGCTGGCGAACCGCCTACGAGCGCAAAGCTGTGGACTGACGGCATCTTGGGTAAGGTTACGGCTGTGCGCGTGACCGCACGTGTGCAGAAAGCTGAGTACGAGGGCAACGTTTCCGTAACGGTGAACGGTGTCAATTATGCCTGCAACGACAATACGTCAGCCGCTCTTGAGTCCACCGAAAAGCAGTTTGAGTTTAATGTTGCTGCCACTAATGCCAAGGAAGGCGAGGTGGCCATCGTGCTAAACCAGACGAGCGAGAAGAAGGGACCGCTCTATGTGCGCAAGATTGAGATTGACTATGAGAAGGCGCAGTCAATGGTTCTGCCGCCGGTATTCACGCCTGCCGCCGGAATATACGACGAAGCGCAGACCGTGGAGATAGAGTCGGAGGCTATTACCAACGTCGTCCGCACCATCTATTACACCACTGATGGCAGCAATCCGAAGCTGGAAGGCGGCACACGCGTGGCTTACACGGAGCCTGTAAGCATCGCTGCCACCACCACGCTGAAGGCTGTCGTACTGGAAGGCGAGGACTATAGCGACGTGGTGGAGGCGAAGTATGTCATCCGCAAGGACCCGCAACTGAGCTTTTACAAGCAGAACATCACCCTTACGTCGGGCGATGACGGCTATGCCGACCTCTTGAATCCTAATAAGGTGTCGCCTATAGAATATTCATCATCACAATGGGATGTTTGCTCCGTAGACGAGAACGGAATGATTGCCACGTCTTACGTGGAGCAGACGCAGACTGTCATAATCTTCGCCAAGTTTGCCGGCAACGACGAATATCTTCCCGCCGAGGCAAAGATGTTCGTTACCGTTGAGGCTAAGCAGCCGCTCAAGACGCCGGTGGTAAGTCCGCTTGGTGGTGTATTTGACGGCCCGCAGGAAGTGACCGTGACAACGGACGACGAGAACGCCGTCACTATATGGTATTCCACCGAGGCTAAGAACGAGGAGGAGTTTCAGGACGACTATACGCTGAGCACGGTGGTGGAGGGCAAGACCGCCACGTTCACCATCGACCAGAGCTGCACGCTCTACGTAATGACGCGCGGATATAATCAGAACAGCGAGGTGGTTAAGGCTGAGTTCGTCATCAACGAACCGCTGAAAGCCGACTTCACAACAGACCGTGCTTTCACGGCATTCTACGATCAGGAGTTCGATTCTGAGGAAGGTATGGCTGACTGGACCGTCGGCGAAGGATGGGAACTTGCCAACCGCAACTTCAAGAGCGTAAAGGCAGACGACGTTTCGTCCGTGTCAATCGCTTACGACGCGCAGAACAACGGCAGTTCGCAACTCACCAGTCCGGAGTTTACCATTGAGGAAGGCAGCAACGTAGAGTTTTATGCTTACTTCCAGGCTCCGTTCCTGATTTACGGTAAGTGGACCTTTGATGTCATCGACACGGAGAACAACGAAACTACAACGCTGCTCAACGCCTTCGACTGGGCGCAGGACAATGGCTATACTGGTCCGAACTGGAACAAGTTCAGCTACAGTCTTGCTGCCTTTACAGGCAAGAAGGTTAAGTTCGAGTTTAATTATCCGTTCGGCGGTGAAAACCTTGCCATTGACGGCTTCCGTCTTACCAAGGAGGATGCTTCCGCAGCTGAGACCATCCACATCTTCGAGGGCGAGAAGATACAGTTCGTGAGCCTTGCCAAGGGTAGCCCCGACGCAACGGAATGGAAGTTCCCGGGCAGCGCATCTGAGACATCCACCGACCCCAACCCGACCGTAACGTACAACAAGGCCGGCACTTACGACGTCAGCCTTACCGTTCGCCGCGGCAATGAGAGCGACGTAATGGAGCGCAAGGGCTTCGTGGTTGTGGCCCAGAAGGCACCGACGGCCCTTATCGGTCTGCCGGAGGAGGGATATGAGAGTCCTTGGGTGGGCGTATTCGTGCCGACAGACGTGCCCGTAACCTTCCGCGACCTCTCTACAGGCAATCCTACAGAATGGAACTGGGTGTTCCAGTATGCCGACAAGGAGACGAGCAACGAGCAGAATCCCACCGTCACCTTCGTAAAGAAGGGCACCGTGAGCGTAGGTCTGACAGCCAAGAACGCAGCCGGACAGAGCAACGACGTTCTCCAGTATGCCATCCAGGCTGGCGGTTCACAGTATGTATGGAACATCAGCTCGGAGGAGAACTCTAATCTTAAGAAGGTGGAACTTGGATGGTTCGGATCGTATGCCGGCTCCAACTGGTTGGGACTCGACCGCTTTGCAGAGAAATATAAGGCACCGCTTGCCGACGCAACCATCAATGAGGTGGCCGTATACTTCGCTTCCGTGACGTCCATCGATCCTGACTATGAGGTACGTCTGACGCTGAACGCAGTCGGCGAGAATGGCGAACCGGGCGAGGAACTTGCCTCTACGAGTGTCAAGGCATCCGACCTGAAGTATAGCGATGACGACTATCTCGCCACCACATTCACGTTTGCCGAGCCGGTAAGCATGGAGAAGGGCAAGGAGTTCTTCGTCGTTGTCGGACCGTTCCCCAACGGCACGATGGAAGAATCGCCTTACACCTCCGACGACATCTCAATCTTCTGTCTGCGTCGCAACGCAGGAATGAAGACCACGGCATGGCAGTTAGTGGAAGATACGGACGAAAACGACAACGGTCTTGGCACCTATACGTGGTTCGCCAATACCGACGACCCGACGTCCATGGCCATCGCTCCTTGCGTAACATACAAGGACACCGCCACATCCATCGGCGTAACCACACCTGCCACCGACGCTGAAGCCACTGTTACAGCCGTCTACAGCATCAGCGGACAGCGCGTAAACGCTCCCGTAAGAGGCGGTATGTATATCATGAGATATTCTGACGGAACATGCCGAAAGGTGATGTGGAAGTGATGAATATTTAGTTGAGAATTAAGAATTGAGGGTTGAGAGTTATGATTTCTTTAATAACATATCATAACTTCCAACCCTCAAATCTTAATTCTCATTTTTTATCTTCTAAGAAAACAGAATTCTCTTACTGTTGCTCCGTCGTCATCGGCGAGGAAGCGTGTCTGTCCGCTCTTTGCCATCGGCTCGCCGTCAATCATGGCAGGCAGCTTTACGCCGTCCGCCACCTTTTGTCCGTTGACGCTTACCGTTACGGCGTCGCCCTTCAAGCTTACTGATGCCGTCGACCATTCGCAGATGTTCTTCACCTTGTGCCACTTGTTTTCTCCTGCAATCTTAACGCCCATCGTCGTGTCGAATATTATCACAGGCGATGAGTGGAGGCTTAGCGTCAGTCGTCCGCGTGCCTTCCAGTCGAACACGAGGTCGCAGTCGTCCAGCTCTTCATGCAGAATCCAGAATCCACGCTTCTCCATCTTCGTCTGGTCTGTATGCGACATGTCGTAGCCGGCAGCCTGCTTCCAGTTGTCTATGGCTGCAAGTACCTGGTCGATGTACGTGTCGATGCCCTGCTCGTCATAGTGATTGATGAACGACTGCTTGGCGGAATAGAGCATGGCGTTCACCGAGCGTCCTCCGTTGGCTTCGGGATGCGTGCTCACGGTCTCAGCCGTTGCCACAGCCATGGCGTCAATGAACGGAGCCTTACCCGTATAACGGCGCAGATAACTGAGAGCCTGAACGGAGTGAGTGGTGCCCAAGTCCACGATTATCTTGCTTCGGAGAGTGTTGTCTGTTACCAGTTCGTCAGCCGCACGCAACATCAGATAATGTTCGGCGGCAGTAATGCTGCCCGTCTGAGCCGACTGTCCTGCGAGAGTCACGAATCGCGCCAGCACGCTGTTACGCTCCGCTCCCTCCATGTTGGCTGCCATTTTCAGCAAGTCACGGAGTGCCTCCGGTGTGTCCTTCCTTATGAGGATGCTGTCCGCCTTGGGCATCGGAGCGTGGCACATACCTGCCACTTCCTTGTCCAGACTCTCTGTCCACATAGGTATGGCTGCAGGTTTCGGCTTAGCCACGGTGGTGACAGCTGTCTGCTTGGGTCGTTTTCCGGTACGGATGTCCAGGATGGTCTGCACCTTCTGCTTGATGCCGGGCTGAGCCGCAGCTGCTTCCGCTATGCGGTCGTCAATGTCGGGCATGTTCACGAGGATGTCGCTTGCCGTCTGAGCCAGCTCAGGCATCTCCAAGTACATGGCTATGTGTGCTGCGTCGGCAGGCTTGGCTATGCGAGCCAGCTGTTCCATTACGTGCAGCTGCACGTCAGGTTCGAAGCTGCGGTCGAGCGCCTTCGTCAGACCCTTACGTATCACGTCGGTGTATTTTCGTCCGGTCTCCTGCTGACTGAAGTCCACGATGTCGTCAATGAGGCGCAGACAGGCTCTCTGCTGTCTTGCGTCGTCAGGGTCACCCATGCGGCTGACCATCTCCACACTCACCTCGGCGTTGTTGGAGAGCGAGTCCAGAATGTCAATGGTGGGCTTGCGTCCTGTCAATGCTATTTGTCTGACTGCCTCGTCGGCAAACTTCTCTATCTTCTTGCGGCTTGTCTGCGCATCCATTGATGCAGCCATGCAAACCGCCAAAACTAACAATGCTATCTTTTTCATTTGAGGTGCAAAGTTACTATTTATTATCCATATATCGTCATTAGCGCCCCGTTAAGGGCTCTCTTTGACTTATTATTAGTAACTTTGCATAAATATAGCCGAACTTGCATTTATAACTGTTTACTAAATTTATTTATAACTATACTACAATTTATGGACAACAAATCCTTATTATCTTTCGCTGCTCTGTCCTGCATAGCCGTCACTGCTCAGGCACAGCAAAAAGCAGCCGCTGCCACTCAACGCCCCAACATCGTATATATAATGTGCGACGACCATGCCTTTCAGTGCATCAGCGCATACGGAGGTCCCATCTCGAAGCTTGCTCCCACGCCCAACATCGACCGCATCGCAGAGCGTGGCATGCGCTTTGATCGTGCTTTCGTGGAGAACTCGCTCTCCACACCGTCGCGTGCATGCCTCATGACAGGTCTTTACAGCAATCAGAACGGACAGCGCCAACTCGGTGAGGGCATCGACACCACACGCACCTTCTTCACTGAACAGCTCCAACAGGCTGGTTATCAGACTGCCGTAGTGGGCAAGTGGCACATGGGATGTGACCCGAAGGGTTTCGACTATTATCACATCTACAACGACCAGGGACAGTATTACAATCCGCAGTATCGTGGAACGGACACGGACGGCAAGTACATAGTGGAGGAGGGTTATTCCACCGACCTCACCACCGACCACGCTCTCAGCTTCATAGAGCATCGCGACACTAACAAGCCGTTCTGCCTTCTGCTCCATCATAAGGCACCGCACCGCAACTGGCTTGCCAATACCAAGTACTTCGGAATGTACGACAACGTAACCTTCCCCATGCCAGAAACCTTCTATGACGACTACGAGACACGCGGTTCTGCCGTACGCACGCAGAAGATGAGCGTCACGAAGGATATGCGATGGGAGCAGGACTTCAAGGTGCCGGAGATGCTCGACACAGCCAACGCCGACAGCTGGGACTCATACCTGAGCCTCATGAACGAGGTGAACCGCATGAATCCTGAGCAGCGCATCGCCTGGGGCAAGTATTACTTCCCGCGCAACCGCCGCCTTCTTGAGGCTCGTCTGACGGGCAAGGAACTGGACGAATGGAAGTATCAGAACTACATCCGCGACTATATGAGCGTCATCAAGTCGGTGGACGAGAGCGTAGGACGTGTGCTCGACTATCTGGACAGCCACGGTCTTACCGACAACACCATCATCGTCTACACCTCCGACCAGGGATTCTATATGGGTGAACACGGCTGGTTTGACAAGCGCTTCATGTACGAGGAGTCGCTTCGCACACCGCTCCTCATCGCTTATCCCGGACACATCCAGCCCGGAACGGTATGCAACAAGCTGGTGCAGAACATCGACTATGCACCGACCTTCCTCGATCTTGCCGGCATCAGCAAGCCGAAGGAGCTGCCCGGACGTTCGCTCACGCCCATCTTCAAGGCTGGCGACAAGGTGAAGGGATGGCGCAGCAGCATCTATTATCACTATTATGACTACCCGACATACCACATGGTTCGTAAGCACGACGGCGTGCGCACAGACCGCTACAAGCTCATCCACTTCTATGGTGAGGGTGGTCTGGACGCCGTGAAGGAGAACAAGTATCAGCGTCAGCCCGGCACACGCGAGCACGGCTGCATGACTTACCTCACCTCCCTCGGCTACTTCGAGCCAAAGGATTCGGCTGTCAACTACAACGAACTGTACGACCTCCAGGCTGACCCGCACGAGCTGAACAATCTCTACGGCAAGCCGGGATACGAGAAGATAACAAAGCAGCTGCAGAAGCAGCTTAACGACTACCGCAAGAGCATCGGGGTTGACGAGTTTTAATTAGTATTTATTATTTAGTAG
>ERZ1026776.161-NODE-161-length-52044-cov-16.184366_pt1 | contig 52044 bp, 50 predicted proteins | sample MGYA00380125_ERZ1026776 | MGnify/ENA primary metagenome ERZ1026776 (study PRJEB33269, sample SAMEA4719761) | human gut metagenome | biome: human-associated habitat; feature: organic feature; material: feces | place: Cameroon | collected 2013-10 ...
ATTGGAGAGAATGAGGTCGTAAGACTTTCTGTATGAAATTCTGAAGGTACATGAAAAGTAAATATTTCATCTACCTGTGAAGTGTCCCAATTTAGGACACTTAAGCAGTATAGGGGATTGGTCAAATGGTATGATAGGGGTCTCCAAAACCTTTGGTGGGAGTTCGATTCTCTCATCCCCTGCTAGAAAGCCTTGAAAACATTGAGTTTTCAGGGCTTTATTTTTTTTAGGTGGGCAATGAAGTGGGCAAGCCAAATGAAAGGAGAATGAACCACATTCATACAAAGATAGCTCTATAATTGTCGGACAAGGCATAATGTATCAGAAGAGTTATGTATGTTGATAACAGAAAGGCGGTTGTGCCACAGATGAATTATGTGGTTGTATTTAGTATTGATGGAAATGTTGTGAATGTTCTAGGTTTTTTCCATCAACTTGAGAGCTGTTCACACAAAATATAAATAGGAGAACTTGTAAAAACAAGGTTTCTAAAGCATGGTTGACCAGATAGTTAGTTTTTGATAAGAAAGATTAGATTGTTGAACAATAATTAGCATTGACTTGCACAGGAAGTGCGGAAGTATAATTTATATAAGCGGGGATATGCTAAGTATATATCGGCAGATGCTTGACACATATTTGTTAGAAGAAAGGGTGATTATTATGATGTCATTATCAAATGCAACAGATGGATTTTGTTCAACGATCGCATGGAACTGTGCAGATAAAGCATTATTTGGAGATTGTCAACTTGATACCGGGGACGAGGTTCAGGTTGTATCGTCATTTTTCGGAAATGTCATCGTTCGGGTACACGGAAGATGTCTTGCGATTAACAAGGATGCGGCAGAACGGATCAAGATGTACCAGCCGGATGCACAGGTATAGCCGGAATTAAGAAAATTGTAGTATACTAATATAGATAAACATTTATAAATGCAGGGAATGAAGCTACAAATGAATAGAATAGAAACAGAACGGCTTATATTGCGAAATTTTGAGAAACGTGATCTGGATGATTTGTACGAATATCTGTCTGATCCGGAAGTAGTTAAATACGAACCGTATAAGGCAATGACTTTAAATGAAGTAAGAGAGTATTTAAGCTGGAGAAAAACGACAGATGAGATGATTGCTGTAGAAGATAAACATACAGGAAAAATGATTGGAAATGTTTATTTTGGAAACCGTGATTTTAACAGCAGAGAAATTGGTTATGTATTTAACCGTTCATTTTGGGGATGTGGATATGCTGGAGAGAGCTGCTATGCTGTAATTGCACAGGCTTTTTCGAATGGTATTCACAGAATATATGCGGAATGTGATCCGATCAATCAGGCATCCTGGAAATTATTGGAGCGGATGGGATTTATTCGGGAAGTGCACTTCAAAGAAAATGTGTATTTCTGGAGGAATGAGAATGGTGAGCCAATCTGGAAAGACACATATGTATATGCATTATTAAATAAAAACTAAGATAAGAGCCTGTCACTGGAAATTACCGGTGACAGGCTCTTTTTCTCTTTTTGTGAGCATAGCTTACTCAATGTATTCCGCAAAATCAGCATCTTTGCGAACAAACAATTTTGTATTCGTTATTAACTATTTATTTTGTAATAAATGTATTGTAGATTGCCTTGATCGCTGTCTCGAAGTCACGGTTTTCAACACCGATGATGATGTTAAGCTCAGAAGAACCCTGATCAATCATCTTGATATTGATGCCCTTGTTTGCGAGAGCAGTGAAAAGTTTTCCGGCTGTACCACTGGCTGACTTCATGCCACGTCCAACAACTGCGATCAGTGCAAGACCGGATTCAATCTCAACAGAATCCGGTTCTGCCAGACGATGGATGGCAGATACAACGCTCTGTTCCTTATCGATGAACTCATCTGCATGAACAACGATAGTCATTGTATCAATACCGGATGGCATATGCTCGAAGGAGATATTGTTTTCTTCAAATGCCTGAAGCACCTTACGGCCGAAGCCGATCTCTGAATTCATCATTGCTTTTGTAATGAAGATTGTACAGAAATCTTTCTTTCCGGCAATACCTGTTACAACATAATCCTGCTTCTGGCAGGTACTTTCAACGATCCATGTTCCTGCATCTTCCGGTGCATTTGTATTTTTGATATTGATAGGAATACCACAGCTTCTAACAGGGAAGATTGCATCCTCGTGGAGAACGGAAGCGCCCATGTAGGATAACTCACGAAGCTCACGGTATGTGATATATTTGATCGGCTTTGGATCCGGAACGATTCTTGGGTCGGCTACAAGGAAACCGGATACATCTGTCCAGTTCTCATATACATCTGCACGGCTGGCTCTTGCAACGATAGAACCGGTTACATCGGAACCACCACGGGAGAAGGTCTTAACATTTCCATCTTTACCCATTCCGTAGAAGCCGGGGATAACAGCGCGTTCATTCTGAGCGAGACGCTCGGTCAGACGCTTGTATGTCTTATAATCATTCAGATTTCCTTCTTCGTTGAAGAAGATGACTTCTGCCGAATCGATAAATGGAATACCAAGGTAAGCTGCCATGACTTTACCGTTTAAGTATTCACCTCTGGATGCAGCGTAATCACACTGAGGATTCTCGACAAGGTTCTTTTTGATCTCAGCAAAATCGTCATCCAGACTGAAATCCTTCAGTTCAAGACCTGTGATGATCTCATCGTATCTTGCTTTGATCGCCTTTAATTCTTCGTCAACATCATTGCCTTCGCTGGCGGTCTGATATGCATGAAGTAACATATCGGTTACCTTAGTATCTCCATCAAATCTTTTTCCCGGAGCAGAAGGAACAACATATACACGGCTTTCATCTGCATGGATGATTTTACCGACCTTCTTGAACTGCTCTGCACTTGCCAGGGAACTTCCACCAAATTTAACAACTTTCTTCATAATAAACTCCTGCATTTTATTTTTATTTACAAATTATCTCTATCTTAATATTATTGTGCCGATTAGACAAGGAAAAAATGTGATTTTTTTGAATTTTGAATGATCGAATAAAAACCTCTTGTATAATGGCTTTGTTTTAGGCAAAATGTTGAACCTTTTCAGAAATAATCTGAGATTTTTGATAGATGAAATATAAGAATATGGATTTTACACGTAAATTGTGCAAAATGACTGAAACAGCTGAAAAAATTTGTTAATCCAAAATGTGAAAAAACGCTGTATTTCCTTGTATTTGCTTGTTTTCTATACTAGAATAGCAGTCGAAAAGTTAGCATAATGCCCAAATAGCTAGAAGATTGAGGTGATAATATGATTGATTATTATAAGTGTCAGTATCATTTTAACGCCAGTCATAGCTTTGATGGAAATAAAGAACAGGCACACAGTCATACATTTACGCTGATACTGTATATTCGTAATCATTCCGGCCGAGATATGGATTTTAAACAGCTTGACAGAATGATTGAGATTTTTCTCGGCAGATATGAGAACTTGTATCTGAATGAACTTCCCTGTTTTGCCGGGAATGCAAGTATAGAGGCAATCGGAGATTATTTTTACGAACAATTAAAGATAAAATTATCGGAATTGAATGCGGAGCTGATGCAGCTTGATATAGGGGATACACCACTTGGTGTGTATCAGGTGTGTGATCGCATTTTGTTACCGACGGTTAATGAGAGACGGAGCAGAGAAAATCTGGAGACAATCTTGTTCTATAAGAAACAGATGCCTGACCAGAAAAAATAGATAGGGACTCATTCGGATAAGATGGGTCTTTTTTGTGTGGAATGTCATAAAACAGACAGAAAGAAGGCATGTATGATGAGACATAAGAAAATCTGTAAAAAACTAATAGCTGTAGGGATAGCGGTATTGTTGATCGCTGTTTCTTGTATGCCAATGACAGGAATGAAGAGTCAGGCAGCAACGTTTGAAGATAATGGAAATACAGTAGATATATATACGGATAATGATTATTTGTGTATTCGATATAACGGAATCTGGTCGGGATATCTGAATGAGCGCTTTGACCTGTCGGCAGACGGAGTGTCACTGGATCGATTGAATGCGATCATATTGAATAATGGAAATAATGGAGACGGAAGTTCATTTTCGGTAAAGGATGCTTGGAGTTCGGAAATCAGCGGGGCTTCCGGAACGGTTACAAATACCGGAAAAAAACAATATTACGGATATGAATTTATGACATGGAAGATTCAGGTTCCACTTGATACTTATGAGGCTTTTAATCTTGATACGTTGAAGGTAACATATAAAGGACAGAGCACGGAAGTTGCGGTTGGCACAAAGAATACTACGGAAGAAGCTTCTACTGAAAATACGGAAGAAATTACATCTGCTACAGAGAAGGAATCAACGGAAGAAATTCTGACGACTGAAGATACTACTGCAGACGGTATTGGTGAGAGCACAACAGAGATTTCCAGTACGGAATCAGAAGACAGCAGTGCAGTAATTCCTGAGACAACATCGGAGGATAACAATAGTGCAACCACTACCGGAGAAATGACGGACGAGGCAACAACAGATACAACGGGCGGAATCCATGTAGGCGGCAATATCCAGATCGATGGTTATTATGACGACTGGGAAGGAAGACCGAAGACGGAGATTACATATTCCAGTAATAACAAACAGTGTAATCATTATGGTCAGCTTGCATTAGACGGGGATACTTTATATGGTCATTTCAAGATGAATGAATTGTATACCTCCAGCATGCAGCTGCAGATCTGGTATCTGACGATCAACGGCAAGACATTTGCCATGCAGATCCAGCCGGAAAAGAACGGAAATATCGACTGGGGTACGCAGGTGCCGAGATCAGAAGGAATCCATACCAACTTGAAAGTTTTTATCGGATACGGAAATAATAATGAATGTGACAGTAAAGTAGCATATACAGTGTATGATGCAGAACATAAGGATAATACGCCGGGAGATGAGGTGGAATTTTCACTCAGTCTGAAACGTCTGGCAGAACTGACTGGTATTCCTGCGGATGAGATGGGAACGATCACGATCCAGAATCCGAATATCGGAGGGCAGGGTGTGTCGATTGCCGGCTCTTCTACAGGTCCGGTCGTAGGTGTGATGATCGCTCTGTTACTGGCAGCAGGCTATGTTGCAAAGAAAAGAAAGGGTAAAAGGTAGAAGATGAACTGGCTGGTATTTGTCTGTCTTCTTGTTTGGATCTATATATTAACGGTGTTGTGCCGGGCAAAACTGAATTTCTGGTATTATATCTGCGGAAGTGTGGGATTGTTTATTTTCAGTCTGATACTGATAGAGCCGTATGTCGTAGTTCCGCTTCAAAAGGCAGTCTCTGCTGTTGCCGGTGTGATCGGTGGGCTGACGCATCTCTATGAATCTTATTTTCAGCAGGGGATTCTGTTTATCCAGAATGGAGGAACCAGTCTGTCCTTATATATTGATTTTGAGTGTTCCGGTGTGATCGAGATGCTGGCGTTTCTTGCGCTGCTCTGGTTCTTTCCGGTCTATGACAAATATGAGAGAGTGGTTGTAAGCATGATCGGAGTGATGGCGATCTTCCTCGCGAATGTACTTCGGATCTTCTTTATCTGCCTGTTAGTTCATATATGGGGCATCGATATGTATTTCTTTGCACATACGATATTTGCCAGGATCCTGTTCTATGGATGTACAGTATTCCTGTATTTCTATGTATTCACGAAACCACAGATTGTCAGACAGAAGGTAGGTGCATTCCGTTATGACAGCAATTAAAAATATGCTTATGTCTTCCGTGATCTTCTGGGTGGCATGGATCGTCATTCCGCTGATCATGGAAGTGATTCCGACGGTCGGGAATTTTATCATCCTGTTAAAGCGCAGGATCATGAAGAAGAAATATAAGCCGTTATCCCATTATCCTGAGGTATCTCTGATCGTTCCGGTCTACAATTCGGCAGAAACCCTGTATGCCTGTGTACAGTCGATCTATCAGTCGAATTATCCGAAGGATAAGATATTTGTGCTGCTTGTTAATAATATGAGTAAGGATAACAGCTTTGAGATATACAGCAAGTGTCAGAAGGATTTTCCGAATCTCTCGATCAATTGGATGAATTCGAAGCAGGGAAAATCTAAAGCTCTTAATCTGGCATTGTTTAACTGCCAGGGTAAATATATTATCCATATTGACAGTGATGGAATGTTAGAACCGGATGCTATCAGAAATATTGTAACAATGTTTGAGAATGAACCGGAAGTTCACAGCCTGACCGGAACAGTACTGACGAATCCGGAGTTGATCGATCAGACGAATCGGTGCTCTTTACGGTTACTGCAGAAGATGGAGTTTGGTGAATATTGTCAGGCATTTCTATCCGGACGTAATTTTCAGTCGGAGCTGAACAGTATCTTTACTTTGTCGGGTGCTTTTTCGGCGTTCCGTAAATCTGCGATCATGAAGACGCAGTTATATAATACAGATACCCTGTGCGAGGATACTCATGTAACTTTTCAGGTACGGTTTCAGATGAAGAAGCGTGTGGCACTTTGTCCGAATGCGATCTTTTTTGTAGATCCGATCGAGAGCTTAAATAAACTGTATGTTCAAAGACAACGGTGGCAGAGCGGTGAACTGGAAGTGCTTCATATGTTCCGAAAGGACAAGATGAACATTGGCAGGAGTTTCTTTAAAGATTTCGTCATGCGGATCCTGGTGTATGATCATACATTTGCGTTCCCTCGAATGATCTGGTATTTTGCGATTATCTGTTTGGCATTTATCAATTATCCGATGAAGCTTATTGTGACATCACTTGTATTCTTATTCTTTTTATACAGTATGGCCAACTTCCTGTTGTATATCTGTATTATTCTGTTTTTAAAGGATTTTCCATATTTGAGAAAATATTATGCAAGGAAATGGTATCTGATCTTTTTACTTCCGTTGTTTAATTTTATTGTATTCTGGTTCCGCTTTGCAGGAATTATTAATTCAACCAGAAAAACGAGAACATGGCGGACAAGAGACCTGCATGAAGAATGGAATGACTTTAAACAGGTCGTGACGCATGATTTTGCAGGAGCACACCGGGTGTTGGAGAAGATCAGAGATGAGGTAAATACCAGTGAATAAAGAGAAAAAACAATCATGGATAAAAAAACTATATACATCACCGAATCATAGGATTTTCTCGATATCCGCAACCGTGATCCTGTTTATTATGATATTTATGGGATGTATCTGTTATGAGTTGCTACAGAACCGGGAAGCAGTGATACAGGCATATGAGGATGATCAGGAGGATTATCTGCAACTCCTGGCTTATAATATCCGATCGGTTCAGGAGACAGGAGAGGATACGGATGTTGTTACATTTTTACAGGAACAGACAGTTTCCGCAGGAGAACGGTTCTTTGTATATACAAAAGGCGCAGACGTGCTGTGGGCAAAGAACGAGAATACAACGAATACATTAGGTAAATATGCAGAGATCACAGAATTCTGGAAGATGATACGTGAGCAGGATGTTGTGGTGGATACAGTCAGATGGACGGTTGGACAAGAAGAATGTACGATCAGTGTGGTGTCTGATACGGATAGTATTCTGGAACGGACATCGACAATAAAGCATGGATATTATATTGTAATTGCAACAGGACTTGTAAGTGTCGTTCTGCTTGGGCTGTTGATTGCATTGTTAGAATCCTGGAACAAGGCGGAGAAAAATCTGAAGGGTACGAAAAAAGAATTGGACAAACGTAACCGGAAGCTTGAAAAGGTGACGAGCAATGCCGGGAATATGGGGTTTGAAAAGGCTTTAGATGACGAGATGGCAAAGAATATCTATGTGCAGAATCAGTATAACAGCTCACATGAATTCTATGATAATAATTTTCTTCGTATCATGCTTCAGAAATCGGATGATGAGGCGTTAAAACCGATCCATTATATGTTCATTCATCTGGACATGATGGATCGTTATTACAGCAGACAGGAGATTTTTCATTTTATGAGGAAAATCCGTTCCAGACTTCACCAAAACGAGATCATGGGTGAGGTGAAGAAAGGATTTTTTGTTATTCTGCTTTACAGGCTGGACGAACAACAGGCAAAAGACAGGGCGGATGAGATTTACCGGTACTGTATCCGAAAGTCTGAGAATGCATATCGCTCGATACGATATGACTTAATCGATGTTGGAGTAAAAAAACCGGTGGATGTGTACGATGCTTATACCAGAAAGCAGGAGGAGGCGTAGCGGAATGAGATATCAACAGTATAAATTCAAATTCTATATGGATGCCAGGCATGCTATCTATATCGGTGGAAAATTAGGCGAAGTACATCCGCATACCTGGGAGATCGTTCTGCATGTGGTGAAGGGAAAGGAGAATTTTGAACCATTTCATATACTTGAAAAGGCAGTTGAGGAATTTCTGGAACCTTTTCAGAATAATTATCTGAATGATATAAAGCCGTTTGATATATTAAATCCAACGATCGAAAACGTATGCCTATATTTTAAAGAAAAATTGCAGGAGATATTAAATGCAATGGGATGGATCTTCCTGATGATAGAAATGAGTGAGACACCGGGAAGAACATATGTGATCAGTATGCTGGGTGAGCAGGAGATGGAGCAGAATCAGACGGTGCAGACGCTTACAGACCTGATCTTAGATGAGATAAAACATATTGGAGAGTAAGAGCTATGACAGACAGCCACAAGAGAATCCGGAAAAACTGCATATGTATAAGCATCCTGTTACTTGCAGGTGCAGGGCTTGCACTGTATCTTGTGCTGTCCGGATATGAGCCGTCCGGTGGTGATATCTGGGGACATCTCTATAAGTCGCAGGAAATGTATGAGAGCCTGAAAAAAGGAAACGTCTTTCCGTTGTTCTCCCCATACTGGTATAACGGAATTCAGTTTTTCAGATATTGGGGACCGCTCTCTTATTATATTATGGCGGGACTGATGTTCCTTACAAGTGGTGATCTTCTTCTGGCTTACAGGCTGCTTGCCTTTGTTATATTCGTAGTCGGTGGACTTCCGTGGATTCTATGGGGAATCCATGAGAACCGCAGAGTGCTTGGAACCTTCTTCGGACTACTCTGGTTCTTTATGCCGGAGCATATTAGGATTTATTTTACAGCGGGAAATCTGCCACAGATGGTGACGACGATGCTTGTACCGTATGTGATCTGGTTCTTATGGCTCTATGTAAGAAAGAAGAATAATCGTGCAGCTGTCGGATTGTTTGTTTGTATGACATTGATGAGTTTTACGCATCTGATGGTTACTGCGATCATGGGTGTATCTGTATTTTTATATCTGATGATCGATCAGATATGGAATAAGGATACTAGAAGAAAAATATTTGCTCTTATCTATATGCTTTGTGGAATCCTGGTAGCGGGTATATGGGTGCTTCCTTCTTTAAAAGGCGGGCTTGTGACATCAGAAAGTGGAGATGGAAGTGTTATGTCAACCTTAATCTATCCACTTACGACTTCATTAAATCCATTTAAACGTCTGAGTGCAGGAAATGACAGCTTTTATTTCGGACTGGCAGCAGTACTGATCGCGATAGCCGGAATCCTGCTTGCAAGAGGCGGAAAGAAAGCCGGTTTTGTAATTTTACTGATCATGCTTGCCTGTACAACGCCTGCGGCATATAAGATACTGGTAAAGCTTCCGTTCAGCCAGTTGTTCTGGATGACCCGGTTTGCGCCGATGGTCTATGGTTTTTTCTTCAGTGCATGTCTGGAATGGGTTCGTCTGAAGAAAAAATATTGTGTGCTTCTGGCTGCACTTCTGTGTGTAGACAGCATATCATGTATGAATCTGGATTTTTACAGCGTTGCTACATCAGATGAAACGAAAATGGAGATGCAGCAGCTCGCGGAACTGACAGACCAGCGGACGGCTGTCATCGATAAGAGTTCTTACGGGTCTTATCCATCTTATGGAATCAGTGGCAGCAGTCATACGATGTACACGTATGGCTGGGCATGGCAGGGTGCTGAGATAGGAGATAATATTGTTCTGTTAAATGAAGCACTTGACCGAAAATACTATCGTTTTCTGTTTGATCGGGCAGTAGAGCTTGGAACGGATACGGTTCTGATACGGAAGATTGATCTTGAGAAACAGGGGATTACAATCTCTGATATTGAGCAGGATGCGGCAGCCAGCGGTTATTCTATGGTGCAGGAAACGACGACGGCGTATATTTATAAACGGGAGACACCGGAGAACTTTGGAACGGTCACCGGATACTATGGGCTTGCAATCGGAAAATATGCAAATGAAATGACCCTGCTTTATCCGGCATTTGTAGCAGGAAACTCGGATGTGATCGAGGATTATTCAGTGGAAGAACTGAGACGGTATGATACTTTGTTTTTAACCGGATTTGAATACAGGAATCAGAGTAAGGCAGAAGCGATACTTACGGACGTGGCGGCAGCAGGTACCAGAGTTGTGATCGACAGTACTCATGTTCCGGCTAATAAGAACAATAAGCAGGAAATGTTTCTCGGAGTATTTGCACAGCAGATCCATTTTGATGAACGATATCCGGTCCTTTCTTATCAGAACAGAGAGATCCGAAGTGATGACTTTGCGGAGGAAGACAGGGATTTTAGTACAGCTTATATTACCGGAACCGATACCGATATCGGAACATTTCAGATGGGTGAACAGAAGCTGACGTTTTTAGGTATGAAAGATGATCTGCCAAATGTATATTTCCTCGGACTGAATCTGATGTATGAAGCTGTTAACAGGAAGGATGCGGCACTGACCGATATCTTAAATGATGTGCTCGGGATATCAAATGAACAGCTTCCGGACAGAGAACTTGTACCAATCACGATATTATACACAGAAGATGGACTATCGATCGATGTTGATGCGGATTTTGATCAGGAAACAGGCGTCAATACGTCGATTGCGGCACAGGATATATTTATATCTGATCAGGAGATTTCCGAGCAGATGAATCTTCTTGTTGTGCATGAGAAGCACACAGAGATTTCCTTTGTATATCCTATGCTTATACCGGGAATTATTATCACGATATTGGGATTTATATGTTTTATACTGTGTATATGTATGGATGTACGCGACAGAAGAAAGCATGTTGTTAAACAGACCGGACAAGAGAGCATTGCAGGATAGACGGAATAAAAGAGTATTGTCGGACAGACCGGCTGCTGATTGTGTATTTGCGCCTGTTATGGTAAAATGGGCGGAACAGGAATAATAACGAATGAATAATCAAATTATAAACAGGATGAAAATACAGAAAGGGAACGGTGTGTATGGAGCGAAATACGAAAAAAGTCAGTGATTCAATGGTAGAGCAGGTCTTTCAGGTACGGCCGGAACATTTAAATGGTGCCGGACGATTATTTGGCGGACAGTTAATGGCATGGATCGATGAGGTTGCAGGGCTTGTAGGGATCCGTCATTCAAATGGAGATGTGATCACAGCTTCGGTTGATAATCTGAAATTCATGCGAGGTGCTTATCTGAAGGATCTGATCGTATTAGTAGGTCGTATCACCTATGTCGGACATACCTCGATGGATATCCGTGTGGATACTTATATCGAAGATCACAGAGGAATCCGGCGCTCGATCAATCGGGCGTATCTGACATTGGTGGCTGTCGATGAAAATGACAAACCAAGACCGGTTCCGGGGCTGATACTTGAGAACGAAAGTGAACAAGCAGAATGGCTGGCAGGAGAGAAACGGAGAGAACTCAGAGGACAGAGACGTAAAGAAGGTTTTTAGATGAGCCGGGGGTGTGAAAATGGCAAATATATTAGACTATCTGGAATGGCGGGGAGATCTGCCGTTTGAGGCATCGACTTTTAATGAGGTGGATGCAGTTGTATTTTCAAGATTTTCATATATACCGTTTGAGGGGATCGTGCCGGATGATTTTAGTCATGCAGTTACGGTCGCAGAGGCGGCAGAGCGTTTCTTAGGAGATACGGAGCGCATGACACAGGTGATTTATGAAGATGATCTGAAGCTGCTTGCTGCAATGGGAGCAAGCAGACGATTTGGTGATCTACGCTTATGCGGTTATGTGAATCAGTTGGATGAGGAGATACAGAAACAGTTTTCAGCAGTCACAGTAAAATTATTTGACGATGTAAGCTGTGTGGTATACCGAGGAACCGATAAAACAGTTGTCGGTTGGCGGGAGGATTGTAATATGGCATTTCTTTCACCGGTTCCGTCTCAGCGGACAGCAGTCGAGTATCTGCGGCAGGCAGCAGAACAGATACCCGGAACATTCCTGCTGTGCGGACATTCCAAAGGCGGAAATCTTGCGATCTATGCAGCAGCAACCTGTGAACGTACCCTACAGGATAGAATCCTGAAGGTATGCAGTATGGATGGACCGGGATTTGAACCAAATGTGTTAGAGCTTGCCGGTTACAACCGGATGCTATCCCGGATGATCACATACATACCACAGAATTCCGTAGTGGGAATGCTGCTTGAGCACAGAGAGAAATATGTCGTGATCCGCAGTATGCAGGAGGGGTTCATGCAGCATGATGTCTATAGTTGGGAGGTTCTTGGACCATCCCTGATCCATGAGGATGGAATCACAGATGAATGCCGTGTATTAAATGCTTCCTTAAAAGAATGGATCGACAATATGGACTACGGCCAGCGCAGGCAGTTCGTAAATTCCCTGTTCGACCTGTTAGATGAATGCGATGCGAAGACCACGGATGATCTGCAAAATAACTGGTATAAGGATATCGGAAGAATCCTGACTTCGATCAAGAAGATGGACGAAGCCAGCCGAAAAGTCGTCAGCCAGACAATCCTGTCGCTGTTAAAGATCACAAGAAAGAATGTATCAAACAGATCAGAAGATTAGAAAATGCCATATACAGGCGAGAAACGAGAACAAATAATACCTAAGGTATCAGGTAAAGATAGAGATAATATTAAGAAATGTGGACATGGGGAACTGCTTCATGTCCACGGTCTTAAAAAGATAAACATATGTCAGACAGATATGGAGGACAGATAATATGAAAAAAAGAGGTATCATTAATGCGCAGCTTGCGGGTCTGATCGCAGGGCTTGGACATAAGGATACATTCATGATTGGTGATGGCGGAATGCCGATCCCAAAGGGAGTAGAGATTGTAGATCTGGCACTCTGTGGAGGTGTACCGACATTTAAACAGGTAATGGATGCGGTCCTTGATGAGACACAGATTGAAAGCTATGTACTTGCCGAGGAGATTGTTGAGAAGAATCAGCCGCTCCTTACATATATAAGAGAGAGTCTTCCGGAGGCAGAAGAATCCATGATCTCTCATATGGCATTAAAGGAAATGTCAAAGAACGTGAAATTTGCAATTCGGACAGGTGAATTTACACCATATCCAAATATTATCCTTACAGCAGGAGTTGCATTCCCAGCATAAGTAATAACGACAGAAAAATACAGATTTTGGAGGTGAATGATGAAAGTTTTAAATATTGGTTCCATGAATCTTGATTATGTCTACAGTGTCGATCATATCATCGCACCGGGTGAGACGCAGGCAACCTACGGAATGAATGTATTCCTCGGAGGAAAAGGAATTAATCAGTCCATTGCACTTGCAAAGGCAGGTGTAGATATCTATCATGGTGGAATGATCGGAGAAGACGGACAGGTATTCTTGGATGCATGCAGAGAACATGGTGTGCATGATGAATTTATCCGTACGATCGATGAGAAGACCGGGCACACGATCATTCAGGTAGACAAGAATGCACAGAATTGCATTCTGCTCTTTGGAGGAGCAAATCAGAGCCTGACAGAAGAATATATAGATGAAGTATTAGAACATTTTGAAGCCGGAGATATTCTGTTACTTCAGAACGAAGTTAATAAGCTGGATTATATCATTGACCAGGCATATGACAGAAAGCTTGTGATTGCACTCAATCCATCTCCATATAATGAAAAGATTGAAGCTTGTGATCTTTCAAAGATCAGCATCTTCCTGTTAAATGAGATCGAGGGTGCACAGATCACAGGACTGACAGAGCCGAATGATATACTTGCTTCCATGAGAAAGCGTTTCCCGGAAGCAAAGATCGTACTGACACTTGGCAAAGATGGCGCAAGGTATTCAGACAAGGACTGTGAGTATGAACAGCCGATCTTTCCGGTAAAAGCAGTCGATACGACAGCAGCAGGAGATACCTTTACCGGATATTTTCTTGCAGGACTGATCCGCGGCATGGAGATACCGGATATCTTAAGAATGAGTGCGAAGGCATCTTCTATAGCAGTAACCAGAAATGGAGCTGTTCAGTCAATTCCAAAGAGAGAAGAAGTAGAGGCAGCATTGTCGGCAGACTGATACAGCAGATAAAGGAGAAAACAAGGCATGAAATTTGCATGTATGCATATAAAAGCAAAGCATGAATGACATGCCTGTAAATAAAAAGAAAATAAAGCGAGGTAAGGGAATATGAAATTTTTTATTGATACAGCAAATGTAGATGACATCAGAAAAGCAAATGACATGGGAGTGATCTGTGGTGTAACAACCAACCCATCTCTGATCGCAAAAGAAGGAAGAGATTTTAATGAAGTTATCAAAGAGATCACAACAATTGTAGATGGTCCTATCAGTGAAGAAGTAAAGGCAACAACGGTAGATGCAGAAGGCATGATCAAAGAAGGAAGAGAGATTGCAGCGATCCATCCAAATATGGTTGTTAAGATCCCTATGACAGTTGAAGGCTTAAAGGCAGTCAAGGTATTATCGTCAGAAGGAATCAAGACAAACGTAACGCTGATCTTTACGGCAAATCAGGCGCTTCTTGCAGCAAGAGCAGGTGCATCTTATGTATCTCCGTTCCTTGGAAGATTAGATGATATCAGCACAACAGGTATCAACCTGATCGAAGATATCGTAACAATATTTGACAATTATGGTTTAGATACAGAGATCATCGCAGCCTCTGTAAGAAATCCTATCCACGTTACAGACTGTGCTCTTGCAGGTGCACATATTGCAACTGTACCATACAAGGTAATTGAGCAGATGACAAAGCACCCGTTAACAGATCAGGGTATTGCAAAGTTCCAGGCAGATTACAAGGCTGTATTTGGCGAATAAGAGTTATTTAGATTTATCAGAGATTGGAGAATACAATGAATAAATTAGAGCCTGTGTGGAGACGGAGAGATCCAGGAGGGACAGATCTGGGAGGCTGCCATGTTTGCAGGTCACAGAAAGCTGGATAACCTTGTAGTGATCGTAGATAATAATAACCTTCAGATCGACGGAACCGTTGAGGATGTATGTTCCCCATATCCGATCGATAAGAAGTTTGAAGCATTTAATTTCCATGTAATTAATATCGACGGAAATGATTTTGACCAGATCGATGCAGCATTCAAAGAAGCAAAGGCAACCAAGGGAATGCCGACAGCGATCATCGCCCATACCGTAAAAGGTAAGGGAGTATCCTTCATGGAGAACAATGTGGGATGGCATGGCAAAGCTCCGAATGATGAGGAGTATAAGGTTGCAATGGAAGAACTGGAAAAGGCAGGTGACGTGTTATGTCAGAAGTAAAGAAGATCGCAACAAGAGACAGCTGAATGTAAAGATCGGAGCAACCCACGCAGGTATCTCCGTAGGAGAAGACGGAGCGACCCACCAGTGTAATGAAGATCTTGCACTGATGAGAGAGATCCCTGGAATGGTGGTTATCAATCCATGTGATGATGTAGAAGCAAGAGCAGCCGTAAAGGCAGCATATGAATATGTAGGACCTGTCTATATGAGATTTGGAAGACTGGCAGTACCGGTCATCAATGATGAGACAACCTACAAGTTTGAGATCGGCAAGGGTGTAGAATTACGTCCTGGAAAGGATATTACGATCATAGCAACCGGACTTCCGGTATCTGAGAGCTTAGAAGCTGCGAAGCTGCTGGCAGAGGACGGTATCGATGCGCAGGTGATCAATATCCATACGATCAAACCGCTTGATGAGGAGCTTGTCGTAAAGGCAGCACAGGCAACCGGCAGAGTGTTCACGGTAGAGGAGCATTCGATCATCGGTGGACTTGGCTCAGCGGTTATGGAATGTCTGGCAGAGAAGAATCCGGTTAAGGTGACAAGAATCGGTGTTCGCGATACCTTCGGTGAGTCCGGCCCGGCAAAAGACCTGCTTCATAAGTATGAACTCGACGCAGAGGGCATCTATAAGCAGATCAAAGCAGCATTATAGGAATATTCATTTATTCTTATAGTTCCTTTTTATATATTTCCTTTTTAAAGAGCTTATTGTAGATGTTTGAATAAAATGTTACAATAAGCTCGATTTTTTACTTTATAGGATAAGATGTCCTATAAAGTAAAAAACTATAGGAAAGGTGGTGAGAGAGAAAATTGGCAGAGTATAGGAATAATTACCGTCAGAGGGAAAACAGATCTGTATATGGGGAGACGAATTCCGGACGAAAGTCATATGGGAAAAATGGCAGCTATACGGGAAATTCCGGAAAACCGAGAGAACAGAGATCAAGCCAGAAGCCATATTATAATGATCGGCGTACAGCAGAAAATGACAGAAACTATGTAGAATATTCCAAACTCAGACGAAAGATCATGGCAGATGATAACGTCAAATATATCTGTTCCAGGAATGAGGATGTGATTCATGATAAATGCTGTATCCTGGCGAGAAATATTAAGGACAGCGATCTGAAATATCTGGTCAATTATCCAAAGTGGATGAAACAATGTCCAAGATGTGCAATAGAAACATATATTCATATCGGGGCATTGGATCCTGAAAAAGCAGTGGATTATGAGAATTTATTTAAGCGCATGATGATACCGGTTGACATGCTGAGACATATGTATGTTGACTGTGAGATGAAAACAAAAGTAAATGGGGATACATTGACGGTATGGCATAATGAAGATACCTGGAAGATTGTTTTTCTGGATCATCCGGGAAATGTCAGACTGCTGCATAATAATTATCATGTGAAAGATGGACATCGTGTATTTGAAAAAGGATTTCATATCCAGAGTGAATTTACATCCAATACCAAGATAAAATATGCCATTGAAAATATTGAAACATATTCGTGGAGTATGCATCGTGTGCATGAGAGAGAAGCTGTGCTGGAAAAGAAAAAGAATGAAAGTGAAAAACAGGGATTCTGGTCACGGGTGGCACAGGCATTGCATCTTGCATTTCATAAACAGGAAGAGGATGGAGTTAAAGATCAGACGGATGATACCAGAAAAGAAGATCCGACTGATTTTCAACTGGATTTTTCAGATTTTAATTTTGTAAAGAAGTTTGGTTATCCGGATAATGGTACCAGATGTATCTATGTCTGGAAGACAAAAAACGGGATATATCAATGGCAGATCGGAGAATATGTATCAAAGAAACGGCAGTTTGTGATCAAATTTTCAGATCAGACCTTTATAACGGACTGGCGGAAAGTAATCGCATGGAAATATGTATGGAAAGGTGACCTGAACTGGTCTTATGGTGAAAAAAATGAAGAGGACACTGATCGTAATTGATATGCAGAATGATTTTATTGATGGTTCACTTGGCACGAAAGAAGCAGAGGCAATCGTGGATCCGGTAAAGAAGTTGATACAGGAATATAAAAACAGGGGAGACGAGGTGCTTTATACCAGAGATACCCATGGAACAGATTACATGCAGACAAATGAGGGAAGGCATCTTCCGGTGGAACATTGTATAAAAGGAACAGCCGGCTGGGAGATTGCAGATGGAATATATGCAGATGGCTGTAAGATCATAGATAAGCCATCCTTTGGATATACAGGCTGGAATCAGTATGGATTTGAAGATGTCTGTCTGATCGGGCTTTGTACCGATATCTGTGTAGTATCAAATGCGCTTATCATAAAGGCATTATATCCAGAGATACGTGTGGCAGTTGATGTCAGATGTACGGCAGGCGTGACACCGGAATCAAAGGCGGCTGCACTTGAAACGATGAAGATGTGCCAGATTGAGCTGGTTGGTGAAGAATAATCAGGATAAAAAGAACAAATGCAGTAAGAAAGGAAAGAAGACATGCTTGGAATTATAGGAGCAATGGACGAAGAAGTTGCAAAGTTAAAAGAAAAAATGGAACAGGTGCATATTATTGAAAAAGCAGGTATGCAGTTTTACAGAGGTACTTTGTGTGACCATGAAGTGGTTGTGGTAAAATGTGGTGTAGGTAAGGTTCATGCAGCAATGTGTACACAGGCAATGATCGACCTGTTTCCGGTAGATGGAATTGTAAATACCGGAATTGCAGGCTCGTTAAATGCAGACATCAACATCGGAGATATCGTGCTGGCAAAGGATGCATTAGAGCATGACATGGATGTCTCTGCTCTTGGATATGCTCCGGGAATCAATCCGGATTTAAAAGATGATGAAAATATTTTCAAGACAGATGAAAAAATGTTGGAGCTTGCTCTTACTGCAGCAAAGCGGGCAGAACTTTCCATCAAGGTCTTTACCGGACGTGTAGTCAGCGGAGATCAGTTCATATCAAGTAAAGACAAGAAAAAATGGCTGGTTGAGACATTTGACGGAACCTGTGCAGAGATGGAGGGAGCATCGATCGGACATGTTGCAAGTCTGAACAAGATTCCATATCTGGTTGTCCGTGCGATTTCAGATAAAGCAGATGACAGTGCAGAAATGGATTATCCATCTTTTGCGGCTATGGCGATCGATAACAGTGTTGCACTTATGACAGAATTTGTAAAGTTATGTTAAAAGGAGGCAGTTGAAAAACTATGGAAAAGATAAAAAGTTTTCAGATCAATCATTTATTATTAAATCCTGGAATCTATGTATCCAGAAAGGATAAGGCTGGAGATGCAATCCTTACGACTTTTGATATCCGCATGACAAAGCCAAACTTTGAACCGGTCATGAATACAGCAGAGATTCATACGATCGAGCATCTGGCAGCTACTTATCTCAGAAATCACGAGGATTATAAGGACAAAGTAATCTATTTTGGACCGATGGGATGCAGAACCGGATTTTATCTGATTCTTGCAGGTGATTATAAGTCAGAGGATATCGTGGATCTGATGATCTCAATGTTTGAATTTATCCGCCATTATCATGATCCGATTCCGGGCGCAAATCCGAGAGAATGTGGAAATTATCAGGACATGAATCTGAACATGGCAAATTATCTGGCTGAGAAATTCTTGAAAGAGGTTTTATATAATATAGGTGAAGACCGCCTGAACTATCCAGAGGGTTGACCTTTTTTTTTCAAAGTGATACGATAACAGATAAAGATTGCCGGGAGAGTGTGGCAACCCATAATAAATATGGAAAAAGAATAAAATCGCGAGAGGTGTAAACGAATGAGTAAGAGTTTTGAAGATTTATTAGCCAAAGTTGCAAAATGCAGCAAGAAGACCGTATCTGTAGCATGTGCTCAGGACAAGCCTGTTCTGGAAGCCGTTAAGGCAGCAAAGGAAAAAGGTATTGCAGATGCGATCCTTGTTGGTGATGAAGCTGAGATCAGAAAGATCGCTTCTGAACTTGATATGAATCTGGATGAGTATGAGATCATAAACGAACCGGACAGCATTCAGGCTGCACATAAGGCTGTAGAGCTGGTACATAATAATAAAGCAGATATGTATATGAAGGGTATCATTGATACAAAGAACTTCTTAAAGAGCGTTCTGGATAAGGAAGTAGGTTTAAGAACTGGTAAGCCGTTATCACATGTAGCAGTTTTTGAGGTTCCTGGTGTTGACAGATTATTATATCTTTCAGACGTAGCATTCATGACATATCCATCTCTTGAGGATAAGAAAGCGATTATTGAAAATACAGTAAAAGTTGTTCATGCATGTGGTATCCCATGCCCAAAGGTTGCTCCACTTGCGGCAGTTGAGGTTGTAAATCCTAAGATGCCTGTAACGGTAGATGCAGCAGAGCTTACAAAGATGAACGAGAATGGAGAGATCACAGGATGTATCGTTGACGGACCATTATCACTTGACCTTGCTATCGACCCGGAAGCAGCTAAGCATAAGGGAGCAGAAGATCGTAAGATCGTCGGAGATGCAGATATCCTTTTATTCCCTGATATCCACGCAGGAAACCTCGTATACAAGTGCCTGACACATACAACTGCAAGCAAGAACGGTTGTATCCTGACAGGAACAAAGGCGCCTGTTATCCTGACATCCAGATCAGACAGCTTTGAAGTAAAGATGAACTCTATTGCTCTTGCAGCAGTTGTTGCAGAAGCAATCAAGAATGAGCAGTAATCAGACCGTTATGGTTACGGAATAAATATATAAGAATTTTGGAGGAAGAATATGTCATACAAAATTTTGATCATCAATCCGGGTTCAACATCTACAAAGATAGGTGTATTTGAAGACGAGAATTTATTATTTGAAGAGACATTAAGACACACAACAGAGGAACTTGCGGGCTTCAACCTTATCGTTGAGCAGAAGGACTTCAGAAAGAAAGTTATCCTTGACATACTTGCAGAGAAAAAATTTGACATCAGGACATTAGATGTATGTGTAGGTCGTGGTGGTATGTTAAAGCCAATTCCAGGTGGTACATATCCTGTAAGTGATGAATTATTAGAGGACTTAAAGATCGGTAAGCAGGGTCAGCATGCATCCAACCTTGGTGGTATCCTTGCAAGAGAGATCGGCGATGAGTTGGGAATCCCATCTTACATTGTAGACCCGGTTGTTGTAGATGAGCTGATGCCATCCTCCCGTTTATCCGGTGTACCTGAGCTTCCAAGAAGAAGTGTATTCCATGCATTAAACCAGAAGGCAGTTGCAAAGAGATATGCAAAAGAGCATGGCAAGAAATATGAAGATCTGAACCTGATCGTTGTACACATGGGCGGCGGTGTATCTGTTGGTGCTCATTTAAACGGACGTATCGTTGATGTTAACAATGCATTAGATGGTGAAGGTGCATTTTCACCGGAGAGAGCAGGTGGAGTTCCATCAGGTGATCTTGTTAAGATGTGCTTTTCAGGAAAATATACACAGCAGGAAGTTACAAAGAAACTTGTCGGTAATGGCGGATTCAATGCATATATCGGCAGCAATGATGCAAGAGATCTTGAGAAGCTCGTTCAGGAAGGTGATGAGCATGCAAAGCTTGTTCAGGACGCATTCCATCAGCAGGTAGCAAAGGATATCGGTGCTATGTCAACCGTACTTTGCGGCAAAGTAGATCAGATCATCTTAACAGGTGGTATCGCATATTCCAAGCATACATGTGCAGAACTGGAAAAGAGAGCCGGATTTATTGCTCCGTTTACAGTATATCCTGGTGAGGATGAACTTCTTGCACTTGCACAGGGAGCATTAAGAGTTATGAATGGCGAAGAAGAGCCGATGACATATTAATTTGATGATTGATTGACATTTTGCCTGTGAACCGTAAAAATACAAAAATTGGCATAATAGTTTTTCTTATAATACACATAATAGAATCAAGACAACAAAGTCTTAAATAAATGTATTGGAGGAAATGTATTATGGCAAGTTCAAATTCAACAGGAACAAGCAAGATGAGTGTTCCGGAAGCTAAGGACGCTATGAACAAGTTCAAAATGGAGGTTGCTAAGGAAATTGGTGTAAACCTCAAGGATGGTTACAATGGTGACTTAACATCTGCTCAGAGCGGATCAATCGGTGGCGAGATGGTTCGTCAGATGATCAAGAGACAGGAAGAACAGATGTCAGGCAGATAAGCGGTAAAATAAGAGAAATCTTTAGCTTTTGCTTAGCAGGAAGGGGTTATTGTCGAAAAGACAATAACCTTTTTCTGCGTTATTATGGAAAATGGACTGGACATATATCCAGTATATATGGTATAATCGGATGATTGATGTGGGTATTTTTATGCCCACAATAAAAACGAAATGATAAATGGATGCTAAATAATGCCTTATATATTATTAAAAGATGATGGCATAAGGCATCATTTGCATAATTTTAAGGAGGAAATAAAAAATGAGTTTAGCAGTAGAAAATCTGGAACACAGTATGGCAAAACTTACAATCACAGTACCGGCAGAGGAGTTTGGTAAGGCAATGACAACTGCCTACAATAAGCAGAAAGGTAAATTTAATGTACCTGGTTTCAGAAAGGGTCATGTACCACAGGCATTTATTGAGAAGATGTATGGACCTGCAGTATTTTATGAAGAGGCAGCTAATTCATTAATTAATGAGTATTATCCAAAGGAAGTAAGCGCATCAGATGTTGATGTTGTATCAAGACCGGTTATCGATGTAACTCAGATCGAAAAGGGCAAGGATTTCATCTTTACAGCAGAAGTAGCTGTTAAGCCTGAAGTTGAACTTGGCGATTATAAGGGACTCGAAGTAGAAAAGGCTGACGTAGAAGTAACAGATGATGAAGTTATGGCAGAGCTTTTAAAGGTTCAGAAAGAGAACTCAAGATATAACCCTGTAACAGACAGAGCAGCACAGATGGATGATGAAGTTACACTTGATTTCGAAGGATCAGTTGATGGAGTTCCTTTCGAAGGTGGTAAGGCTGAGAACTACAAGCTCGTTCTTGGTTCCCATTCATTCATTGATACATTTGAAGATCAGCTCGTTGGCAAGAACATCGATGAGGATGTAGAAGTAAATGTTACATTCCCAGAAGATTATCAGGCAGAAGATTTAGCAGGTAAGCCAGCAGTATTCAAATGCAAGATCAAAGAGATCAAGGCTGTAGAATTACCAGAGTTAGATGATGAATTTGCAAGTGAAGTTTCAGATTTTGAGACATTAGATGAATACAAAGAAGACATCAAGAGCAAGGCTGCTGAGAAGAAGCAGAAGGATGCTGAGAACGAGAAAGAAAACAAGCTGATCGAGAAAGTAATCGAGAATGCGAAGATGGACGTTGCAGATGCACAGGTTGCAGATGTACAGGAAAGAATCAAAGATGAGTTCGCTCAGAATCTTCAGTATCAGGGAATCAACCTTGAGCAGTATATGCAGATCTGCAATATCACAGAGGAAGCATTAATGGAGAGAATCAAACCAGACGCAGAGAAGAGAATCAAATCCCGTCTTGTTCTGGAAGCAATTGCTGCTGCTGAAAATATTGAAGTATCAGACGATGAAGTACATGAAGAACTGGAAGCTATGGCAAAACAGTATCAGATGAATGTAGAAGATATCGAAGGCTTCATGGGTGATGCAGAAAAGGATAGCATTAAGAAGGATCTTGCTGTTAAAAAGGCAGTTAAGGTTGTTGTAGATAACGCAAAGGAAGTTTAATCCATAATTTCTGATTGCGATATTTTGGAGGTGTAAATATGAGTTTAGTACCTTATGTCATTGAACAGACCAGCCGTGGTGAACGTTCATATGATATTTATTCAAGACTTCTGAAAGACAGAATTATCTTTCTGGGAGAAGAAGTAAATGATACATCAGCAAGTATAGTGATCGCACAGCTCCTGTTCCTGGAGTCCGAAGATCCATCCAAGGATATCTCATTGTATATCAACAGTCCGGGCGGTTCTGTAACAGCAGGACTTGGGATTTATGATACAATGCAGTACATCAAATGTGATGTATCTACAATCTGCTGTGGAATGGCAGCAAGTATGGGTGCATTCCTGCTTGCAGGTGGTGCAAAAGGTAAGAGATTTGCACTTCCAAATGCCGAGATCATGATCCATCAGCCATCCGGCGGATCACAGGGTCAGGCTACAGAGATTGAAATTGCTGCGAAGCATATTTTAAAGACAAAAGAGAAATTAAATAGAATGTTAAGCGAGAATACCGGAAAGCCATATGAGACCATCGCTGCTGATACAGAGAGAGATAACTGGATGTCAGCAGAAGAAGCATGTGCATATGGTCTGATTGATAGTGTGATCGCAAAAAGATAGTATAAAGAGGTATTGGAATGGCAAATCGTAGTGAAGATAGAAAACTACTTAGATGTTCCTTCTGTAATAAGACGCAGGATCAGGTCAGAAAACTTATAGCAGGACCAAACGCTTACATTTGTGATGAGTGCGTACAGATATGTGCAGAGATCGTTGACGAAGAGCTGGAAGAAACAGGTGCTGAAGATTCCATTAATTTACTGAAACCAAAGGAGATCCGTGAATTTCTGGATCAGTATGTAATTGGTCAGGAAGAAGCGAAGAAGGTTTTATCCGTTGCAGTATACAATCATTATAAGCGTATCATGGCGGATAAGGACTTTGATGTAGAGCTTCAGAAGAGTAATATTCTTATGGTCGGACCAACCGGTTCCGGTAAGACATATCTGGCACAGACACTTGCGAAGATCTTGAATGTTCCGTTTGCCATTGCCGATGCAACTGCATTGACAGAGGCCGGATATGTTGGTGAAGATGTAGAGAATATTCTGTTGAAGCTGATCCAGGCGGCCGATTATGATGTAGAACGTGCAGAGCATGGAATTATCTATATTGATGAGATCGATAAGATCACGAAGAAGAGTGAGAATGTATCCATTACCAGAGATGTATCCGGTGAAGGTGTACAGCAGGCGCTGTTAAAGATCGTGGAGGGAACGGTTGCATCAGTGCCACCACAGGGTGGCAGAAAACATCCACATCAGGAATTTATACAGATCGATACATCAAATATTTTATTTATTTGCGGTGGTGCATTTGATGGTCTGGAGAAGATCATTGACAACAGAATCGGCAAGAAAGCCATTGGCTTCAATGCAGAGGTTGTTGATAAGACAGAGCAGGATATCGGAGAACTGTTAAAGCAGGTTACTCCTCAGGACTTTGTAAAATATGGTCTGATCCCTGAATTTGTCGGACGTCTGCCGATCACAGTTACACTTGATCTGTTGAATAAGGATGCGCTTGTAAGAATCCTGACAGATACAAAGAGTGCGATCTGCAAGCAGTATAAGAAATTATTTGAATTAGATGGCGTGGAATTGGAATTTGATAAGGATGCGCTTTACGCTATAGCAGAAGAAGCGATGGAGAGAAAGACCGGAGCCAGAGGACTTCGTTCTATCATAGAGAAAGCAACGCTAGATCTTATGTATGAGATTCCATCGGATGACAGAGTTGCAAAATGCGTGATCACAAAAGAAGTTATAACGGATGGAGCACAACCAGAAATCACTTATTCTGATAATCCGGCTGAGAAAAAGCAGATAAAGAAGAAGCGTTCAGTAAAAAACAGTGATGAAATAGCTTAAGCAGAAAGCCGGGATGTTATGCATCCCGGTTTTTTGATATAAAGGAGATAAAAGTATGGATAATATCGTCTGGAACAGGCCGATGATCGTTTTGAATAATATTGTTATAATGCCGGATACTTCCTCACATCTGGATGTGATCAGCAAGGAATCCTGTGAAGCAGTTGCCAATGCGATGAAGGGTGATTGCAGCATCCTGCTGGTTACGGCAAAGGAAGTAAAGGAGAATGGAAAGGTTCCTGATCTTTATCCGATCGGTGTTACAGCAAAGATCAAACAATATCTGAAAATGCCGAACAAAACAGTCCGTATTCTGATTGAAGCAGAAAAACGTGCAAGGATCGTTTCATTTTATAAGGAAGACGGAGCATATAATGCAGACTTTGAATATATAGATACAGAAGAAACAAACCATCTGGATGAAGTAGAGGAAAAAACATTGATCCGTATGCTTACGGATAAGCTCAGACAAGCATTTGCAAATGGAATGGGAACAAATAAGCTGTTATATAAAAAACTGCTTACGATCGATGACCTTGCAAAATTTGCCGATGGAGTGACAGAATTCATTCCTGCGCCATATACGAAGAAGCAGGAGATTCTGGAAACGCTCGATGTGAAAGAACGTGTAATGAAGATCCTTCAGACGATGGATGAAGAGATGGAGATTTTAGCCATCCGTCAGGAGATTCAGGAGAAATTACAGGATTGTGTAAATAAGCACCAGAGAGAATATGTTCTCCGGGAACAGATGAAGGTCATAAAGAAAGAACTTGGCGAGGATGATAATACAGAAAAAGCGGCAGATGAATATATGGAGCGCCTGCAGGAACTGACAGTTCCGGAAGAAGTCAAAGAGAAGCTTACGAAAGAGATATCCAGACTTCGTGCTTTGCCGCCTATGGCTGCTGAATCAGGCATCCTTACAAACTATATTGAGACGTTGCTCGACTATCCATGGGGCAAAGCTTCAAAAGAGAATGATAATCTGGAAAAGGCAATTAAGATTCTGGAACGAGATCATTATGGTCTGGAAGAAGTAAAGGAACGGATCATAGATTATCTGGCAGTTCATATCTTAAATGAAAAAGGCAACATGCCGATCCTGTGTCTGGTTGGACCTCCGGGAACCGGTAAGACCTCGATCGCGAGATCAATTGCTACTGCGACAGGAAAAGAATATATCCGTATGTCGCTTGGTGGCGTTCGGGATGAAGCAGAGATCCGTGGACACAGAAGAACCTATATCGGTGCTATGCCGGGCAGGATCGCACAGTCGATCGCAAAGACAAAGACTGAGAATCCACTGGTACTGCTTGATGAGATAGACAAGGTAAGCAGCGACTACAAGGGAGATGTATCCTCTGCTCTGTTAGAGGTTTTAGACAGCGAACAGAATAATAAATTTTACGACCATTATTTTGAAGTGCCAATCGATCTGAGCAAAGTATTATTTATCGCAACAGCAAATGATGCATCCCTGATTCCGGGACCGTTAGCTGATCGTATGGAAATGATCGAGATCAGCGGATACACGGAAAATGAGAAGTTCAACATTGCAAAGCTGTATCTGGTCAATAAGGCGATCGAGAGAAACGGACTGACAAAGAAGCAGTTCAAGATCAATGGATCAGCGATCAAATATATCATCCGTCATTACACCAGAGAAGCTGGTGTGCGTGATCTGGAGCGGAATATCGATAAAATATGCAGAAAAGCATGCAGAATGATCCTTACAGAACAGGTGGAGACGGTAAAAGTAACAAAGGACATGATACCGCAGCTTCTCGGAACAGAGAAGTACATGGATGACAGCTATGATCTGACCAATAAGGTAGGCTCTGTACGAGGTCTTGCATGGACTGCGGTAGGTGGAGTAACACTTAATATAGAAGTAAATATTATGCCGGGAAATGGCAGTATACAGCTTACCGGAAAATTAGGAGATGTCATGAAGGAGTCTGCTGTTACAGGTTTATCGTATATCCGTACGATGAAGGAATCAGAGACACTGGGTGAAGATTATTTTGAAAAGCATGATATCCACATCCATATTCCGGAAGGAGCAGTTCCAAAGGATGGACCTTCTGCGGGAATCACGATGGCGACAGCCATTTATTCTGCGATATTTAATAAGCCGGTAAGAGGAGATCTTGCAATGACAGGAGAGATCACCCTGCGGGGAAGCGTACTTCCGATCGGTGGTTTAAAAGAAAAGCTTCTGGCAGCAAAAACGATCGGTATTAAGAAGGTGCTGATCCCTGAGATGAACCGCAGAGATCTTAATGATATCAGTACAGAGATTACAGACGGACTGGATATTACCTGTGTGAAAACAATGGAACAGGTGCTTAGTCTTGCACTTGCAAAAGGAGAAAAGAAATGATAATTAAGAGTGCTGAACTTGAAACAGTATGTGGAATTACAAGTACACTTCCGGAGACAGAGATGCCGGAGATCGCATTTGCCGGTAAGTCAAATGTAGGAAAATCCTCCTTGATCAATGGATTGTTAAACCGGAAGTCGCTCGCAAGAACATCATCACAGCCGGGCAAGACACAGACAATCAATTATTATAATATTAATCATGATCTGTATTTTGTCGATCTTCCGGGATATGGCTATGCACAGGTATCCGTAGAGATCCGTGCAAAATGGGGTAAGATGGTAGAACGGTATCTGCATACCTCAAAACAGTTGCGGCTTGTATTTTTGTTGATTGATATCCGTCATGAGCCATCAGAGAATGATTGCATCATGTATGACTGGATTGTAAAAAACGGATATGAACCGGTAATTATTGCAACAAAACTTGATAAGATCAAGAGAAGCCAGATCCAGAAGAATCTGAAGATCATCAGACAGAAGATCCAGCCAGTAGAGGGAACGATCATAATTCCGTTCTCGGCACAGACCAAGCAGGGAAAAGAAGAGATCCTGCAATTGATCGAAGACCGGATCGCAGAATCAGAATAAATGATCAGGACTGTTTTTCGCCCTTATCATCAGAATACAGCCAGAGAGTATTGACGAGATAGTCATATACTTCGGCACTTTTCGCACGCCAGTTATCACAGATAGCAACGGCGTGCGTTTTTGTTGGTACGTTAAATTTCAGATCGACCAGAGTTTCTTTCCGATCCTTGATCACGCAGGTAACGACATATTCGCCATAATCATTTAAGGCATAATCGGCATAGATCTCGGATTCATTTTTCAGATTAATTTTCTGATTATCGAAATAGTCCAGGATATCCTGTTTAATAGCATATGGAATACGGTTTTCAAACATGCTTAAGGCTTCTTCACCCTTGTCAGTGATCTTATAATGGGAAGAAGACCGGATCATGGAGACATAGACAAAATCACACTCGATCAGTCCATTAATGGCTTCCTGAAGCGTGAAATAATTCGTATATCCCTTTGTCAGAACAAAATCGGAAATCTGGGAATTGGTCAGTGTGAAATCCACACGATCCAGCATGTATAATATAATTAATTTGTATAAGACGATCGATTCAGTATTCATAATAATATCCTTTGTATGTTTTGTAAGAATAAATGTATCACAAGAAAAGCATAAAATCAATGAAGCAATGCTGCGGTGAAAGAAAATGTATTGTAATTCTACACTGACAAAGGATATACTTTAAACCTCTGAATTGACAAATATATAATGATATGTTAATTTAATATATAATATTTATTCTATATAATTTATCTAAATGGGGCGGGGAATATATCATTCATATGGTACAACAGGACATTCATAAACATGAATGTGATATTCGTACAGAAATCCACAGAATATTTTAATTTGATATGTTGCTTCATTGAATAATTTTATAGACAATCTATTTTGAGTTTAAAGTATAGGTAAATGCAACTGAAGAAGTAGATGATATAAATATGAAAGGAGTGATACCATTAGATAGATTGATATTGAGCTAGTAATTATACAATGTAAAATATATCGATTCTATAGGTTAATAATGTAATTATTTTTTATTATATTCAAAGGAGAGAGGAAAACGATAATGGTTAAAAGAAGATTTATGGGAACAATTCTTGCTGTGGTAATGGCATTTGCTAGTATAGGGAACTTTTATAATATTTCAAAAGCGGACGAAAATGTGACAGGGCAGGAAAAAAGTTCTGGAAATGAAGCAAGAGACTTAAAGGTAAGTGAAGGTAATTATATTGATACAAACGATTTGAAAATGATACCAGAAATAAAAGATTTGAGCAGAAAGGAACAGAGTGTCGTAAATAAGGCGGTAGAAAAAGCTACACAGAGCGGTGAGACAGCTGGTAAAATATTAAATAAGCTGGATGAGGAGAGCGATGCTATTGATGTTGGCGTAAAAGAGGTGCTTGATACATATTTCAGTGAGAAGGTTGTTGATGAAGAAAAAGTAGAAGAATTTGATGCTACGTTAAATATTGATATTAAAGATAAGATTGAAGCGTACAAGGTGGCAAGAGAGGAACGTGATAACGATAAAAATCTTGGATATGTAACGGGTGAGGAACTTGTAATATTTGACAAGGATACTTCAAAAGGAGAAATAGATGCAATAGTAAGTGGAATTTCTGATTCCTATGAGATAATTTTCGACAATGATTTTGAAATAGACGAAACATTAAGTGAACGCAAAAAGGAACGACTGAGAGCACTTGAAAATTATGAAACTGATATTGTGGTAAAGGTTAATCTTGATTTGGATCAAACTGTAGAAAGTGCAGCGAAAGAATTTGAACAATTTGAATGTGTTATAGAAGCTGAAGGAAATATTAAATGTGAAGCAGCAGGACTTACAGGTGAAGTAAATGATACATATAGTGGTAAGCAGTATTATTTGGATACATGCAACTTCAAAGACGCATGGGATTGCGCTGATACAACAGGCTGTTATGATATATGGATTGCAGTGGTAGATACTGGATGTAATATAAAACACCCTGATCTAAAAGGCTCAATAGTGAGTAAATATGCTGTCGATGTCACGCAGAAGGATAAGAATGGAAATTATGTCAGATTGTCAGATTTGGAGAGACCATATGATAATAATCATGGTACTGTTGTGACAGGTATAATAGCAGCTAATGCAAACAACTCAAAAGGAATTGCAGGAGCGGCAAAGGGATGGGATAATGCTAATTGTAGAGTTATACCGATCAAGGTTTCACATGGAGGAGATTTTAATGGGGACTTTCGGGATCCAGATGGAATTACTCCGTGGATTGATCATGCTGATATAATAAAAGGAATTGACTATGCCATAAATTCAGGTGCTGAGGTTATCAATTTGAGCCTTGGTGAGTATAAATATAGTAGTAGTTACCAAAAAGTAATTAATAAAGCAGAAAAAGCAGGTGTTGTAGTTGTAGCTGCGGCAGGAAATGAGAGTACAAATAATAAGATTTTTCCGGCTTCTATAGACAATGTTATTGGTGTAGGAGGAACAGAGGGAAAAAGTATTAATAAAAAATGGATTGATTCTAATTATGGTACATGGGTTAATATAGTTGCTCCAGCCACAGGCTTTATTTCAACAAACACAGGTGATAATGGGTATTATACTAAAAATACATATAAAGGAACTTCATACTCAACACCGCTTGTTTCTTCTACAGTTGGATTAATGTTATGCGTCAATCCTATACTGGAACCATCAGAAATAAGAAAGCTGTTATATGACAGTTCTACGAAGATAAAAAATTCTTATTTTAACTGTGGATTTCTAAATGCAGGTCTGGCAGTAGAATATGCCAAATATACTGAGTTTAAGAATAGCAGAATTAAGTTGACAAATGTAAAAGCAGCTTCAGGTAAAAAAATAAAAATATACTGGGATATGGTGGATTTATATGGACCAGAGATAATCCAGATATATAGAGCAACAAGCAAAGATGGAAAATACACTGAAATAAAAACAATTAAATGTGATGATTCTTATAATTATGAATCGAATGAATTTACTGACAAAAATGTAACTGCGGGAACAACTTATTATTATAAGGTGAGGGGTGCTATGAAATATGGAAGTGGTTATAAATATACCCCTTTTTCAAAGGTGTTGTCTGCAAAAGCAGTCAATTAATTCGGGAGGATTATATATGAAAAAAATAATAAGTTATATTTTAAGCGTAGTGCTTGTTATGTCCATAGTAATATCGTCAAGTATAAACCAGGCCAAAGAGAAGGATGCTGTTTGCAATACGGTTAAGACAAAAAAACTTATAGTGTATACATATAGCGGATACGAAATGAAAGTGCCTAAAAATCTGGTAAAAGCCAAGTGGATTGTTTCGAATAAAGAAATGGTTATGGTTACCAAAATTGAAAAGGATGGAACGAGGATTGGAATTGATACAAATGGCATAACAGGAACATGTACGATTAAAGCAAAGATTAATGGAAAGGTTAAATATAAAATAAATCTTACTATTAAGAAGAGAATTAGGGAAAAGAAATATAATGGAAAAAAGGTAAATGCATCTGAAATAAATTTTTCTAATAGAACATGGATATTGACATATAGAATGTATAATGGGTCGAATAAAAAAGTAAGATATTCAACTAGTCGGTATTTGCAAAAATATGTAAATGGTAAGTGGAAAAATGTAGATTATTTGCCGGATTATGTTGATTTAGGTATTATAAATTATGTACCTGCGCACACATCTCGATTGGGATATTATAGATTGTCAGACTATTATGATATATCAAAGCTGACACCTGGAACATACAGGCTATATGTACATTATTCTACAAAGAGAAAATCGGATTCATTTGTCAAGTTTAAGATTAAATAAGTGAAACAGAGGTTGGGGTTATTTGGCAGAGGAGATATATTAACCAAATCTGTACAGTTTGCTATCTTGAGTTTCTACAAAATACAACTTATTTGTATATAGAATAAGGAGTGATGGAGCAGGGGGTGACGACTGTGCGGGATGTTTCTCCAGTATATATAAGATTGCTATATGCAGTGGGTAAAGACCGGACAATACGGTCTCCACTGCTTTTTTTGTTTCCAGATATCAAAAGCATAAAATCAATGAAGCAATGCTGTGGTGAAAGAAAATGATTTACAAAACTTTTTTTTATGCTATACTAAGGCTATTAAATACAACGCTCATATGGCATCCGGATATCTGATAAGCAGGATGCACAGGTAGTCATACAGTTGATATACCTGTTTCGAAAAGAATTCATTAGGATAATCCCCAAGAATAAGAATGTGTGAATTGAATAAAACGGATAAAATTGGAAGGAGTAAAAGATGGATTTTAAAAATGCATCATTAGAGGAATTGAAGCAATTCGTAAAGGAGCATAAGATAAAAGGTGTATCAGCACTTCGTAAGCCGGCTCTGATCGAATTCCTTGAAAAAAATTACAGTGATGAAGCAGGCCATGCAGAAGAAAAGCAGGATGTGAAATCACAGAAAAAAGATGCTGAAAAGATAAAAAAGACAGAAAGAACACGGAAACCGAAAAAGGCAGAGTCGCCAGAAAAAGCAGAACAGCCGGAAAAAATGGAACATGCTGAAAAAACGGAGCATACAGAGCAGCCGGAGAGATCCGAAGAAGATGTTGTAAAAAAAGTGGACAGGAATCGGCCAGAAAATGGTCAGAGATCAGGAGAATCCGGAAGAAGACAGCATAGGAATATTGCCGGAAGGCAGAACAATCGGAATGGAAAAAGACAGGACTATCGGTCACAGGGGAATAATAACAGAAATAACAATTCCAATCATGGAAACAATACACCAAATGTAAATAACGGAAGAAAAGACCATGTTCAGGAGAACAAACCGCTTGCAGCCGAGATGACAAAGCCGGAAATGAATATGGAAAAAGCAGTTCTTGAAAAGTCTGCAATGGAAGAAAAAAAAGCAGCAGTTGAAAGTTCTGTAGTATCAGAAAAGAAAGCAGCAGTTGAAAAATCTGTTATAGAAGAAAAAAATACGACTGCAGATACAGAGATAAAAGCAGAGGTAAGAATGGAGACGAAGCCTGAGAACAGGCAGGAAGGATCATCCGCTCAGCAGGAACCAAATGGACCGGAGCTTGACAGCGGTAAGATGGCACATGGAATCCTGGAGGTAATGCAGGAAGGCTATGGATTTATAAGAAGTGCCAATTATCTGCCGGGAGATCAGGATATCTATGTATCACCGGCGCAGATCCGTAGATTTGGACTTAAGACCGGAGATATCATAATGGGAAATATCCGCGTAAAGACGCAGGGAGAGAAGTTTGGTGCATTATTATATGTAGCTTCTGTCAATGGAGAAAGTCCTGCAAGCATTGCAGGAAGAAAAGCATTTGAAGATCTGACGCCGATTTTCCCGAATGAACGGATCAATATGGATGGGGAGGACAGCCCGATTCCGATCCGTATGATCGATCTGCTGTCACCGATCGGTAAAGGACAGCGTGGTATGATCGTTTCCCCTCCAAAGACAGGTAAGACAACCTTGCTGAAACAGATCGCAAAATGCATCAGTACCAGATACAGTGAGATTCATTTGCTGGTGCTTCTGATCGATGAAAGACCGGAGGAAGTAACGGATATCAGGGAATCCATAGAGGGACCAAATGTAGAAGTTATTTATTCGACATTTGATGAGCTGCCAGAGCATCATAAGCGTGTATCTGAGATGGTGATCGAGCGTGCAAAACGACTGGTAGAGCAGAAGAAAGATGTCGTGATCTTATTAGACAGTATTACAAGACTTGCAAGAGCGTACAACCTTACAGTTCCACCAAGTGGAAGAACCTTATCCGGTGGTCTTGATCCTGCGGCGTTACATATGCCGAAGAAATTCTTTGGTGCTGCCCGTAATATGCGTGAGGGAGGAAGTCTTACGATCCTTGCGACAGCGCTGGTTGAGACAGGAAGCAAGATGGATGATGTCGTATTCGAGGAATTCAAAGGAACCGGTAATATGGAACTGGTGCTTGACCGGAAGCTCGCAGAAAAGAGAATCTTCCCTGCAATCGACATTGCAAAATCCAGTACCAGACGGGATGATCTGTTATTATCACCGGAAGAACAGGAAGTTGTATATGCACTTCACAAGATATTATCCGGTAATAAGGCAGAGGATATGTTGGAAGATGTACTGAAATTATTCGTAAGAACCAAGAATAATAAAGAGTTTATCTACTATGTAAAAAAATCATTGCTAAGAAAATAAAAAAACACTTGCATTTCTATGTCGGTTTGTGTTAGAATACAAAAGCTGTGTTTTATGAAGAAGTGAGGCTGATGGCCTATTCTCATATATCAATAATATAATAAAGAGGTGAGATTAAATGAGAGAAGGAATACATCCAAATTATTATCAGGCAAAGGTTGTATGTAACTGCGGAAACGAATTTGTTACAGGTTCTACAAAAGAAGAAATTCATGTAGAAATTTGCTCAAAGTGTCATTCATTCTATACAGGCCAGCAGAAGGCAGCTAAGGCTCGTGGTAGAATTGATATGTTCAACCGTAAGTACGGTGTTTCACAGTCAAACTAATAAAAAGGATGATAGGTTGAGGTTAAAGTTTTTAATCTCAGCCTATTTTTGTTTTAAGAAACAATTTAACGAGGTATAGAATTTGAAAAGAGCAAGAATAGGTGGTCAGGCAGTGATCGAAGGCGTAATGATGAAATACGAAGATCAGTACGCAGTAGCAGTCAGAAAGCCGGATCAGGAAATTGAAGTTAAAGTTGAATGCTATACACCGATAGGTGAAAAATATAAAATCCTGAAATTGCCGATCCTTCGTGGAGTGGTGAATTTCTTTGAGTCTCTGGTGATCGGAGTTAAAACGCTGACATATTCAGCCGATTTTTATGAAGAGGAAGAACCGGCTGGAAAGAGTGAAAATAAAGATGATTCCAAATTGTCAGAAACAGAAAGTAATAATGTAAGTAGTTCAGGTGAGAACAGCAGTAAAGACAATAAAAAAGAAAGCAGCACCGGAGATGACCTGATGATGGTTGGAACCGTCATTGTATCACTTGCTATTGCAATCGCATTATTTATGCTGCTTCCGGCATTTATCGCAGGTCTGCTTGAGCATGTGACAAAAAGCAATGCATTGATAGCGGTAGCGGAGGGGGTGCTCCGTCTGGTGATCTTTCTTGCATATGTCGTATTAATATCATTGATGAAGGATATCAAACGTGTATTCATGTATCATGGTGCGGAGCACAAGACGATCAACTGTTTTGAAGCAGGTGATCCGCTGACACCGGAAAATGTAAAGAAACATTCCAGATACCATAAACGCTGTGGAACCAGTTTCTTAGTAGTCGTTATGATCATAAGTATTATTGTGTTTATGTTTATCAATATCAAGACGATGTGGTTGCGGCTGTTGTCGCGTGTATTACTGGTTCCGGTTATAGCAGGAATTTCGTATGAATTTATCATGTTTGCAGGCAGAAGCGATTCAAAGCTTGCGCATATTTTAAGCGTACCGGGAATGTGGGTACAGCGTCTTACGACGAAGGAGCCGGATCTCGATATGTGTGAGGTAGCTATCCGTTCAGTAGAAGAAGTGATCGACTGGCGTGCATATCAGGAAGCCATGAAACGTGGAGAGATCGAAGATTAAGAAGTTGAAATGATGCCAGTGAATGTAAAAGGAAATAGACGTATGACACAGTATCAGCTTGTAACAGCAGGAATCGAAAAACTGAACGAACATAATGTGCCGGATGCAGATATTGATGCAGAGTTATTATGGCTCTATGTATCGGGGCAGGATAAGATGGCATATATCATGAACCGTCAGGAAGAGGTAGCCGAAGAAGTTCAGACTGCCTATGAAGCTGTGATCGACAAACGGTCAAAACGTATTCCGTTGCAATATATAACAGGAACACAGTGCTTTATGGGGTATGATTTTGAGACTGCACCGGATGTATTAATACCAAGATTTGATACAGAAGTTCTGGTAGAACAGGCAAATTGCTTGATTCGTGGCATACATTCTGATAAGATGTCTGTGCTGGATATGTGCTGTGGTTCCGGCTGTATCGGATTGTCGGTAGCACTTATGAATCCGGGTGTCCATATCGATCTGTGTGATATTTCAGATTCAGCGATCGCACTTACAACGAAAAATGCAAAACGGCTGGCAGTTGCGGATTATACAGTTATAAAATCCGATTTATTTGAGAAGATAGATAAAAAGTATGATATGATCGTGTCCAATCCCCCTTATATAGAAAGTGACGTGATCGATGGACTGATGCCGGAAGTACGGGATCATGAACCGAGACTGGCACTGGATGGGGATATGGATGGTCTGAAGTTTTATAAAGCAATTACAGAGAATGCGGAGAGTTATTTAAATGAAAAAGGATATATTTTATTTGAAATTGGTAATCATCAGGCATATGATGTGCAGCAGCTCCTTGTAGATAGGCAATTTGAAGAGATTCGCGTGGTAAAAGACCTTGCGGGAAATGACAGAGTTGTAATTGGAAGGAAAGCTTAGAAATAAAGCGGAGTAGAATAAAAAACACATGAATGAAAAATGGCATGTGCTGCAGGAGGATTATTATGTTTGATAAATTAGAAGATTTAGTAGACAGACTTGATACATTAAATAACCAGTTGACAGATCCGGATATCGTATCTGATCAGAACAAATTCCGTAAATTAATGAAGGAACAGAGTGAACTGACTCCTATTGTTGAGAAGTATAAAGAATATAAGGATGCAAAACAGACGATCGAAGACAGTCTGCTCATGCTTGAAGAAGAAAATGATGAAGAACTTCGTGAAATGGCAAAGGAAGAATTGAATGAAGCAAAGACTACGGTTGAAAAGACAGAAAATGAGCTGAAGATCCTGCTTCTTCCAAAGGATCCGAACGATTCCAAGAACGTTATCGTTGAGATCCGTGCAGGTGCAGGTGGAGATGAAGCTGCGTTATTCGCATATGAGATCTACAGAATGTATCAGAAATACGTTGATCAGTTCAAATGGAAAGTAGAACTGATGAGTGTAAATGAGAATGGAATCGGTGGTTTCAAGGAAGCGGTATTTATGATCACAGGTGATGGTGCATATTCCAAGATGAAATATGAGAGTGGAGTTCACCGTGTACAGAGAATCCCGAAGACAGAGTCCGGCGGAAGAATCCATACCTCAACTGTAACAGTTGCAGTTATGCCGGAAGCAGAGGAAGTTGATGTAGAGATTAATGAAAATGATATCCGTATCGATGTCATGCGAGCATCCGGTAACGGTGGTCAGTGTGTCAATACAACAGATTCAGCCGTTCGTCTGACACATATACCAACCGGTATCGTAATTTACAGCCAGACCGAGAAGTCCCAGCTTCAGAATAAGGCGAAGGCATTTGCGCTGCTCCGTTCCAAGTTGTATGATATGGAGCTTCAGAAGCAGCATGATGCAGAAGCTGCAGACCGTAAGAGCCAGATCGGAACCGGAGACCGTTCCGAGAAGATCCGTACTTACAATTTCCCGGAAGGCCGTGTGACCGATCACAGAATCAAGCTTACCTTATACAAGCTGGAACAGATCTTAAATGGTGATCTGAATGAGATCATCGACAGTCTGATCGCGGCAGATCAGGCAGCCAAGCTTTCCCAGGTAAATGAGGATGAATAAAAAAGCCGGACATTGGCAAGCAAATTAATAGAATAAGAGTAATATTGAAAAAGCGATTATGATAACAAAATATCATAATCGCTTTTTCTTATCCTTTTGATGCGATGAGTTCATCGATCAGTGCGGAGATCAGTTCTAATTGTCTGGGATTCAGTAATTTCAGCTTATCATTAATTGCCTGTAGTTCGGCAGGATCTTCAGAACTGAAATCAAAGAAATCTTTTGGTTCAATGTCCAGATATTCACATATATAGAAAAATACTGTCATGGACGGAAATGCTTTTCCGGTTTCAATATTGTTGATATAGCCGGCGTTCTGACCAAGGGATAAACTCATGTCGCGTGCAGAAATGCCTTTGTTTGTACGCAATGTTGCAAGTCTGGCAGGAAATAATTCATCATACATCTTTTTCACCACCTTTCTCCTATCATATCCGTTAAGTATTCAAAATATGTTGGAACAGATGCGTTATTTCTGTTGAAATAAAGGAAATAAAATGATATATTTGTTGTGATGTCGGAAATAAACGAATCATGACGGAATTATAATTAAAATGATGGGAATAAAATGAACAGAATGGAGGAAGCAAGATGAAAACTTGTCCGACGTGCGGGGCACAGGCGATCGATACGGCCAGAGTGTGTCTCCGATGTAAAGCAGTTTTTCCAGAGGGAATGGAGGTCAGAAGTGTACCACGTCAGCAGATACATGCTAAGCCTGCCCAATCACAGATCAAATCTGCCCAGCCACAGACGAAACCTGCCCAGCCGCAGTTCAGGTCTGCACAACCACAGACGAAAGCTGTCCGGCCACAGACAAGTGCTATGACAAGACCGGCAAATCAATATGCGGCAGAACCTGAACCTTCTGCTGTATCGGCAAATCTGATCTTTCCAAAGTCAGTGTCCACGGCAACTCCGGTGGCGGCTGATGATACGGAGACAGAACGTTTAGATGTGATGGGTCCAAATGAGAGGAAAGGAAGAAGAAATGCAGTTATAGGTGCGGTTGTATTAGGCTTGATTGGATTGTGCATTATGGGATACCTGTTTGCCTATGGTCAGCTCAACCTTCCGTCTGTGGTGATCGGAGTGATCGCATGGATGATATGCGGAGCAATTTATGGATTTGGATATACATTTGGAATGCGATATGTAATTGACTGGACCTGCAAAGGTCTTCATGTTGCAGCGGCGACAACCATGTGGGCATTGTTCCTGAAGGCGTTAAGAAGAGAGGATCATATGGCTCCATGGGCCGGGGTTATGATCATTTTTTCTGCAACCTTTGGTCTTGCATATGGATGGATCCCCGGCGTATTCCGTGGAATTAAACTGATCAAAGAAGAGAGGAGACAGATTGAATGTCAGAATTAGTACAACAGCCATTTGGGGAGGATGATGATAATTTATTGATTGCTACCCCGAATGAACCACATATGGCATGTGTTCTTTTAGTGGATACATCTTATTCTATGGCGGGAGAGGCGATCAACAGCTTAAATGATTCCATCAATGCATTTAAGGAGCAGACCATGATGGATGATCTTGCAAGAAACCGTGTTGATGTCGCGATCATAGAATTCAATTCAGCCGTTCAGCTTGTTCAGGATTTTACTCCGGTCGGAGCAATGGGAACGGTGCGGCTGCAGGCGCATGGCATGACTGCCATGGGACAGGGGATCGAGTATGCGATCGAAAAGGTGAAGGAACGCTGCCGTTTGTATAATGCACTTGGTACGCCGTGTTTTAAACCATGGATCTTTATGATCACAGATGGCTGCCCGAATGAAACAGAAGATATGTATTCTGCTATGATGAAGATAGCAGCGGAAGAAGAGAGAAATAAACTGAAGTTTTTTGCACTGGGTGTAAAAGGATATAACAAAGAAGTGCTTTTCAGTCTGACACAGCGTGTGATCGAACTGAAGGATGTTAATTTTTCTTCTATATTTAACTGGCTGAGTGAAAGTATGGTGACGATCTCTGTCAGTCGTGTAGGAGAGAATGTGATCCTGGAGAATTTACCGCAGGATGCAAGAAAGGCAGATAAGGACAGGGATATCAATGACTGGTAATATCGATCAATTTATTACATATGGATGTTCACAGCAGGGACGACAACATATAAAAATGAAGAAACCATGTCAGGATTCAAATATAAGACGGACACTTTCAAATGGCTGGATACTGGTAGCGATCGCAGATGGTGTTGGAAGTGCAAAACGGTCAGAACTGGGATCAAGGGAAGCGGTGGATGCCATCGCTTCCTTTTGCGAACTGGCATTTCCGGTAGATGCATGCTGCATCAATTTGAAATCCATGATGCGGACAGCCATGAATTACGCGTTAAAGAAGGTGTATGAGAAGGCAGAGGCTTATGAATTGCCAGTGGAGGCATTGGATACCACATTATCGGTCATTTTGTGGAATGGAAGCCGGTATGTATTTGGACACAGTGGGGATGGCGGTATCCTTGGAATGCATGAGAACGGACATCTGGAGCAGTTGACACATCCGTTAAAGGGAGAGGATGGAGTCAGTGTACTTCCACTTCGGGCTGGATATCAGAACTGGTATATTGATGCGGGAGATGATGACTTTGTATCTTTTCTTCTGATGACCGATGGTATGTTTGATATTTTTACGCCGTATCTGCTTCGGGAAACAGAGGATGGAATCTATCATTCTCTGGCACAGATATTTATGAATCCCGCAATCACATATGGTATATCGCAGGAGCAACTGCAGGAACGAGTGGAACGTCTCGTTTCGGGTGAAGCAGGCTGGAAGGAATACCGGGTGTTGTTACAGGAGCTTCTGACCGTATATTTTGATAAATCAGAGATGGATCAGATCCTTTCATCTGTGGAAGAGTACAGATATCCGGTTGGACTTCTTTCCGGGGTAATGGATGATCGTACCGTGGCAGGTGTTATAAAACGGGACAGCAGCTTGTCGGAACAGATGGCATCCGATTATATAGAACCGGATTGGGTGGAGCTGAAACGGATATGGACCAAACGGGCATACCAGATCCACAGCCAGATAACTGCAGAAGGACAGGAAGTGAATGATCCGGCAGTATCGAAAGAGAGTCCGGTTACACAGTCGTATGTTCCGGAAATTGTAAAGGATCATTTAGTTATGCAGCCGCATGGTTCAGAGGAATATAGGGATCATCCAACTATGCAGCCATATGGTTCGGAGATGTATGGGGATATTGCAGTCATACATCCGGAGGATCTGTGGCGGGATGCAGAACAGGAGCTGACGGCAACCCGGAAGCGGTGTTGTATATTTGGTAAGAAGAAACAACAGAAGGATAAAAAAACGACTGGAAAAGCAGAAGAAAAAATAACCGGAAGAGAAAGGCAAAATGTATCCGGAGGCTTCGACAGAAAGAACCGAAAAGAAGAAAAACGGGCAGAACGTGACAGGAAAAAACAGGAGAAAAAGGCTCGAAAGGCTGCAAGAAAGCAGGAGAAGAAGATCCGAAGGGATGTCCGGAAACAGGAGAAGCAGGGAAAAAAGGATCAAAAGGCCGCCTGGAAACAGGAAAAGTGGGAAAAAAGAAAGACAGACCGAAAGATGAAATGAGGAAAGACACGAGATGGAAACAGATAAGGAATATATGACGCAGGCAGGAACTGTATATACACTGATCCAGCCGGCAGTTGCAAAAGGCGGGGAAGGCAGTATTTATCAGATTGAAGGACAGCCGAAACTGTTGGCAAAGATATTTTCCGAGAAATGCAGGAATACGGATAAAAGCAGAAAGATTGAAGCTATGATGGAGCTTGCCGGGATAGAACAACTGCGACAGCAGACCACATGGCCGATTGCGGTTTTGTATGAGAATGGTATTCTTGCAGGATATCTGATGGGGAAACTGGATGGATATGTCAGTCTTGGACATATTTATTCAGACTCCGGGACAAGGATGACATATGCAGAGAAGGTCCGGGTCTGTCAGAATATCTGTGCGGCGGTAAATACCGTACATGAGGCAGGGCAGATCTGCGGTGATCTGAATCCGAATAATATCATGGTCAATCCGGAGAACGGAATGGTCAGACTGGTGGATACAGACTCTTATCATATCATTACGGATGACAGGATGTATGTATACCGTTGTGAAGTCGGTATGCCGGATTATCTGCCGCCAGAGCTTCTTGTACGGCTGGAGGGAGGAAAACGGTTTCAGGAGCTGGAGCTGCCGACATTTACGGTATACAGTGACTGGTTCGCACTTGGCGTTTTGATCTTTGCACTGTTAATGAATGGCTGCCATCCATTTGCCTGTGCAGCGGCAGATGATGATTTTGACAGTGTTATTCCACAGGTCATGGAGAATATAAAGAACCGGCAATATTATTTTGAATTGGAAAATGGACAATATCTTCCACCAAGATATGCGCCACCGATCCGGATGCTGACAGAGGAGATGCGTACGTTGTTTTCTCGATGCTTTGTCGGAACCTTAGATCCTTCCTATACACTTCAGGAAACGAATCTGGAGACAGAGCTGGTATCGGACGGACTGGAAAAAGCACGGCCAACGGAAGCTGACTGGTATGATGCGCTGATGGCATTTCGCTCTGTGCTGGTACGATGCAGTGCAAACAGCAGACATATCTATCCGGATAACAAAGAAGGGTGTCCATGGTGCAGACTTCATAGCAGTGTGAGGCAGGCGGTCCTAGGATATCAGAAGACAAGGATCACGGAGATTCCGTCAAAGAAATCCGAAGATGAGCCAGTGGATGAGACTTCAGAAAATGAAGAAAAGAATGAGTCGTGGCGGTTGGCTGCTATCATAACGATCACTGCAATAATAATATTGTGGATCATATGGGGAATGTAACAGAGCTTTCTATAATAAAAGCTGCTGAAATATGAGGATAAAGACGGGGATGTTCATAAGATGGAACAGACAGTAACAAGATATGTAACAAAAAAAGGTCTGGTATATACGATTCAGACTCCTGCGATCGCAAAAGGCGGAGAAGGTAGTATCTATCAGGTGCAGGAGAATCTGGGACTTCTGGCAAAGATATTTCACGAGAAGAGGCAGACGGATAACAAAAGACGAAAAATTGAAACAATGGTGAATCTGAAGGATGCAGAAAATCTTCGGACGCAGGCGGCATGGCCGGTTCAGATGTTATATCAGAATGGCTGCTTTGCCGGATATTTGATGGAACGACTGGATGGTTATACAGGACTTGGTAGCATATATGCTTCTCAGAAAAGTGGAATGTCGTATTCGGACAGGATCCGTGTCTGCCTGAACCTGTGTGCGGCAATGAATGTGGTACATGAAGCGGGACAGGTCTGTGGGGATCTGAATCCAAATAATATCATGGTGAACAGGAAAAATGGAATGGTCAAGCTGGTGGATACGGATTCTTATCATATTATGCCGGACGATAGAAGCTATGTTTACCGCTGTGAGGTTGGAATGCCGGACTATCTGCCTCCGGAATTGCTGACAAAGCTGGATGGTGGAAAAAGTTTTCGGAATCTGGCTTTGCCGACTTTCACGATATACAGCGACCGGTTTGCACTTGGAGTGCTGATCTTTTCACTTTTGATGAACGGATGTCATCCATTTGCCTGTGCGGCAGCAGATGGAGATTATGATATTGTAATCCCACAGATCATGGACAGCATAAAGGCTGGGAGATACTACTTTGAAAAGAGGAATGCGAAATATGTTCCGCCACAATATGCACCTCCGATCCAGATGCTTTCCGTGACTGTCCGGCAGTTGTTTCTGCGATGTTTTACAGTTGAACAGGGTGGCAGGTATGAAGAACGCCCGACTGAGATAGAATGGTATAACGCTTTGCTTGATATGCGTTCCCATCTGGTCCGATGCAGCAGGAATACAGCTCATATCTATCCACAGAATGCAGGCATGAACTGTCCATGGTGTCAGATCCAGAACAATATGAAGGGAATGCTTGCAGGATATAAGACCGAACGGAGCCGGAAGAACCAGGAAGATGCACGCAGGAATGAGGCAAATAAGATCATATATCAGAGTGCAAATGCGCATCAGACAACGACAAATCAGAAGATGCAATATACAAATACGGCAAGAGCTGGCAATACATCTTATCCGAAAAAGCCGATATCTATGACCTGGCAGCAGATTCAGACATTGAAGGGACAGGCGGCAGGCAGTCAGATGCAGGCTGGAAATAGTCAGAAACCGGGCAGCCCGTCACCGGGACATACGCCGGATTCGGATAAAGAGGAACAGAAGGAAAAGAAACGGTGGAAGCTCCTGCTGTTATTCTGGATCCTGTATTTTCTGATTCTGCTGATATGCGGAGGTACGATATCTATATATTAAAGAATGGATGGAGGTAAGAAATATGAATATAGTACGAGGGACCATTATGCTGCTTTTGTTTCTTTGCTTATATATTGGTGGACCGATCCTGTTGATCGTTACGATCCGGAAGTGGAGAAAGAAAAGAAAACGGATGCCGAAAAAACCAAGAAATTATAAGATCTTTCCGATATGGATCCTGCTTATAAATGCAATACCGGCATTTATCATGACTTTTCAATATCAGGGTGGAGAGAATAATGTAAATGATGATGTTCTCGGACCGTTCATGATGGCGGCATTTATTATAACGATCGCATTTTCCTTTATCCAGTGTAAGACCAGTGGATTCTGGATTGGTCCATTGAGATGGATCGCCGGGCTGACAGCAGGTGTACTGGGCGGCTGTGTGGTTATCATAGGACTGGGACTGATCCTGTTATTAGGTGTGGCAGGTGTTCCGACACAGACACCGGCAAATATCATCAATGTAAATGGAAGACGGGTGAACCTTACCTGGGATGAAGCAAATAATGTATACAGAGGAGATAACGGGGAAGTCTACGAAGAACATTTCGGTGGTGTAAAAGATTATTCAAATGGAGATACTTATAAATTTCAGTAAAAATCAGATGGCATCTGCAAAACCCGCAGGTGCCATTTTAAAGTAAAACGACCAGATGGCGAAATAAACTGAATAAATAAGGCAAATTGATTGACATATTTTTGAATAAGTGGTTATATTATATGTGGCTTAAATGGACATACTAATGATAATTTACAGATATGAAATGAGGTAGCTAGATGTATAAAAAGAATGTAAGGTTCTTTTTTGCTTTGTTCATGGGCAAACTGGCAAGAACCATGCAGAGAATGTTGAAGATGAACGCAAGTTATTTTCCGGGAAAGCTGGCAGTCAAGCTTTGTCCGGATTTCATGGGATGTATAGATAAACCGAAAACGATCATAACAGTAACAGGAACCAACGGCAAGACAACAGTATGTAATATGATCATAGATATTCTGGAGGCAAATGGCTATGACGTTTTGAACAACCGTGCTGGTTCTAATGTGAATGCCGGAGTAGCGAGTTCATTGATTGCAGGAAGTACTCTGACAGGAAAGGCAAAGAAAGAATATGCAGTATTTGAAGTCGATGAAAGAAGTTCAAAGCTGATCTATCCATATGTAAAACCAACATATGCGGTATGTACGAACCTGTTCCGTGATTCCATTCAGAGAAATGCAAACCCGGAGTTTATTTTTAACTTTATCAATAATAATATGCCAAAAGAATCACATCTGATCTTGAATGCAGATGATCTGATCAGTTCAAATCTTGGATCGGAAAATGAAAAAACATACTTTTCGATCAACAGACTTCCATCTGACCGGGAGGAATGTATTAATCTGATCAATGATATGCGGATCTGTCCAAAGTGTCATCATAAATTAAAATATAACTATGTCCGGTATCATCATATTGGAAAAGCTGTCTGTGAGTTCTGTGGATATACGTCACCGGAAGGCGATTATAAGGCAGATGTTGATTATGAGAACAAAGTAATAACAGTTACACATAATGAGAGCAGGGAACAGTATCCGATGATCAGTAACAGTACATTTAATCTGTACAATGAGCTGACTGCAGTTACAGCCCTCCGTGAATTTGGTCTGACAGGCGAGCAGATCCGGAACGCGATCCAGAATCTTAATATTGTGGAATCGAGATATTCCAGAAGTACAGTGGATGGGATCACGATAGTGACCAATATGGCAAAAGGACAGAATCCAATTGCATGTTCCTGTGTATTTGATTATGTGTCTAAGGAACCGGGAAATAAAGAGGTCATTCTTTTGCTGGAAGATATATTTGACCGGAAAAATTCATCTGAAAATATGACATGGATCTTTGATACGGATTTTGAGTTCTTAAATCAGCCGAATATTACGAACATCGTAATAGGTGGTCTGCGGACGAAAGATTATAAGCTCCGTTTAATGATGGCCGGGGTTCCGGAAGAAAAGATCAAAGAGACAACGGATGAAGCAGGTGCATATAAATCCCTGACGCTGGATGGAACAGACAGTGTATACATTCTTCATGATATTCATGAAAATGATACAGCGCTTATACTTCGAGATAATCTGAAACAATATTTGAAGGAAAGAGAGGCATAACAAATGGGAACAGATATTACAATAGAAGTTCTATATGGAGAATTTGCCAATCTTTTCGGTGAATTACAGAACGTAAATTATTTAAAAGACTGTATGCCGGAGGCAACAGTTATTTATACCGGCTTATATGATAAACCGGCATTTACAGAGGGTAAGGCAAACCTTGTATATATGGGAGCAATGACAGAGAATCAGCAGGAATTGGCGATTCAGGCATTGAAACCATATAAGAAAGAACTGGAAGAGCAGATCGAGGCTGGAACCGTATTTCTCTTTACCGGAAATGCAGTTGAGATCGTTGAACAGTATATTGAGAATGAGGATGGAAGTCGAATAGAAGGACTTGGTATTTTTAATACCTATGCAAAAAGAGATATGATGCATAGATATCATTCTCTTGTATTTGGACAGTATGAAGAGATAAAGCTGGTTGGTTTTAAAGCGCAGTTCAGTCATTCTTATGGAGATAATTCAAAGGATTATTTCTATGATGTGATCCGTGGGGATGGTTTTCATCCGGGAATCCAACAAGAGGGCTTGAAGCGAAAGAATTTCTTTGCGACATATACCGTTGGACCATTTCTTATTATGAATCCGTTGTTTGTAAAGTATCTGATGCAATTACTTGGTATAAAAGAACCGGTTCTTGCATATGAATCTGTTATTATGGAAGCATACAGACAGCGCTTGGAAGAGTTTGAAGATGAAAAATTAAAATATCAGTAAGAGAATATAAAGAAAAACTTTCGGATATGACCTTGTATTGGAAAACAGAGGTTCCTGTCCGGAAGTTTTTGTTTTGCAAAGATATCAGGAGAGTTGGCATTTTTGCTATATAAGTATATTAACAAATATTCACTTGACAAAAAATGGGGAACATGAAACTATGGACGTAGGATTTTTTCGTTACAGGAAGGAATGGGAGGTTACTTAATATGGATATAAATAATACACCGCCGAATTTTGGCGGACAGCCAAATTATAATAACGTACCGCCAAACTTTGGAGAACAACAGAATTATAATAATGTACCGCCAAACTTTGGAGAACAACAGAATTATAATAATGTACCGCCAAACTTTGGAGAACAACAGAATTATAATAATACGCCGCCAAACTTTGGCGGACAGCCAAATTATAATAATGTTCCGCCAAATTTTGGATGGCAGTCAAATTACAATTATAAGCCGAGAAGATCAAGACCGGGAGTGTCTCCGGAGCGTTTTGAGATCTTTGGCGGTTTTGCATTTGGGTATGCTATGATCTATAGTGTGCTGATGTATCGGAATTACGCAAGTATCTGTGCTGTATTCATGGCGGTTATGACCGTTTTGTTTATGAGCTTCAGTATCATGCGTCATGAGAAGAATCTGCCGGAAAATGGCGGAGAATCGTTATCTTTTGGAAAACTTTTTGGCAAGCAGACGAAGCTGATTCCACATTATGCAGGTATCCTTTTGCTTGGGGTATCAGTTTGCAGGACCGATGATTCATTTTTGATCGTTTTGGATCATCTTTGCATTTTATTCCTTGTGTGTGCAGGGCTTCTCCGGTATTTTGATGATCTTAATAACATGGGATTTGTCGAATATGGTCTTACGGTTATCGAGAAGATGGCAGAGCCGTTTACCTGTTTTGACCGTTTTTTCTCAGACTACAGACAATATAACAGAGAACATGAAAATGCAAGAAAACGTGCAAAATTTGTCTATATTCTGATCGGTGTTGTCGTTGCGATTCCATTGCTGTTCGTAATGATCAGCCTGCTTTCCAGTGCAGATCAGATTTTTGGAGATGCAGTTGAAACATTACTTGGAAATATTTTCCTGTCGTGGGATGCAATCTGGTTTCTGGTATTTGCATTTGCGGCATTATTATTTACATATGGTATCATCGTGTCGGCCCCATTTGGAAGCAGACATCACAGACAGACAAAAGAAGGAACACATGAACCGATCATTGCGATCACGGCAATGGGACTGCTTACACTGGTATATCTGTTATTCTCAGTGATCCAGATCCTTTATCTGTTTACAAATAATATGTCATTGCCAGATGATATGACTTATGCGGAATATGCCAGACAGGGATTCTTCCAGCTTATGTTCGTATCGGTGCTGAACGTGATACTGGTATTGATCTGTCATGCAATTTTCAGTAAAAGTACGGTGCTTAATATCGTACTGACTATTATGTCGGCCTGTACCTATGTGATGATCGCATCTTCGGCACTTCGTATGACAATGTATATCAAAGCATATGATCTTACTTATATGAGAATTCTGGTATTTGCCGCTCTGGCAGTGCTTGCTGTGGTACTTGCAGGAGTTATCGTCAGAATCTATACTGACCGTTTTCCGCTGGTGCGTTATTCGATGTTTGTGATCGTTACTGTATATATCATCGTATCGTTCCTTCGCCCGGCTTATCTGGTTGCCAGATATAATCTGGAAAATCAGGATTCAAAGGAAGTGGATTTCCGATATGTGACATCACTCGGTGCAGACGGAGCGGAAGAAGTATATGAGTTCATTGTAGATAACTATATGACGGGACAGGATGATGATTACTACGAGTACGATAACTACTACGAGTACGATAACTACCAATACGACGATTATTATAACAAATATAATAATTATAAGGATATCAAGGGCTTCTCGTATGACAGAATGGAATGGTATTTTAATGGAATCCGGGACACCTATAAAGAAAAAGGTGCGATCCGTGGATTTAACTTCTCAAGGAACAAGGCAGAGAAGTATGCTGACCGTTTCTTTAAATGGTACGGGAAAGAAGAATAAAGTGCGTTAAATTAAGATTAAAATACGTTGCACCTATTGTAAAAAAATAGAAAATAGTATAAGATAAAACTAAATTTGGGGCATACAGATGAGAGGTCAGAATGCCACCGGATGAAAGATATTTTTTATGGAGGTAGTAGAAAAAATGAAAAAAGCAACAAAGAGAGTATTAGCTGCATTTTTAGCTCTTGCAATGGTATTCACATTATTAGCAGTACCGGCAACAAGCATGAAGGATGTAAGCGCTGCAACAAGCAAAAAGGTTTATTTTTATCCAAGTAACGGAGTTGTTACTTACAAGCCTGGGGATCAGTATTCTTCATATTACACTATAATTTCAATTATAGGATGTTCTAAAAAGTCAGAGATCAAAAAATTAAAAAGCACGAACAAGGATATCCGTGTAGAAGCAAAAGATGGATATGTTAAAGCATATTTTGGCAAGAAGGCAGCAACAACAACAATCTCCTGTACAGCAAAGGGAGTAAAGATCAAGACAAAGCTTACGGTAAAGAAGTATACGAATCCGGTAAAGACGTTCAAGATTGGCAGCAAGAATTACGCATCCAAATATGCAAAGAATGATGATTACAGACTGAATAAGAAAGTATCTAAAAAGCAGTTATCGATCAAAGCTAACGCAGGATGGAAGATTCGAAGCGTATATGTTGTAAATGGGTCAACAAGAAAATCTTATACATGGCTCGACAAAACAAGTTTTTCAAAAAAGATTACGTTATCCAAGGTAAATAATGCATATGTATATGTTGTGATGTATAATACAAAGACTGGTGCTAGTGAGACATTATATTATTACTATTCCAATAGAACATATTAATTTTTAAGAAAAGAAATAAGGAGAATCCTGAAAAAACAGGGTTCTCTTTTTAATTGGCTGCAACAGAATATATTGAGAACATTTATAAGGTGTGGTATACTTTACATAGCGATTTGATAAAATATATCATGTGGTTTTAAAAACCATATTTGCCATAAAATGGTAATGGAGGATGTTAAAATGAATGATTATGTTATATTGACAGATTCATCCTGTGATCTGCCAGATGATATCGTGAAGAAATATCAACTGGAGATCTTACAACTAGATTTTATTATTGAGGGAGAAGGCAGTTTTCACAATGCACAGGCCGATATCAAAAATGTGTACGGTAAATTGCGCAATGGGGCAAATATCAAGACTTCTGCTGCTAATATTTCGCAAGCAACGAGAACAATAGAAAGAATCTTTAAACAGGGCAGTAATATTTTATATCTTGGATTTTCCTCAGGCCTTAGTTCGACGTATCAGACGATATGTATGGCGGGCAGAGAGATGATGGAGGAGTATCCGGAACGAAAGATGATCAGTGTTGATACCCTCGCGGCATCTATGGGACAGGGACTTCTGGTATATAAAGCATGTCAGGCAAGAGATGCAGGAAAAGGTCTGGAAGAAAATGCACAGTATATCGAAGATATAAAATTAAAATTGTGTCACTGGTTTACAGTAGACGATCTGTTTTTCTTAAAAAGAGGCGGACGAGTATCCGGTGTGACAGCGACAGTTGGCACAATGCTGTCGATCAAGCCGATCCTGCATGTAGATGATGAAGGACATCTGATCAATGTAAGTAAGGTCAGAGGAAGAAAAGCAGCGATCACGGAGCTTGCTAACCGGATGGAGAAGCTGGCGGTACATCCGGAAGATCAGGATATCTTTATCAGTCATGGTGATTGTATAGAAGATGCAGAGAAACTTGCTTCTATTATTAAAGAGCGGTTCGGAAATGACAGGATCACGATATCCTATGTCGGTCCGGTGATCGGAGCACACTCAGGTCCCGGAACACTGGCATTGTTCTTCCTTGGAGAACATAGATAAACAGCTTCTTACAGAATAAGGATAGACAGGTCAAAGGCTGATTAAATAAATAAAAAAATAATTGAGAATCATTCCTAATAACTATTGACATTTATCAAAAATTGTGTAAAATAGAATCATAGAAATTGATAACGTTTCTCAATAAGATATAATAGTAAAAAAGCAAAGGAGATTTTAATTATGGCAAAGTTTGTATGTAGTGTATGTGGATATGTATATGAAGGAGAAGAAGCTCCTGCACAGTGCCCTGTATGTAAGGCACCTGCTGAGAAGTTTATCAAACAGGGTGATGATAAGACATGGGCAGCTGAACATGTTGTAGGTGTAGCACAGGGTGCACCGGAAGATATCATGGAAGATTTAAGAGCAAACTTCCAGGGCGAATGTTCAGAAGTTGGTATGTACCTTGCAATGGCTCGTGTAGCATTCAGAGAAGGCTATCCTGAGATTGGTAACTACTGGGAGAAAGCAGCTTATGAAGAAGCAGAGCATGCAGCTAAGTTTGCAGAGCTTCTTGGTGAAGTAGTTACAGATTCAACAAAGAAGAACCTTGAGATGAGAGTAGAAGCAGAGCATGGTGCAACTGCCGGTAAGACAGATCTTGCAAAACGTGCAAAAGCACTGAATCTGGATGCAATCCATGATACTGTTCATGAGATGGCAAGAGATGAGGCAAGACATGGAAAGGCATTTGAAGGTCTCTTAAAGAGATACTTCGGTTAATCATTCTATGAATGATCGTGCATGAGAAATGGCACGGCAAAATAATTATGAAGTAAATATATAATACACTCTAATAAAAAATCCGGCTGTCAGAATTTTTTGACAGTCGGATTTTTATTATACGGAATCAACCCTGTCTCTTATACACATCTGACGCTG
>ERZ1026776.163-NODE-163-length-51463-cov-23.240079_pt1 | contig 51463 bp, 45 predicted proteins | sample MGYA00380125_ERZ1026776 | MGnify/ENA primary metagenome ERZ1026776 (study PRJEB33269, sample SAMEA4719761) | human gut metagenome | biome: human-associated habitat; feature: organic feature; material: feces | place: Cameroon | collected 2013-10 ...
CGGTGGTGTGAGAGGTCGACTGCTCAAATAATGAGCAGTCTCCTACTCGATTTTACTTACAGCATAGGATGTGATTATATGTTGAAGAATTATAACCTATCAGAAGGTCCAGCGCATACCTACGTTCCATTGCCAAGGTGTCTTGTAGTCGCCGCCGAAGGCTTTGGAAACATCTGCATACAGATAGCTGTTATCTTTGGTTTTGAGGTTGAAGCCGATGCCTGCCTCGTACCAGGTGTCGCCCAAATCGTTGCTGTAGGTGGTGGATACACCGTTGTAGCTCAGGCGGGTGTCAGCGCTGCCGCCGAAGTCATGCAGTACAGAAGCTTTGGCGTATACATTACCGTTGTCGCCAAGTTTGCTGCCAAGTTCGAAGCCCAAGCGGCCGATGGTGCTGCTTTGGCTGTCCTGACTGATAGTAATGCCGTTGGCGGTAGTGTAATCCTTACCGGCAATACGCAGCCAGGAAAGCTGTGCCTGCGGGGTGAAGTAGGCCTTGTCGCCCATAGCGATTTCTCTGCCGTATTCAGCACTGATGCTGCTGCCCCAGGTTTTGTACTGACCATGGGTGTAGCCAATCGGTGCAGAGATATCGTAACCATTGCTCAGACGGCCTTCCTTGAGTACGATGTCTGCATAATGTCCCTTATCGCCCAGCCAGGTGCCGTACAGAGTAAGTGCCAGGCTACGGTTTTTCGCTGTTGCATCGCCGTAGGTGGTTTTACCGCTGTTGCGGCTGATAGCAGCGCCGTAATGCCAATCGCCGCCAGCCTTATCATAGCCCATCTGGAAGAAATTATTCTGGTTTTTGGCATTGTCATATTTAAATTCGCCGCGGTTCAGGCGTACCCAGAAGCCCTGGTCACCATCGCCCTGACGCAAATCGCCTAAACGCTTGCTGAGAGTAGCGTCCTCTTGTCTCCAGGACAGTGCTGCAGCGTTTTGCATATGGCTGATAGCATCCACAGTAGTGCTTTGGGCAATTTTTACATTAGCAATTGCGTTGCCGTCAAGATGGTTGATGGTATCTGCCTGCATCTGGCCGATGAGCAGACCTTCGTTTACCTGAACGTCAAATTTTGCTGCACTGTCATCGTGAATCTTCAAGCTGTTTTTAACGAGGCCTTCTAAGCCGTCTGCGTCCTTAACGTTATCAGCATTGATGCCTGCATAGGAGGTATGTACTGTGGTCGCATCGGTGTCTGCGTTGTTTACGCGGAAGAAGCCAGTCTTGAGGTTTGTATTAGACTCTAACATCAGCTCGCCGCCGGTGCCCTTCAGGTGCAGAACGTCAATGTTTTGCGCCTGTTCGTTGGTCATGGTAATGTTGCCATCATTAATGGTGATGTTTTCCAAATAGCTATAGCCATTGCCGTACTCGCCCATAGCATGCCAGGTAGCCTTATTGGCGAGGGTGAGGTTAATGGTACCATCATCATCCGTATCTGGATAAGAACCGCTTTGGTCGAGATTGCCGGTGATGCTGGAAGCATCTGTGTTCAGGTTAAGGTTAACGATGGCAGTGTTGGCTGCATGTACGTCACCAACGATTACAACATTGTTAGTTGTACCTTGGTTGATGTTTACAATAGTGTCGGCATGTAAAAATGTATCGGCATCCTCGCCGTAAGCATTGATAGCGTTAAACAAGCCGTTGTTAGCATTGTTAGCGCCGGTGATGCTACCGCCGGCCATATTGAGAACAGCACCATCATGAACAAATAATACATCAACAGTACCACCATCACTATTGTTTTCAGCTTTAATATCAGTAATGCCTAGGTTTACCTTTGAATAGTCACATGCATGTACACCAATGGCTGAAATACCACCATCACCGTTGCTTTCAGCGTAAATAGTGCTGCCGTCACCGATGTTAACTTTGGCATTAGCGTAGATATTGATGCCAATGCTTTCACCCGAAGTCAGTGAGTTATTTGTAGTTTTAATGTGAGCTTCTTTGACATTTACTTCGGTATAACCACCAGTATGGATACCTCTTGCATAGCCATCATTTTTACCTTCAACTGTGGCAGTAATATCCAGCTTATTAAAATTCATTTTCACAAAGGGAAGTTGTTCATTATTGGGGTTGAAGAAACATTGTGCAAAAATGCCATTTGCCCAAACCTCTCCGTATTCACCGCCTTGTGAATGTAATTTAATAGACGTAGCATTCTTAATGCTAATGGTAGATTCTACAGCTTCTTCGCCTTCACCTTCACTCTGCATTACAATGCCATTTGCTCCAGCAGATTCTTCATGGTTAGTATTTAAAATGATATTAAGGTTATCGGCTGTTATATGGTTATTCGGGCCATAAGCTTCGATACCGCTGGCATAGCTGGGAGCTGAACCTTTGATGCTGATATCTGTAGCGGTTAAATTACCTTCATAATCAGTATAAATACCATTGATATGACTATTATCGTTAGCAATATCAAGATTTAAACCATTAGAGAAAATAAATTTTTGGCCTTTTTCATTATAGAAGTCAATCCCTACATTGTTGTTATTCAACTTGACCAAATCACCGTCAGCAAATTGGTAAGTGTAAGTAGAGGTACTGGTATCATCAGTACGGATACCTAATTCTTGATAGGCATCAGTTCTGCCGAAAATTGCTTCGTCATACTCCTGCGCAGAAATGATGGATGGTTGTGCCCCCCCCGATGTACAGCGCAAGCATTACAGCTGTTGTCAGGGTTTTGGAGATTAATTTTTTGCGTTGCATAAACAAGACCACCTTTCTTTAAATCGGCCAATATAAAGAAACCTTTAAGAATATTACAACAATTAATCAGCCGATTCTTTTCTACATCTGCATTATATATCAGGCAACAGAAAAACACCCCACCCCAAAGGGCAAATTCGGGTAGGGTGAAGTGAAAAATTTGCTGAGTTTGTGAAAAAATTTAAAGTCACCTTCTCTTCCTACCCCAAATCACTCTTTCGGGTAGGGACAAAGCTGCGCTGATACGCTATGCTATAAGCAGAAGAATAGCAAAAGGCGGTGAGCAGCATGCGCAAACAAAAAAGTAATAAGCTGAGAATTATTCACCTGCTGTTATTGGCAGCGCTCCTGTTGCTGACAGTAAAGCTGATTTATGCCCAGGTACGGGGAGGCGATAGCATGGGACGTATAGAATGGACGGGTATGCAATTATACAGAAACGGCTCGAATTATGATTCTAGCTATAATTATGCACTGCGTTTGGACGCTAAAAGCGGGCAGATGCTCTATGACTGCAGCTTTAAGGCTCCGGTAAATCTTAACGACGACACCTGGCGCTGTGAGCTGGAGAGCGTGCCTGTGACGCGCGAGGAGTTGGCGCCTCTTGATGCGCTTATCCAAGGACTGCCGCTGGCACCGCCCAAGGAACCTGAGCCGGTTGATGAGGATTTGCTTGTCTGCGATGAGACTAATGAAATTTTTGATGTGAGTATCGCCAACTATAAGGATAGAAGTGTCAAAAAGCTGACGGCGCCTTTGAGCGGGGAGCAAAGAGCGGAAATGCAAAAGCAGTTTCTGCAGCTTTACCTGAAGGCTAAGGACAGAGCTCCGCTTCGCAATTAAGGCTTAACAAAGGCGGTGAGCGGTATGCACAGTAAATTATGGAAAATCGGCAAAATGCTGCTGGTGGTGCTTGTACTGCTGACAGCTAATATAGGTTGTGCGCCGGTACAAGGAGAAGATAAGATGACACACGTAGAATGGTCTGCCTTTTATATGAATAAGAACCATCAGTTCCGCACCCTGTGCTATAGCTTTGAGGTTAATTATGATCCCTTTAAGGAAGGGCAGGGAACCTTCAGTTGCTTTTTTGTTGATAAAAATGGCAAGAATTGCCTGCTGTCATCAGCCAAGGTGACAAGTGAGGATTTGGCAGAGCTGGATGCTTTTATCCAAGAGCTGCCGCTTGCGGAGCAGAAGCAAAAGCAGAAGCAGACGGAGATGCTGTTTGCGCACGATGCGACAACAAGGGAGTTTTATATTACTCTTGGCAGCTATAAAAATAAGAACAGACGTAAGGTAAGGCCGCAGCTAAGCAGTATGCAGCAGGATAAAGCATTGGATATTTTGAAGAGGCTGTATGCTAAGGTGAGCAAGCGAGAGGGAAAGTAGCGCCAGATGCTTTGAGTTTAGAGAACCGCCGTGAGGCGGTTCTTTTTGTATTATTGTGTGTATGGATGCTATACGAAGAGAAAGGCTCTCCTTGGGGAGAGCTGTCGCCAGTAGGGCGACTGAGAGTGGGTGTGCTTATGCATATATTTTATTTTGTTGAACCCCTCTCCGTCATCGCTACGCGATGCCACCCGCCCCAGGGCGCCTTCTCTTGCCCTACGGGCAATTCACCTTGTCTCCCCAAGGAGAGGCTTTATTGTTTTGCAGTCTGATTTTTTAAAAGCCGCTTTTTCCTAAAAATATCCCTGCAACAGCGTTCAAACCGCCTTACTCAGTGTACTTTGCTCAGTAAATGTGTTATAATAAAACAGGTTATTTGTAAAAATAAAACGAGTTTTTATAGGATGGTGAAAAAATGAAAGTTTCTGCTGAAGACGTAAAGCATATCGCACAGCTTTCCCGTTTGACTGTTCCTGCTTCCGAAATGGAAGTATTCACCGAGCAGTTCAACCAGATTCTTAACTATGCCGACATTCTTGAAAAAATTGATACCGCAGGTATCGAACCTACCCCGTACGTATTGCCGGTAAGCAATGTACTGCGTGAGGACGTTGTCAAAGAAGGCGTATCCCACGAGGAAGCCTTGAAGAACGCTCCTGCTGTTCACAATGACGGCTTTAAGGTACCGCGCGTAATCGAATAAGAAGGAGGCAAACGCTGTGGATTTGTATAAACTTACTGCGCACGAGCTGCATGAAAAGCTCGTCAACAAAGAAGTAAGCTCCGTCGAATTAACTAACGCTGTTATTGCGCGTGTCGACGCAGTTGAAGACCAGGTTAACGCTTACGTAACCCTGGATAAAGAAAACGCTCTGGCACAGGCTGCCAAGGTTGATGCCAAGATTGCCGCAGGCGAGAAAATCGCTCCGCTGGCAGGTATCCCCGGTGCAATCAAAGATAATATTTCTACCAAAGGCCTGCGCACTACCTGTTCCTCCAAAATGTTGGAGAACTTCATTCCTGTATATGACGCACATGTTATCAAAAACCTGCGCGCTGATGAAACCATTTTCCTGGGCAAAACCAACCTGGATGAATTTGCTATGGGCTCTACCACCAAGACCTCTCATTTCGGTGTAACCCATAACCCCTGGAACCTGGACCGCGTTCCCGGCGGCTCCTCCGGCGGTAGTGCTGCTGCTATCGCTGCAGGCGAAGCTATCTGGACTCTGGGCTCCGATACCGGCGGCTCTATCCGTCAGCCGGCATCCTTCAACGGCTGCGTTGGTATTAAACCGACCTATGGCCGTGTATCCCGTTATGGCTGCGTAGCATTCGCATCCTCTCTGGATCAGATCGGACCTATCACTAAAGACGTAACTGACGCTGCTTTGGTACTCAACACCATCTGCGGTAAGGACGAGATGGACTCCACCTCCCTGAACGTAGAGGTTCCCGACTTCACCAAAGCACTGGTAAATGACGTTAAAGGCCTGCGCATCGGTCTGCCGAAGGAATACTTCGGTGAAGGCGTTGATGCTAAGGTTAAGGCTGAAATCATGAAGGCCGTTGAAAAATATAAAGAGCTGGGCGCTGAAATCGTTGAGGTTTCCCTGCCGCATACCGAATATGCTGTAATCACCTATTACATCATTGCTCCGGCTGAGGCTTCCGCTAACCTGGCACGCTTCGACGGCGTTCGCTACGGTTACCGCAATGTAGATGCAACCTCCGCACCGGAAATGACCACTATGAGCCGCACCGAAGGCTTCGGTCAGGAAGTACGCCGCCGCATTATGCTGGGCACCTACGTACTGAGCAGCGGTTACTATGATGCATACTACAACAAGGCTATGCAGGTTCGTACCCTCATCCGCCGCGACTTTGAAGCTGCGTTTGAAAAATGCGACGTGCTGCTGACCCCGACCTCTCCGGTTCCTGCTTACGGCATTAACGACCAGATGGATCCGCTGACCATGTACATGCTGGACGTAACCACTATTCCGGTAAATATGGCTGGTCTGCCGGGTATTTCCATTCCTTGCGGCTTTGCTGATGACGGCATGCCTATCGGTATGCAGCTGATCGGCAAGGTTCTGGACGAAGCAACCATTCTGCGTGCTGCTTATACCTTTGAACAGGCAACCGAATATCATAAAGTATTCGCACCGCTGGGAGGTAACAAATAATGACTAAATATATTACCGTTATCGGCCTGGAAGTTCATGCCGAGCTGAAAACCAAAACTAAAGCATTCTGCAGCTGCTCCACTGCCTTCGGCAGCCTGCCCAACACCCATGTATGCCCGGTTTGCCTGGGTATGCCCGGTGCACTGCCTGTACTGAACAAGCAGGTTGTTGATTTCGCTATCAAGGCCGGCCTGGCGCTGAACTGCGATATCCAGAAATACAACAAATTTGACCGTAAAAACTACTTCTATCCTGACCTGTCCAAGAACTACCAGATTTCCCAATTTGATAAGCCTATCTGCCTGGGCGGCCATATCGACATCGTTGTTGACGGCGAGCATAAACGCATCGGCGTTACCCGTATCCACATGGAAGAGGATGCTGGCAAGCTGAACCACAGCGGCGCAACCATCAGCACCTCCGACTCCTCCGCAGTTGACTACAACCGTGCAGGCGTACCGCTGATTGAGATTGTATCCGAGCCGGATATGCGCAGTGCTGCCGAAGCTCGTGCTTACATGGAAAACCTGAAAGCAATTCTGGAATATACCGATGTCTGCGACTGCAAAATGCAGGAAGGCAGCCTGCGCTGCGACGCTAACATCTCCATCATGCCCGAAGGCGCTAAGGAATTCGGTACCCGTGCCGAAATCAAAAACCTGAACTCCTTCCGTGCGTTGGAGCGCGCTATCAACTATGAAGTTGAACGCCAAAAAGAGGTTCTCGAGGACGGCGGCCACGTTGTTCAGGAAACCCGTACCTGGGATGAAGCTAACGGCGTAACCCTGTCCATGCGTTCCAAGGAAGAAGCACATGACTACCGTTACTTCCCTGAGCCTGACCTCGTTCCGGTACAGCTGGACGATGCCTGGATTGAGCGCATTCGCGAAACTCTGCCGGAGCTGCCGGCTCAACGTCAGGCACGCCTGATGAGCGAGCATGGTCTGCCGGAATATGATGCTTCCCAGATCGTTTCCACCAAGGCTATGGCTGAATACTTTGATGAAGCAGTTAAGACCGCTAAGGACAGCAAAGCAGTTTCCAACTGGCTGCTGGGAGATGTATCTGCTTACATGAACAACGAAGGCATTACTATTGCTGACTTCAAGGTAACCCCTGCACACCTGGCAGAGCTGGTTAACCTGATTAAAGACGGCGTGCTGTCCAGCAAGCTGGCTAAAAAGGTATTTGCCGAAATGCTCAAAGAGGATGAGGCTCCGAAGGCTCTCGTTAAGAAGCTTGGTCTGGAGCAGGTTAGTGATGAAGGCGCTATCCTCAAGCTGGTTGAAGAAACCATTGCTGAGAACCCGCAATCCGTTGCTGACTACAAGGCCGGTAAAGATAAAGCTATCGGCTTCCTCGTTGGCCAGATTATGAAAAAATCTCGCGGCAAGGCTAACCCGGGCATGGTTACTAAGATGCTCAAGGAAAAAATGCAATAAGGCATACATAGCCTGGCAATATCTGCGTGTATTAAAAGCATAAAAATAAGCACCTTGCTTTGACGTAAAATTTACGTTTGAGCGAGGTGCCTTTTTATTGCTGAATTTTAATTTATTGGCCGTTGTTGCGAAACAATTTCCAGTAAAATAAAAGTGTACGATAATTATGTTCGTGGTCTATACCAATGACAAAGAAGTTTAAGGTGATTTCACTCTGACCGGCTACGCATATACTGATCCTTTCGTTATTATCATGGTTGATGCAAATAATTGGTTTATAAGCTTCAATTTTTTCGATTTGTTTCCAGGATATTGTTCGTGGTAGCTTTAGCGGCTCAAGAAATTGCCATCTGATTTTATAATTTTGCTGCAAGCCGTTTTTATCAATACTAACAATAGGCGTATGCTTTTTTATGGACATTTTAGCAAAATACATATGACGGATATAACAGATTGTTAAACCGGCACCTATTAAAAAGTGAGGAACAGCAAAAAGTATGCCATAGTATAAAAAATAAATGGCAATAAACATGAATACCGCAGCAAATATCAGGTTGAAATAATCGCTTAAATTACAATTGTAGAAATAACTTTGACGAAAATCGCTCTGTAAAAAATATTTACTGTCATTATAATTATGCTTAAGGATAAATGCGTTGGCTGTTGCTTCTTCATTAGCGTTACGGCTTTTGGTAACAACTATAAAACTATCACCTTGAGCAGCAGTGTTTATTATGCGTAAATCGTAGGCTGCTTGCATGAAAATTTGTCTGAAGCTGTTAAAGGCTTCGATGCTGTTAACATGGACAGGGTTTATAGCAAAGCAAATTTTTTCAGGCGTAATGCCACCTCTTTGCATTGAATTTACAAAATTTTGGATGTCTGTGGTATTGTTGGCGACAATAATGTCATGGGGAATGAAAAGTTTGTTGTCTTCGCCAAGTATAACGATGATACTTTGTGTTTCTTCTATTTTTATACCGCCGTAGAGCATGAGGGCACCTTCTTTGCTTTAGATGATATAAGTATAGCATTTCTTTATAGTGATATAAAGCTACCTATAGGATATACAGACAAATTTTTTGGCATATAAAAATCTGCTTGGCTTAAATTTTTAAGGCTCCCCGTCTGAACGGTAACGTTCAGGAGGGGAGCATTTAGCTTACGGATTAAACCTGATAGACTTGGCAGATTTTACTACTGCAGCCTTCTGCCGTTTGGCATCATCAAACGGATATTGATAGTCAAAGGAAATAAATTTACCATCCCTTACGAAGATATAATCCATCTCCGTGGAATTGGATAAATCAAAGCTTACATTCAAGCAGTTTTCAGAGCCAATAGTGATAAATTGAGCTTTGATATTGTCAAGCTTGTATTTAGGATTTTCTTTTTGCCTTACTTCTACTTTCTTTTGTATGCGTGCAGCTTCTTTAGCAGCAAGTGTTTCTTTATCTTTATCGCTAAGGTTAGCAAAAGAATTAGGATAAAAGCTTAACTCTGCTTTATCAGTAATGTTTACAATCATGGGGCTGACGAAAAAATAACCATTAGAATAGGCGAATGTGTGATGGGGATCATTTTTTATAGGCATTAGTATACAGTTAGCTGGCGTAGTAAAGGATGCAGGATAATCTTTTAGAGTTTTTGTGGTAAAAGGACGTTTGTAAATATCATCGCTTAGAGGAGTAATTTTAACGGATTGGATTATTTTAGGGAGAAATAATTTTTCGTCAATAGGATAGATAAATCTATTTCCCACGTAGCTAAATTTATAAATACCATTTGGTGTAATGATTATGTAATTATCAAAAATAGCTAGTTCTTTCTCAGGTAAGTAGTATGAAAAACGCATTGCCGGGTATTTGGCAATAGAGAGCTGTTCTTTGAGCAGAATCTTATAGCCTTTCGCTTCCAGGTCAGCTAGCTTTTCGTAAAAAAACTTGGTGTTCAGCTTTTTTAAATCTTTAGCTTTAAGGATAAACGGGCGACAATCAACAAGAAAAACTCTTCCATCACCGCGAAAAGAGTATAGGATATTCTTGTTTTTACTTTGATATTCTTTGTAATCTTTTTCAGGCACTGCAAAACTGAAGCCATATTCTTCGTTTTTATAATGCTGCATACTGATATTCGTCTTATCAGGATTAATGTGGTATAGGTCTAAAATTTGTATCTTTTCTTTTTCGGTAGCAGATTCTTCTGCTTGGACGATACTATTTAGAGCAACACAGGCCAAAAGAGCTACGACTAAAAATTTTTTGAGCATGGTTAAGACCTCCTTGGATATTCCTGACTAAAGTATAGCATTTCTTTATCGTGATATAAAGCTAGCCATAGAATATACGGACAATTTTTTTGCGCAAAGTAAGTTGCCTAGCTTAAATTTTTAAGGCTCCCCGTCTGAACGGAAACGTTCAAGAGGGGAGCCTTTTTGCACTAACTCACAACTTTTTTAAGGGACTTTTCATGTCAACTTGCAACTTTTTCCAACGACTTTTGCAAAGCGCATCGGATAGGCGAGGGGAGAGCGAAGATGTGGCGATAACTTTTGCCTGCTTGCGCACGAGTTCCCCAAAAATTTACACATAGCTTGCGTAAACGCTGTATAATATTCTTGTAAATCAAATGAGGAGGTTTTGTTATGACTATGAAAAAAATCAACGCCTTTGAGCAAGGCGAAGCAATTTTAAAAACTCTGTCCAAGGGTGCATTTCTGACTACTGCTGCCGAAGGCAAGCAGAACACAATGACAATCGGCTGGGGCAGCCTGGGCTTTAAGTGGGGCCTGCCGACCTTCACTGTTATGGTGCGCCAAAGCCGTTATACCAAGGAGCTGATTGACGCTAATCCGGAATTTACCGTCAGCTTCCCGGTAAAAGAGGGCTTTGCCAAGGCTCTTGGTCTGTGCGGCAGCAAGTCCGGACGTGATCTGGACAAGTTTGCAGCTGCAGGCTTAACTACGGAAGCAGGCGAGACCGTCAGCGTTCCTGTTATCAAGGGCTGCGGCCTGCACCTGGAATGCAAAATCGTGGAGCATTACACCATGGCGGAGGATAAGTTCGACAAGGAGCTAGGCGAGAAATGGTATGCTAACAAGGATTGGCACACCTGCTACACCGGTATCATTACTGCCGCTTATGTAGAAGAATAACAAGTAAAGTCTTATGACAAACGCAAAAGCAGCTGCCGCAATGCGGCAGCTGCTTTTACTATGCGCGTCAACGTGCGTTGCCACGCAAAAAGTGGTCGGTAATTATTCTTGCTGCTTCCTCGTCCGTTATATCGGCGGCAATATCGTCGCTTTGGTTAAAAATGCTCATGGCTACACCGAAGAAAACAAACTTAGTTGTAATCTCCGGCACGGTATCCTCCTTCAGCAGGTTGTCCTGCATTGCCTTAGTAATCAGCTGAGCTAAAATATCATATTCATCATGCAGGATTTTGTGATAGCGCAGGATACGTTCAATCGTTTCCTCACTCAATTTTACAGAATTATAGCGGGGAACAACCTTAAAGCCGTCACCGTCAGGATTAACTCTGCAGCCATTGGTGCCGCCGAGCATTTCAAAGCAGATAATCTGCCACAGAGTACTGTTGGCAACGTAAAAATGCACCATTACCTCAAAATATTTTTTGAGCTTTTCCTCAAAGCTGTCTACGCTGTTGACAGCCTGGTGCAGCTTTTCTAAAAAAGGCGCATTTTTATCGGCAACCAGCTTGTAGAAAAGGTGCTCTTTATTGCCGAAGTATTTATAGACAGTTCCCTTGCCTACGTCAGCTAGGGCTATTATTTCATCGAGCGTAGCCTTTTCATAGCCATGCTGCGAAAAAACCTCTTCCGCTGCCTGTAAAATCCTTATATCCTTGGGTAATGACGCGTCTATTGCCACCATGAAACCTCCAACTATCCTAAATAGGAAATTTTTTCGTACATTTATTACATTAATTATACCTTTTTATGCAGATAATTGCTAGTGAAGTTTACATGTTTTATCAGCCGGAATTTTACTTTTCGTGACAAAATAAAAAACCCGCTCGCCGCGGGCGTTTTTATTTCGCGTAACTGCTGTCCGGCCCCTCAGCCGTCAGTGCTTTGTGCTTTTAGCATTTCCAAAAGTCCCCTCAATTGGCCGCTTCCACGAACCACCTTGTCTGCTTTTACGGTGGCGATACGTTACGCGATTAAGCACTATTATATTTACGGATTCTCTTACACTAATATATAGTATTTGCAGTGCTATGAGAAACAAAAAAACAACAACGGAAATAGACAGCTTGCGCTGTTCCAACTCCGTTGTTGTTTATGGTGAAATTATACAACCAATGTCCATGGTTGTAAACAATTTTTTTGTAAAGAGCGTTAAATTTTTCCTGAGCCTGTTGCTTCTGCAACAAAAGTTACAGTTTTAAAGCATTTTCAGAATTAAAAGTCAAACTTTTGACCTGTCAGCAGTTCATATGCTTCGATGTATTTGCCGATGGTTTTGTCGATAACATCCTGCGGCAGCTCATAGCCTGCATCCGGGTTAGCGCTCAGCCAATCGCGGACAAACTGTTTGTCATAGGAGGGCTGGCCTTGGCCAACCTTATAGCCTTCCAGCGGCCAGAAGCGGGAGCAGTCCGGGGTAATCATTTCGTCACCCAGTACAACCTCGCCGTTCTCGTCCAGACCAAATTCAAATTTGGTGTCGGCAATGATGATGCCGCGCTCCAGAGCATAAGCAGCGCATTTTTTGTAGATAGCGATAGTGTAGTCACGCAGCTTCAGAGCATATTCTTTACCGCGGCCCGGATACAGCTTTTCCAGGATTTCGATGCTTTGCTCTACGCTGATGTTTTCGTCATGGTCACCGATTTCAGCTTTGGTGCTGGGGGTGAAGATAGGCTCAGCCAGCTTTTGGGATTCCTGCAGGCCTTCGGGCAGTTTAATGCCGCAGATTTCACCGGTTTTCTTGTAGCTTTCCCAGCCGCTGCCGGTGATGTAGCCGCGAACGATGCATTCGATAGGCAGCATGTTCAGCTTTTTGCATTTCATGCTGTTGCCGGTGAATTCGGGTTTCTGGAAGAATTCGGGCATATCTTTGGTATCAACGGAAATCATATGGTTAGGAACAATGTCTTTGGTCAGATCGAACCAGAATTTGGAAATCTGAGTCAGCACAGTGCCTTTTTTCACAATCATGTTTTTCAGAATATGGTCAAATGCGGAAATACGGTCAGTGGCAACCATAATAATGCTGTCACCAACATCATACATCTCACGAACCTTGCCGGATTTAAACGGTTTGTACTCTTGCATTTTAATGCCTCCTAAAAATTTCTCAACAAGTAAATGCAGGCTCAGTGCCGGAATTTCTTGTCAGTGTTAACTTTGTTATATTTTATGGTAATATCATAGCACAGTCAGAGAAAAAAGTCGAACGTTTTTCATGTTTTAACAAATATTTTTCGGATTATTTTACGTCTTGCGGTAAAAGGCCGTCCAAGCGCAGCATATCGGCAGTGACCAAAGGCTGTCCCAAACGTCTCCCCGGCACAAATGTACCATGGCAGTCGCTGCCGCCGCTGATAAGTAGACCGTGCTTTTTGCAATGCTGGAGCAGGCGCTGCGTTCCTTCTTCCGAATGGTTGGAGTGGTAGCATTCAAAGCCGTCGAATTTCTCCGTCCGCAGGATGTCGAGCACACGCTCCAAGCCGGGGCCGTGAAAGCCGCTGGCGGCATGCGCGCATAGCGCTGCGCCGCCAGCAGCGTGAATTGCTGCAATAACCTCGCTGATGGGCGGGAATTCCGGAAAGCCCAGGTCATGCTCCGGCGTAAAAATACGCTTAAAGAAATCGCCAACGCCGGTGCAAAGTCCCTTGTCAATCAAATAGGCGAGGGCACGCCAGCCGCCGCGACGTCTGTCATAGGTATAACGGGCGAACTCCGCTTCATCGACAGGCCAGCCGTCGCGCGCCAGCAGATGAATGCTGTCCACGTCCTTTTGCTCCAGCAATGCTTCGTTGTGCTGCATCAGCTCCAACAGCGGTTTATTATGGATATCAATGCCATAGCCCAGAATATGAAACGACAAAGCCTCCTTGGTGGAGCAGATTTCCGCCGCCGGCAGCAGCGTAATGCCTGCTGCCGCTGCCAACGTCATCGCTTCCGCAACGTTGGCTACGCTGTCATGGTCCGTTACGGCAATCAGCCCCAGCTGTTGCTTTTGCGCTTCGGCAATCAGCTCCGCCGGTGTCCAGGTGCCGTCCGAGGCTGTAGTATGTATATGTAAATCAGCTCTTACCGACATGTAAGCAGCTCCCTTCTATTAAATTCTGCTGTCAAAAAGCAGAAACAGAGTAAAATTTTTATATTTATAGCATAGTTTATAATCATAGGCATGTCAACTGCCGGTAAAGATATTCTCTCATTGCACAATAGTACGCCAGATTTTTTTACAGTCTGTGCAATTTTGTAACAAGCGTAACACTTATTTGCATTTTAAGGGTATCAGTCCCTTTTATGAGTACGGATAATTTTCGTGTCTACTCTACAAATACAATGCTCGTTGTAGACTTGACGTTATTTAACTTATGATATATACTATGAACATCGTTGTATACGGGAGTAAAAATTAGGGGGAATTCATTATGTTTAGAAAATTTGCTGCGATTATCAATGAAGTCGCACTCATCAAGCAAATTGCCGTTGGTCTTGTCATCGGCATTCTGCTGGCACTTTATGTACCGAAAGCGGTACCTGTTGTTACCATCTTCGGTGACCTGTTCGTAAAAGCATTAAAGGGCGTTGCTCCGGTGCTGGTTTTCTTCTTGGTTATGAACGCTATGGCCAAAAAGAAAAGCGGCGGCGAAGCAAATATGAAGCCTATTATCGGCTTATATGTTATCGGCACCTTCTTTGCATCCTTAGTTGGTGTAAGCCTGTCCTTCCTGGCACCTACCACTCTGCACCTGCAGGTTGCTGATGCTAAGCTCAACCCGCCCAGCGGCATTGTTGAGGTTCTGCACAACCTGATTCTGAGTGTTGTAGATAACCCGATTGCTGCTCTGCTGCACGCAAACTATATCGGCATTCTGGCATGGGCTGTAGTATTCGGTATTGCTATGAACATGGCTGCCAACGAACAAACCAAAAATGCTCTGGACGATGTTGCTAAGGCTATCACCCTGGTTGTTAAATGGGTTATCCATTTCGCTCCTCTGGGCATCATGGGCCTGGTTGCAACCTCCATCAGCGACAGCGGTCTGTCTGCAATTTCCAGCTATGTACACCTGCTGGCAGTGCTTATCAGCTCCTACTTCCTGGTAGCGCTGGTTATGAATCCGTTGATTGTTTACTTCAACATCCGCCGCAATCCGTATCCGCTGGTATGGGCAACCATCCGCGAATCCGGCGTATACGCTTTCTTTACCCGCAGCTCCGCTGCTAACATTCCGGTTAACATGGCTCTGTGCAAACGTCTGGGCCTGAATCCTGATACCTACGCAATTTCCATTCCGTTAGGCGCAACCATCAACATGGCCGGTGCTTCCATCACCATTTCTGTATTGGCACTTGCTGCTGCCAATACTCTGGGTATTCATGTTGATATGCCGACAGCTCTCTTGCTGTGCATCGTTTCTACCGTTGGTGCCTGCGGTGCTTCCGGTGTTGCCGGCGGCTCCTTGTTGCTGATTCCGGTTGCCTGCGCTTCCTTCGGCATCAGCAATGATATCGCTATGCAGGTTGTTGGCGTTGGCTTCATCATCTCCGTACTGGAGGATGCTTGCGAAACTGCGCTCAACAGCTCCAGTGACGTTCTCTTTACCGCAACTGCCGAATTTGCAGAGCGCGCGAAGGAAGGTACTCTGAAGTCCGAAGACCTGGTTCCGAGAAACAACATTTAATTTAACATAACAACAAAACGGCCGCCGAAGCTAGTGCTCCGGCGGCTGTTTCATTTTGAAAGGATGATGTGGTTTTTATGTATTAGCCTTCAATGGCAATATATTTTTTGTCTTCGACTTTTTTAGGCTCAACCTTAGGAATAGTAACCTTCAGGATACCGTCTTCGAATTTAGCCTTGATATCCTCCTGGGTAACTGCTTCGCCGACATAGAAGGTTCTTGCACATTGACCGCTGTAACGTTCACGGCGGATATAAACGCCTTTATCGTTCTTTTCGTCCTTGTCGAGGCCTTTAGCAGCGGTAATGGTCAGATAACCGTTTTCCAGTTTGGCGCTGACGTCCTCTTTTTTGAAGCCCGGCAGGTCGATATCCATTTCATAAGCGGTATCCGATTCCTTGATATCGGTTTTCATAACGTTCTGGGCATGTTTACCATACAACGGATTGCGATGACCGAAGAACTCTTTTTCAAACGGGAAATCCATTAAATCATCAAATAAGCTTTCACCAAATACACTAGGCATCATCATAAGTCATTCCTCCAGTTTTATTGCGCTTGTTGTAGTCATTTTAATGTTGATGCAGCAAGTATTGATTTGATTTGCCAACGCGGGATTTGTGCTTTGCGGGTGCTGCCCTTGCAGCTCCTGTAGCTCATTTCCTTTGTTGATTCTGTTATACCACTATTTGTTAGCACTGTCAAGCGTTGAGTGCTAATTTCTGGCAATTTCACAGAAATTACAAAAAGTGGGGGTGTAGGGCCCCCCTTTCGCCTCACTACGTTCGGCACCTTACAGATGGAAAGCAGTACTAAAGAGCCTCTCCTTGGGGAGAGGTGCCGAGCTTGTCGAGGCGGAGAGGGGATATGCTGAAAATAATGCTATTCGTAAGCATAACGATTACAAGCAAATAATCTTTGTGTACGAATTTTCTTCAATCTAAATTCAAATGTAAGCCTATAAACTGCAGTCCCCTCTCAGTCGCCCTGGCGGGCGCCAGCTCTCCCCGAGGAGAGCCTCATCTTTCTTTATTAAAGTCTCATCTGCTTGCGGCCCCCTTCCGCCTCGCTACGTTCGGCACCTTACAGATGGAAAGCAGTACTAAAGAGCCTCTCCTTTGGGAGAGGTGCCGAGCTTGTCGAGGCGGAGAGGGGATATGCTGAAAATAATGCTATTCGTAAGCATAACGATTACAAGCAAATAATCTTTGTGTACGAATTTTCTTCAATCTAAATTCAAATGTAAGCCTATAAACTGCAGTCCCCTCTCAGTCGCCCTGGCGGGCGCCAGCTCTCCCCGAGGAGAGCCTCATCTTTCTTTATTAAAGTCTCATCTGCTTGCGGCCCCCTTCCGCCTCACTACGTTCGGCACCTTCCCCAAGGGGCAGGCAAGACTAATAGCGTAGGTTTTTGAACAATATCTTGATTACTGGTGTTAAAATTTTCTCTCAAACCACCACGAAAATCAAAAAATTCCTAAAAATTTCCCCTCATCCTACCCGAATTTGCCATTTCGGGTAGGGACAAGTTACTAAAAATTCGTTATACTACAGCCAGAAGCAAAGGAAAAACAAATAATCCTTCTTGCTTTTCCGACTTTACCAAACGGAGCAGGTACTGCAAAAACCAAAATGAAACAAGGCAAATTTTGGCAGCAAACAGCGCAAGCCTCCGCAAGGTAAAAAATTTACTTAAAGAGGAGGAATTTCTCATGAAAAAATCTTTAGTACTCGCAATGGCAATGGCTCTTGGTGTAACCGCATCCGCTTACGCTGCTAACCCGTTCAGCGACGTTCCTGCCGGTCATTGGGCTTATGACAGCATCAGCAAGCTGGCAGCTGCAGGTGTAATCGATGGTTATGGTGACGGCACCTTCGGCGGTGATAAGCTGATGACTCGCTATGAGATGGCACAAATTGTTGCTAGAGCAATGGCAAAGGGCGCTAATGTTGACAAGCTGGCAGCAGAATTTGCTGACGAGCTGGACAGCCTGGGCGTGCGCGTAGCTAACCTTGAGAAAAAGGCTGATAATGTAAAAATTACCGGTGAAGTTCGCTTCCGCTATGTTGACCAAGACGGTGCAATGGAAAAAAGGACTTTGAACAGAGGTTACAGAGTTTTGGGCAATGATTCCAACCATGTAGCAGATCTCCGTTCCCGTATCTGGATTAACGGCATGATTAATGATGACTGGACCTACACCGGCATGCTGCAGAATGTGCAGAACCTGAATAATAACACAGGTGATGAAAATACAAGCTTCCAGCGCGCTTATGTAGACGGCAAGCTGGGCGGTATGGCAGTACGTGCAGGCCGTTATAATCTGGTAATTGCTGATGGCAATATCTATGATACCCGTGCTGATGGCCTGGAGCTGTCTTATGGCAACAAGGTTAAGTTAAAAGGCTTTGCAGGCAAGGCAACTGATGATATCACTGTAGTACCGCTTATGATAAATGATGGCGTTAATACTGAAACTGGTGATATTACTAATGGCGGCAAGTATTGGGGCTTGGCAGTAGAAGGCGAGTTGGCTAAGGGCTTGAAGGCTACTGCCGGCTACACTCAATTCAAAGATATGGGAACCGGCTCTGTTGCATTTGACAATGGTAACTTTGACAAAACTGATATTGACAACGGCATTTGGCATGCAGGCTTGAGCTATGATATGGGGCATTTCAATCTGTCCGCTATGTATCTGAAGGGTGATTTGTCTGCTGACAAACTTAATGATCGTAGTGATGGCAACCTTAACAAAGCTATTGATAAATACCTGGATGACGACGGCTTTGTTATCGGCTTGGCTTATAAGGGTGCAAAGGCTGAGGATGCAGGCAGCTGGGGCGCATGGGCTAAATACTATGACCAAGGCGCACAAACCTATGTTGCACACACCACCGATGCTAACACCTTTGGTATGACCGGCTTCAAGGGCTTCGGCGTTGGCGCTAACTACACCATTGCTAAAAACATCGTAGCTAACGTTGCATACTACAACACTGAATCCAAGCTGTTGAAAGAACTTCCTGGAATTGCTGCTGATATGGAACGTACTAAAGATCATCGCTTCTGGACTGACGTAACCTTCACTTTCTAATAAACCTTCATACAAAAACTTCCTAAAATCGGCAGCGCTCGGCGCTGTCGGCAGAGAACCGCCGCAAGGCGGTTCTTTTGCGTTTGGGTGGGCGAGGGGGATTAGGCTCTCATAGGGGAGAGCTGGCGCCCGGTAGGGCGACTGAGAAGGGATTGGTGTTTAAAAACTTACTAATAGCATATGTATGATGGACCCCTCTTCGTCATCGCTACGCGATGCCACCTCTCCCCGAGGAGAGGCTCACCTTTCTTCCCAAAGTCATATTTGCTTACACAACTCTTCCGTCTGCTCGCAGCCCCCTTCCGCCTCACTACGTTCGGCACCTTCGCTATACTAAGACCCATTTTTCATGTAATGAAAAATGCTGGTCGTGTTATACTCGAAGAGTGCAAGGGGCAGGCAAGACTAATAGCGTAGGTTTTTGTACAAAATCTTATTACTGGAGTTTTATGTTTTCACTGCGATATATAATTGCTTGCATTAGTACGTAGAACTAAGCTTATTATTAGCCCATGAGTTATGGTAAAGCATTTTTTGCTAAGCTTTTTTGTGCGAGCAAAAAAGCGACTGTTTCCCGCGCTTTACGAAAGCGCGCCCCTTTCTTGTTACTTCTTTCGGGGACGAAAGAAGTAAATCTAAAGAACGCAGTAAAACCTAAAATTTTCTCTCAAACCACCCCGAAAATCAAAAAAATCCCCAAAATTTCCCCTCATCCTATCCGAATTTGCCATTTCGGGTAGGGACAAGTTACTAAAAATCCGTTATACTACAGCCAGAAGCAAAGGAAAAACAATTAATCCTTCTTGCTTTTCCGGCTTTACCGAACGGAGCGAGCAATCCAAAAACCAAAATGAAACAAGGCAAATTTTGGCAACAGGCAGCGCAAGCCTCCGCAAGGTAAAAAATTTACTTAAAGAGGAGGAATTTCTCATGAAAAAATCTTTAGTACTCGCAATGGCAATGGCTTTGGGTGTAACCGCATCCGCTTATGCTGCTAACCCCTTCAGCGACGTTCCGGCTGGCCACTGGGCTTATGACAGCATCAGCAAGCTGGCAACAGCAGGTGTAATTGATGGTTATGGTGACGGCACCTTCGGCGGTGACAAGCTGATGACTCGCTATGAAATGGCACAAATCGTTGCTAAAGCAATGGCAAAGGGCGCTAACGTTGACAAGCTGGCAGCAGAATTTGCTGACGAGCTGGACAGCCTGGGCGTGCGCGTAGCTAACCTGGAGAAAAAGGCTGATAACGTAAAGATTACCGGTGAACTGCGTTACAGATACGTTGATCAAAAGGGCGAAGTTAATTTTGATGCTGATGACAAGAATCATTCTTATGTAAATGACCTGCGTTCCCGTATCTGGATTAACGGCATGATTAATGATGATTGGTCCTATACTGGTATGCTGCAGAACACCCAAAATCTGGGCGATAATGTTGGCAACGAAAAAACCGATTTCCAACGCGCTTATGTAGACGGTAAGCTGGGTGGCATGGCTGTTCGCGCCGGCCGTTATAACCTGGTACTGGCAGACGGCAACTTCTATGATACCCGCGCAGACGGCGTTGAAGTAGCTTATGGCAAGGACGTTAAAATTACCGGTTATGCAGGCAAATTTGCAGAAGATACTTTTATTTATGGATATGAGAGTGAAGGCGGCAACTATTGGGCTGTTGATGTAACCGCACCTATTGCTAAAGGTCTGGATTTGTCTGCCGGCTATATTCATGTTAATGATATCGTAGATGAAGATGATTATACTTATGATAATAAGGTTTGGTACGTAGGTGCCAAATATGCTGTTGGTCATGTAGGCTTATCTGCAATGTATTTGAAGGGTGACCTTTCTGATGATGATGGCTATAAATTTGATGAGGATTGGCAAAAAGACGGCTATGTAATCGGCCTGGCTTACAAGGGTGCTAAGGCTGACGAAGCTGGCAGCTGGGGCCTGTGGGCTAAATACTATGACCAAGGTACCAACACCTACCTGGCACATACCACCGATGCTCACACCTTCTGGGGCGACGGCTTCAAGGGTTATGGCGTAGGCGCCAACTACACCTTTGCTAAGAACATCGTTGGTAACGTAGCTTACTATGAGACCAAGGATACCTATGCGCAAAAAACAGAAGATTACACTGTAAAAGACCGTCGTCTGTGGACTGACGTAACCTTCACTTTCTAATAAACCTTCATACAAAAACTTCCTAAAATCGGCAGCGCTCTGGCGCTGTCGGCAGAGAACCGCCGTGAGGCGGTTCTTTTGCGTTTGGGGTGGGGGATTAGGCTCTCCTAGGGGAAAGCTGGCGCCCGGTAGGGCGACTGAGAGGGGATTGTTGTTTAAAAATTTACTAATAGCATATGTATGATGTACCCCTCTCCGTCATCGCTACGCGATGCCACCTCTCCCCGAGGAGAGGCTCGCTTTTCTTTCTAAAGTTGCATCTGCTTACCCAACCCTTCCGTCTGCTCGCAAGGCTCGCAGCCACCTCCGCTATACTAAGCCCCATTTTCATGCAATGAAAAATGTTGGTCGTGTTATACTCGAAGAGTATTTCAGGGAAGATATAATGGTATTACGTAATTTTAACTTTAGCTATTACTACGAACTTTTATATGCTCCCTGCGTCGCAGCCCCCTTCCGCCTCACTACGTTCGGCACCTTCCCCGAGGGGCAGGCAAGACCAATAGCGTAGGTTTTTGAACAACATCTTAATTAATGGTGTTTAGATTTCTATGTTTTCACTGCGATATATAATTGCTTGCGTCAGTACGCAGAACTTGATGTACTGCAAACCAAAGAGGATATGGCAAAGCCTTTTTTGCTAAGCTTTTTGCGGCGATGCAAAAAGCGACTGTTTCCCGCGCTTTACAAAAGCGCGCCCCTTTCTTGTTACTTCTTTCGGGGACGAAAGAAGTAAACATAAAGAACGAAGCAAAAACTATAATTTTCTCTCAACCCTCCTAAAATCTCAAAAATATCCCAAAATCCCCCTCATCCTACCCGAAATCACCCTTTAGGGTGGGGCGCTTTTGCTTTTTTTAGGCTACACTATAGGTGTAAACAATCAGCTGCAAAGCAGGCAGCAGGAAGCGGAGGGATTGATATGCTGAAGGAAAGCTGGAAAAACATTTTGCTGGGCGCATTACTGCTTACCGGATTGACAATGCTCCTAGGCAGTGACAGCTCCGACAAAAAAGCAGTCTCGCTGCTTGCCATGCCTAAGGCAGAAGCTGCCGCTATGCCTGTCTACGAGCAGGAATATATGAAAATCGTGGCTGGTGTCTGCGATTATTTGACCACGGGTAATACCGCCGGGCTGCCGGTGCAGGGACTGACAGGCTTTGAGGAGCTGGAGGGCCATAATGATCCAGGTCAGGGCGTAAGCAGTGTCGGCTATACGCTGCAGGATATCAATAATGATAAGGTGCCGGAGCTGATTTTGGCCCAGATTGCTTATCCCGAGGGCAAGGGCTATTATGGACGGGATATCTATGCTGTCTATACCTTTGTGGATGGTAAGATAAAATTTGTTGACGAGGGCTGGTCGCGCATCCGTCTGCGTCTGCTTCCGGATAATACGCTGAGCAAGCGCACCTGGAACGACGATAAAAATATGGAATGGGTGCTGGAAATGAAGGATTTGCTGCGGGACGGCAGTCTGCGTCAGGGACAAACCTTCTATACAAAGATCGAGAATGGCAGATTTAATATTTACCGAAAATATTTAGATGTAAATGATACCTTTGTTACCCAAAAAACTTCCATGCACTTTGACGATATGATGAATATTGACCTCGGTGCCCAAAAACTCGAGCTTTTACCGCTTGCGGAATACAGCAGCCGTGGCTTTAAGGGATTGGTAATGCAGCACCTTAACTGCATGGGCTTGCATGAGCTGCAGGATGATAGGGTAGATCTTTCCGCATATGAGCATGTTTACGCGGATAATCCCTCCCAGGGAGCAGAAGTGTTGTTTAGCAGCAATACTTCTCTGGCGAGCTTTGAAGTGCTGGATTTGCAGGGTGACAGCAGCAGAGTTATCTACAGCAAAGGACTGCTGAACCCGGAAGAAAAGCTGGTGCTGCATCTGGAAAGCTTTGAAACTGATCCCGTGCTCAGCTATGAAACTGTTATCAAGAACGGTATCTGCTTCAGGGACGATACCGGCAGCCTGCGCAAGTTTGCGATTCGGGCGAAAGTTATGGACGGCAGTGTTTATCTGGAGGAGATTGATTAAGGTAAAATCTGCATTCTGTGCGGAAATTTATAGAATTAGGGATTTTAGGAGGTAATGAATATGAAAATGAAAAAATTAACCAGCTTATGTGGTTGCCTGTTGCTTTCCATGTGCATGGGCGTTGGCGCTATGACTGCTCCGCTGTCTGCTGAGGCTGCAGCACGCGAAAAGGTTATTCTGGACGCAGATATGGTGGATTTGTTTGATGACGGCATCGCTATGATGATGCTTGCCGAATCTCCCAAAATGGATTTGAAGGGTGTTACCATCGTTATCGGCAATACCTGGGTTGAAACCGGTACCGCTTCCGCTATTCGTCAGCTGGAGGGCATCGGCCGCACCGATATTCCTGTATATATGGGCGTTAATGAAACCGTTCGCAAGGACCGTTTCGCTAACATGAAGGAGGAAAAACGCATTTACGGCCGTGGCCATGACTCCCATCTGGGCGCTGCAGGTTATCCTCAGCCGGCATCCTGGCAGGCTGAATATCGCAAGAATTATAATGATGAGCCGGTAATGAACCCGCAAAAGGAACATGCTGCTGATTTCATCATTGATACTATCAAAAAGCATCCGGGCGAAGTAACCATCGTTGCTATCGGCAGCGGTGCTAACCTGGCAGCTGCTCTGGACAAGGCTCCGGAAATTGCTCCGCTGGCTAAACGCGTTGTTTATATGGCAGGCGCTTTCTTCTGCGAAGGCAACGTAATGCCGACCTCCGAGTTCAACGTTTGGATTGATCCGGAAACCGCTAAAAAGGCTTACCGCGCTCCCTGGAAGGAGCAAATCTTCCTGCCGCTGGATGTTTGCAGCAAGGAACTGATGAGCCACGATGATTTTAAGGATCTGGAAAGCCGCATTAAGAGCGACCGCTTCAAGGCTATGTGGGAAAGCCACTATGCTACCCCGATGTTCCGCAAGGATCCGTCCTTCAAGAACTACATTTGGGACGTTCTGGCAGCAGCAGTTGCTATTGATCCGTCCGTAATTCTGGAATCCGAAACTCTGCCGGTTGATGTTGACGACCAATACGGTTATGGCTACGGCCAGACTATGGGCTTCCGCGGCGCTGCTCCTGAGGGCACTCAGAATGCGAAGATTGTTTACGCTGTAGACCGCGCTAAGGTTTGGAAGATGGTTGAGGATGTATTCAACAAGCTGTAAGCAATAAATTTGCCGATTTAAAGCTCGCGCCCTACCCGAATTTGCTGTTTCGGGTGGGGCGCTTTAGTTTTTTTTAGGGTAAAATATAGGTATAAAAGATTAGCTGCGAAGCAAGCAGGAAGCGGAGGGATGGAGATGTTGAAGAAAAGCTGTAAGAATGTTTTAGTTGGAGCAATGCTGCTGGCTTCATTGGCAATGCTGCTGAATGGCTGCGGTTCGGATAAGCAGGCTGCGGCAACGCAGCCTAAGGCTACGAAGGTGGAGGAAGCTGCAGCGACTGTCGCGAAGGTGCCTGCCTATGAGCGTGAATACGGCAAGCTGGTGGAGGGTATCTATAATTTTGTGAATGATGGCGATATGGGTAAAATGCCGCAGCAGGGCATGACCGGTATCTATGAGCTGCGGGATCGTATGGGTTATGTTGATGCGTTGAACATGCTTGGTTATACGCTGCAGGATATCAATAATGACAAGGTGCCGGAGCTGATTTTTGCTATCTTGGATAATGAAAAGCAGGGCAAGGGCTATTACGGCAAGGATATCTATGCTGTCTATACCTTTGTGGACGGTAAGATAAAATTTGTTGATGAGGGCTGGGCACGCAGCAATCTGCAGCTATTGCCGAACAATATGCTGCTGACACGCGGCAACAGCAGTAATACAGATTATGTGCTGGTGCTGAATGATTTGCTGCCGAACGGTAATAAAAGATGCGTTGATATGTATTTTACCCGTTCAAAGAACGGTAATGCGGCTGCCAACGGACTTGATGTTTACCGTAATAATGTGGGCAGCGATGATGTGGCTGCTTCGCAAAAGACGAATATGACTGCGGATGATTTCTTTGATATGGGAGCAGAGATGGCCGGTGACAGCGTGAAGCTTGAGCTGCTGCCGTTGAAGGAATGCAAGCAGAGAGGCTTTAAGGGCTTGGCGATGCAGTATCTGGAATGCATGGGCGTACATGAGCTGCAGGATGCAAAGGTTGATCTTTCCAAGTACGAGCAGGTTTCCGTACCTAATCCCTTTAAGGGTGCGGATGTAATTTTCCGCAGTACGAAAAATCTGGAAGAGTTCCGCCTGCTGGAGCTTGCTTCCGGCAAGAGCGTTTACAGCAAGGATTTGCTGATGGCTGATGAAAAGCTGGTGCTGCATCTGGAGAGCCTGGAAACTATTCCCAAGAACGGTATCAGCTTTAAGGATGATGCAGGCAGGGAGCGCAAATTTGCGATTCTGCAAAGCGGTAAGGACGGCAGTATTTATCTGCAGGAGATTGAGTAAGGTGTATTTCCTGAAGGAATTTAATATTTGATGTAAAAAACTTTGGAGGTGTTTTTTATGTGTAAAAGATTTTTAGGTGCAATGTTATTGGCGCTTGGTATTGGTTTGTTTGGCGGTTGGGGCAGTGCTCAGGCGAACAGTGCGCCGGAGTCTACTCAAAGCATGCTGCATGTGTGCTGGCTGAAGGATGCTCATGTTAATCCTGCTGCCTGCGAGGTTGTGAGAATGCCGGACGCTTTTGAGCCGGCGAAGGCTGTGGTGACGAGCTCGGTGGATTTTCCTGATTTTCAGGTTGTGGCGTTGGATTTGCGTGAGGTGAGCGCTGAGGGCTATCCTGTTTTTAACGTGCAGTCTGTTTATTATAAGGATTTCCTGCGTGCGACGGAGCCGATTATTATTGTGATGCGTGATTCCGAGTCCTTCCCGCGTAACGGTATCGTGGTGCGCGATTCTTTGGGCAGGGAGCGTATTTTCGGTATTGCTATCAGCGGTGAGGACGGAAGCCTGCTGCTGAGCGAGGTTGAGAGATAGAGGTGCGGCTATGAAGAGATTATTTAGCTTGCTGATGTTCTGCCTGCTGCTGCTTGTCAGCGCAACAGCGATGGCAGCGTCTTATTCTTATGGTGCGTATTCGTATATGCGTTATGGTGCGAATGGCAGGGATAATGCTTCTTTGCATCTGATTTATACGCAGTCCGGCATTTTTGCTTCTGTTGTTACTTATGATTTGCAGGACGGTAATGCGCCGATGTTTAAGGGCGTGGGTATGCTGGAGAACGGTTCGCTGGTATTAGAGGATTATTCGTTTGACGTGGGCCATCATGGTGAGGATACACGTTATTTTGGTTATGGCTCTCAGCCGCTTGTTTGCGAGGCCAGAGTGCAAGATGGTAAGCAGGTTGTGTTGCTGCCGACGGTTGATGCACGCGAGATGGGTATTACTAAGGTGAGTGAGCCTGATATCGGCGGAACTTATAGGTTTGAGGGAATGCAGGCGGAAGAGGATTATACTATGGCGCTGTATTTTCTGCGTAAGCTGAGTGTGAAGAATACGGGTTTGGATTTGAGCAGTAAGGATTATTGGTTTGGCTATGGCAATCGTTCGGCCGAGGCTCCGAACAGCGTTTTTAATTCGTATCTGCCGCAGGAGTACGGCGATTATTTTGGGGTTTATGTTTATAATAAGAATGATGAGCTGGTTATGACTTATTATGTGCATCCGAGTTTGTGGGATGCGTATCGTGTGACTGTTGATGGTGAGGTTAAGCTGTTGTGCAGCAATGATGCTGTGGGTTGATGCTGTGAGTTGAGTTTGAGGTCCTTGCGACGTAAGTTAATATTGCGGAGCAAGGGCCTTTTTGTACGCGTATCGCAACCCTTCCGTCTGCTCGCTGAAGCTCGCAGCCACCTTCCCTTTCAGGGAAGATATAAAGGTACTGCAAAGTTTTACTTTGGCTATTACTACGAACTTTTATATGCTCCCTGCGTCGTAAGCGACATTAGCACGACCAACAGTTTCTCGCTAACTTTATATGCTCCCTGAAAGGGAGCTGGCATCGCCGTAGGCGATGACTGAGGGTTGTGTACACGATATGTTAATTGCTTAATTTAATCTTTGGTGCTACCCTTCTTGCCTGCCCCTCGGGGAAGGTGCCGAACGAAGTGAGGCGGAAGGGGGCTGTGTGCGTTAGTGCAGCGTGTTAACTTTCTTACGGGTGCTTGCTTGTTGTTTGGAGGTGAGCTTATGAAGAAGCTTTTGTGTGCTTTGGCGTGCGGTGCGTTGCTGTTGTGCGGCGGGATGTCGGTTGCGCGGGCTGATTATTATGAGATGTATAATCCTGCTACCCATGTTGAGGGTGGCGCTATGGTGTATGAAACTACGCGCGGCGTTTTGATGGATTTGAAGGTGCACAGCGGTGAATGGCAGGACGACCATTACCGCTATGAAACCTAGGCGAGCGGTGTGGTGCGTTTTGCGCATGACGGTGAGCGTTTTATCGGTTATCTGCAGGTGCCAAGTCTTGCAAGCTATGAAAATGGTATGGGTTATCCTTCTCGGTACAGCTATAGTATGCCGCTTTATGAAAAGTATGCTTTGAGTAATCCGCAGGGCTATCAGGCGCAGAGCAAGCTGTACGGTGCCTGGATTTTGGGTGAGCCTGAGGGTAATAATCGGGTGCTGCCGTCCCTGGCCGGTACCTATGAAAGAAGCAACAAAAGAGGTACTCGCTTTGTGCAGGGTGAAACGGAAATGCCTTGGATAGTAGCGAAACTGTTTTTGCAGCTGGTGTTGGAGCCGAATGTTAATTTACTGGACAGAAACAACGGCTCTTTCAGCTTCTGGGATTATCAGTGGGAACAAGAAAAGGCTTTGTATCCTGATGTTGACAAGCGTTACAGCTATCATACTATGACTAAGGCGGGAGATCCGGATGCTCCTAATCCGGTGCAATTTAAGGATGCGCGCTATCTGGTAGAGAAAAGCGGCAGGCTGATTTATAATGTTGCCGATGATGGCACGGTAAGGAAGATTTACGACTTGGCCAATGAATAGGCCGGCGGTTGTGCTTGCGCACGATTTTTGGCAATGGGGGTGGCGCTGATGCGGTTACTGAGATTGCTGTGTATGGCAATGCTGGGGCTGCTGCTTTGTGCAGCAGGTCCGCTATCGGGAGGTGTGGCTATGGAAAGGGCGGTTGACTGGCAGGAGCTGTCTGTGAGCAGCAGAGGTGTGAGCAGAGCAAGCTGTTATTCATTTAACCTTTGCCGACGCGATAAGGAACTGCTGTTTGACAGTGAGTGCTTTGCAGATGGCGAGCGCCTGAAGTTTTACGAGGTACCTGTTACGGCAGAGGAGCTTACACCGCTGGATAAGCTAATACAGCAGCTGCCATGGCAGCTGCGCCAGCCTTCGGCATCTCGTCCTGCGAATTTGCCGCGTGAGATGATTGAGGTGCACGACTGCGGCAGCTTTTCGTTGACGCTGCTGACGGCAACGGGCGAAAAGCTGGTATGCCGTACTGACATTGAGCAGCAGCAGGAGCTGTTGCGTGAGCTGCAAAGGCTGGCTAAGCAGGTGCATGAACAGAAGCGTGATGCAGGCCATGAGAAGATGCATCCTATGCGTGGCTTTAGGCTGTTCAGGGAATTGCCGGAAAAATAAGCATGAAAGCAGTACGGGCTGCGTTTTTGGCAGGAATTTAGCTGAAAAACAGAAAAATTTTACTCATCCTACCCGAAATCGGCAGTTTGGGTGGGGTGCTTTAGCAAATTTCGTTGTACAATGAGCTTGTAAGGAAACATGCCTGCGTATCTAACAGCGCAGGATAATTCTGAGGAGGTGCAACAAATGAAAAAAGGTATTGTATTAGCTTGCTGCGCAATGCTTTTGGCGGGACAATTGCAATCTGCAGAAGCTCTTGACTGGAACAGAAGAATTGGCGTAGACAGAATGATTGACAGAACTATTGATAACACTATTAACAGGGCGGTGAATAAAGTGGAGAAACAGGAAAAAACCAAACGCGTAATTTTCCAGAATCTGCCGCAATCGGCAGCTGAAATCGGACCGGAAACAGATGCTCAGCAGGTAGCGGCTTATACTGTGGCAGCACTGGCTCGCTACGAAACTAATCCGACAGAGGCTATTGCTATGCTCAACAAGCTGCTGGGACCTCGTCCGGTACCTAAAAGAGATGAACAGTTCCTCGCAGACCGCTTCCGCGGCAGACAGTATCTGATGCGCTCCTACTTCATGGGCGCAACTCCGGCGAACAACTATCAGCCGGATATGCCGTATACCGTAGAGGTTAAAACTAATGCCTATACCTATCAGGAGGAAGGCTATGCACGCTTCATGATTACCTGCGGCGGCGCTGACAGCCCGCGTCCGATGACCGTGCGCAAAAAGGCTTCTACCGGCGAATGGTTCCTGTGGGATTACAAGGGACTGCTTAGCGGTATCCAGACTCCGGCAGCAGATGATCCGTGGGCCTGAGAATAATTCAGCTGAAAAAACAATAGCATTATAAAACAAGCAGCCTTCCAGTGCTTCCGGGAGGCTGCGTTTTTGTATGCTAAGGCCGAAATAATCGGAAAAAGCGCTGAAAAAGCATATTTTTTACCTAACCCTACCCGAAATCAGCCTTTGGGGTGGGGCGCTTTTGCTGCTTCTTGCTTATAATATAATTACAAAAGCTGGAAGGAAGTGATGTATATGAAAAAGTTCTGGAAAAAAACATCGCTGTTTTTGGTAACTGCAGCGATGACTGTTTCCGCTCCGCTGATGGCGTGGGCGCTGGAGCACGACATTGTTATTCTGCATACGAATGATATCCATTGCGGTATTAATGATAATATCGGCTTTGCCGGTCTGGCGCAGATTAAAAAGGATGCCCTGGCAAGAACGCCGAACGTAGCGCTGGTGGATGCAGGCGATGCTATTCAGGGCGCACCTATCGGCAAGCTGTCCCGTGGTCTGGCAGTTGTCGATATTATGAATTATCTGGGCTATGACTTCTGCATTCCCGGTAACCATGAATTTGACTACGGCATGGACCGCTTCTTGGAGCTGGTGCCGCTGCAGCGTGCAGGCTACTACTGCGCAAATTTTGTTTATGCAGGCAACAACAAGCAGGTTCTGCCGGGCTACAAAATTATGCAGTATGAGGATACCAAGGTAGCCTTTGTGGGTGCGAGCACCCCGGAAAGCCTGACAACCTCCACGCCTACCTTCTTCCAAAATGAGAAGGGCAAGTATATTTACAGCTTCTGCGAGGATAAAACCGGTAATAAGCTGTACAAGCAGCTGCAGAAGAATGTCGACAAGGCACGCAAGGACGGCGCGGACTACGTATTTATCGTAGGTCATTTGGGCATGGACGGCACTACTCCGCAGTGGAGCAGCGAAAGCGTTGCTAAAAATACTCAGGGCGTAGATGCTGTTATCGACGGCCATTCTCACGAACGTTTCACCCGTATGGTTAAAAATAAAGTCGGCAAGGATGTGCTGCTGGCGCAGACCGGCACTAAGCTGAAAACTGTAGGCGAGCTGGTAATTACTCCCGACGGCAAGCTGAAGAGCCAGCTGATTACCGAATCTAACGGCAAGGATGCCAATATCGCAAGAGTTATTGCCCAGGAAATAAAGACCTATGAGCCTTTGCTGAAGCAGCCTGTGGGCGAAGCCTTGGTACAGCTGCGCAGCAATGATCCTGCAACCGGTGAGCGTATCGTGCGTAACCGTGAATGCAGCTTGGGCGACTTTGTTGCCGATGCTTATAGAGCAGTGCTGGATTGCGATGTAGTGCTGGTAAACGGCGGCAGTATCCGCAACGAAATCAAAACCGGCGTAATCAGCTACAACGATTTGCTGGAGGCCTTCCCCTTCGGTAATATGTGCGTGGTTTTAGAGGTAACTGGCCAACAGATTCTGGATGCTCTGGAAATGGGTGCTATCAGCTATCCTGAAGAAAGCGGCGGCTTTATGCAGGTATCCGGCCTGAGCTACACGATTGACAGCTCTGTTCCTTCCTCTATCGAGCTTGATGCCAAGGGCAACTTTATGCGTGTTGCCGGTGCCCGTCGCGTGAGCGATGTTAAGATTGACGGCAAACCGTTAGACGTTAATAAAAAATATACCGTTGGCGGCACCTCCTACATGCTGAAATCCGGTGGTGACGGCATGACGATGTTCAAGGGAGCGCATCTGGTGCAGGATGAAATGATGAGCGATGCAGATACAATTATGGAATACCTGCAGAACCATCTGAACGGCAAGGTAGGCGAGCAATATGCTAATCCTTACGGTGATGGCCGTATCGTAATCAAATAAAGAGCTTTGCCATAGTACAATAAGGAGATGATTGTTATGTTGAAGAAACGTATTGCGATGGGAATTTTGGCGGGACTTCTGGCCTGCAGCTTTATTGCCGGCTGCGGCGGGGGCGACAAAGGCACCAGCGAGCCTCCTAAACCGAAACCGATTGCTGCTGATTTGAAGGATTTGCCGAATAAGGATGTTAAGGTCGGCATTAATACATTTAAGCTCTTTACTCTGAAAAATAATCCTAATCTGCATTTGCAAAATACTTATAGCAAGGGTATGAGGGTGGCTGTTATCGGCAGAGATATGATTTATGCCAACGTTAAGGACAGACTTGTTCAGATGCAGTGGGATAAAGATGGTCTGCGCATGTTGGACAATAATGTTGATTCTATGTCCGGTAATGCTAAGATTTCCTCCGATGGCACCAGAGGCATTTTCTATACCAATAAGAGAATGAGACTCAATTATTTTGATAGCGAAACCAAACGTATTGAAGAGGCACAAGGACGCTTTAATAACCTTGTTGTAATTCCTAAGGGTAATGCGGACAAGGCTTTGATTTGGATGAACCAGGGCGAAATGAGAAAGGTGGATCTTCGCAACGGCTACAGAGTAGGCAAGGATTTGGGCACAGTACGTAAGGAATCCAGAAGCCGTGATGCTGAAGACAAGGATAAAATCAATATTCCGCAGAGCGTTGTTGCAGACAGAAACGGTGATTTCTATGTTGGCGGCAATGCGCGTATCGGCACTCAGGACGTGGGCCTGGTAAGCGTTTATGACTTCAATGGCAAGCAAAAACGCGTTATCGGCAAGGAAAAACGTGAAGATAGCAAGGCCATCAATTCCTTAACCGATATAGCTTTGACTGATGAATATCTGGTAGTCAGCGATTCCTCTGTAGACAAGCAGCAGCTGCAGATTTACAGAAAGAACACCGGCACGCTGGTTGGTACAGTAAGCTATAAGGATTTGACCGATAATAAGGAAACCAGCATCGGTGCATGTGTAAACCTGGCAAATATGCCTGATAACAGAGTTCTGGTTGCCCTCAGCAATGACAGAAAAAATATTAAAGATGAATTCTTCATCCTGCAGCTGTAATGTAGGGTAGAAGGTACGACAGAAGCTGTAAAATTTAATACATAAAGATTTGAACACCCCCGAAAGATATATTTTGGGGGTGTTGAAATTGGAGTTTGTTTTAGCAGTGTGTATGGCTATATATGGCATAAAAATGAGCGATAATGTGGGCGATAAAATGAGCGATAAAGTTAATATTAAAACAGCTAACCCCTAAACCATAACGAAAGCCTCCGACGAGTAAACTCGCCGGAGGCTTTTTCAATGCGCTGCGCGTCAGTGCTCTGCGTTGCGCATCAGTTCAATATACTGCAGCAGCTCCTTACGGGTTTTTACACCCAGCTTGCCGTAGATATTTTTGTTGTGATATTTTAAGGTGTTTTCGGTGATGCCAAGCTGGCTGATAATTGCCTTGGTCGAGCAGCCCTGAACATAAAGGTTGAAGATGTCCTCCTCCTTAGGCGTCAGCGTTGCCAGATTATCGACAAACATCTTATAGCTGTCGGGGTCGACTGTCTCCAGCTTCTTTTCAATAGCCTTTTCCAAAGCAGCCTGAGCAAAGTTGAACTGCTGCTGAGCCTGCTCGCGTTCCTGCTGAGCTTGCAGCTTCTCCTGCTGCGTCTGCTCCATCTGCAGGCGTACCTGCTGAATTTCTTCCTGCAGGGCGGCAAGCTGTTCCTCCAGCTGAATATACTGGTTGGCGGTTTGCTTTTGCTTTTCCTGTGCTTCCTGCAGACGCACAGCCGCCTGACCGTATTGCTTTTGTACTTCATTATTTTCGCTTTGCAGCTGGCGCATTTTTTCGGCCTGCTGCTCGGAATGGTTCTGCAGGAATTCAAAGAACTGGTTGAGCTCCAGCACATTTGCTTGCGGAGGAGCATCGGGATTTTGCTGCAGCTGCTGCAAATCCGCTACCAGCGGGTCTACATATCTTTTGCTGAAATAACCGGCAGACAGCAATGAAAGCAACAGAATAATACCCAGCATTATCAGCAGAAGCATTTTAGCCTGCCTCTGCAGATGATAATAGCTGTCGGCAGACAACATGACTGCTACCCTGTGCTCCGAGGCACCGACCGTCAAGGGAGCGGTGAAGCCAATGAAGCGCTCCTGACCGGCAGTAAATAATTCATGCTCGCCGTCAAAGCTGGTTTTTATAGTAGCATTGACGAAGGATGCCGGATTGGAAAGCTGTCCCTGGTATTCGTTGTCCGCCTTTTTATCGAGGATAGCGGTAATCAGAGGATAACCCTTGTAATTGGCCTGCTTAGTACGCTGTTGGAAGTAAACGCTGCTGATTTCAAAGCCGCAGATACCGATAATCCTGCCGTTATTACTGTTAATAGGCATCAGGAAAAGACGGGACTGCTCCCAGCTTTCTTTGAGGTGGGCAACGTCTGTCAGGATATATTGTTGGGAAATATTATTTTCCTTGGCATGCAGCAGCTTATCGGCCTGCGGATAGGCGTGGACGTTAAGCTCCAGCTGCCAGGTGCTGTAAAGGCTGATGTTGTTATTGCGGGCAACCTGAGGGTTGCCGCGGAACATACATGTTTCATTGAAAAGGGTGTTTTCGGAATAGATATTGGTAAATTTGAGAAAAAGACCGTTATAGGTTGGTTCCAACAGATTCGTGTTGACGCTGGCGTTAATCAGATACAAGGCACCGCTGGCCGGAGCCTGCTGCATCTTGGCAGCAAGAGTCTGATAGGTTGCTTGCTGGATAGCTGTCAAAGCCTCGGGATTGTTGTTCAAGGCATCGTAATTATTGTAAATGCCCTGCTCCAGCATAACGCGGTCGATATCATTCTGCAGCTGCTGCGACAAATCAATATTGTGCGCAGCCAGCGCGTTCATCTGGCGTTTGATATCGTTGGTACGGGTGTTAAGCTCATATTCAAGAAAGCGGTCGATATCATGGCTGGGCGGCTGTACTATGCCGATAACGTTTAACAGGATCAGCATAGCAGAACCTGCCAGCAGCACCAGTGACAGCAGGTAAATAATGAAACGGCTGCGCATGGAACGCTTATTATGCCATATTTCCTTGCCTATAAGCAGCAGTCTTTTTATTTTGGTGAGCTTCGTGAGCATTACGAGCCTCCTTGGTAGGATTTTTTGGCTTATTGCTTGTAATTCAGCAGCTTCTGATAGCTTTCTTCTACTAACTTATCAAGCGTTTGCTGTGGATTGGCACCGCCGGCAATTTCCTGTAAATATTGCTGATGGGCAGCGCGCAGAATATTTTTGCTGCCGTATTCCAGATTCTGCTGAATTTCGGCAGCATTGTGCGGCAGATGCAGCTAGGTGCCTTGTTTGTATACCTGCTGCATGCAGGTATACAGCTTGCGATATTTGAAGTTATGCACATCTTGCGGATTATTCAGCAGTTTTGGTAGTGCTTCCTTATTGGTTGGCAGGTAGCCTGCCTGCATAGCAAAATTCAAATTGCTGTTTTCCTGCGCCAGCCATTTTGCAAAAACAACGGCACCAAGATTTTTGCGTTCGTCTGTGCTTTTGATGGCAAATAATCCTACACCGCGCTGCAGCAGTGTTACTTTGCCGCCACTGAAAACAGGGCAGGGATAATAGTTGGTAACGATAGTTTCACGCGTGTTGTTGGGATTAGTGACGTAATCGCGCATATAAAGAATAGCGGCGGTGGAGCCGACGTTGCTGATTAAATCGGCTGTTTTCCAGGCATCGGCCGCATAACCCTTTTCAATGCCAAGACCACCGGCGATAGCAGGCTCGGCTGCGGCACGGAAGATGCGCTTGAAGTTGGAGCTGGCAAGGTCCGGCTTGCCGTCCTTGATTAACGGGTCGCCCAAGGAAGCCATGCTCGTCAGGTAATAGTTATAGAAATCATCCAACTGGCACATGTTTTTGCCGCCGGTCCAGGTATAATACTTGCGGCAGAGCGCAAAAAGCTTGTCATAATCGGCGAAATCATCGGTACTGGCACCTGTTGCCGCAGCAAAGCGGTCAAAATATGTCTGGTTTACAAAAAGCAGCTCGGTGGATTTTGCTACCGGCAGCATCAGCAGCTCCTTATCCTGATAGCCTTCGGCTAAAAATTCCGGCTGGTAAACAGCTAAATCTTCTTTATCAAGGTATTTGTCCCAATGCAGCAGCTTATCGTGCATTGCGGGGATTACACGCGGATAGGCGGTAAAAAGGTCGGGCAGCGGCACAGCGCCAGGCTCCTGCTTGGCAGAGGCGAATAAAGCTTTGTCGATAACATTAGAGCTGCTTACGGAAGCAACCTTGACAATGACGCCCTTGGCCTTACCCTCAGAGGCATTGAATTTTTCTATTGTATCATTAAATGGGGAATTGGTCTGGTTGCCGTAAACGTGCCAGATGGTGAGCGTTACCGGCTTGGCCGGGTCGAGTGATGCCTTGCTGCCGCAACCGCTGTTGAAAGCGGTAACAAGACAGAGCAGTAACAGCACCAACATACTGTATAAGGAAGCAGAAAATTTTTTTGATACAACGGACATGAAAAAACCTCCTGAAAGAGTATTTTTAGAGAAAAAAGGTAAAAAATAAGGAAAATTTACCCTTATCCTACCCGAAATCGCCATTTGGTGTAGTGACGAAATGCAATTTTTATATTAAACTTAAGGCAAGGAAGCGGAAAACAGCTTACCTGCACAGATAATTTGCAAAGATTGTCTAACAATTAGTTTATCACAAATCAAAGTATTAGTGAATAGTTTTTTACTACAGATAAGGATAAGATAAATATTTTACAATTTCTTGGCTGATAAGTGTACAGCTGTTTTATTCAAAGTCCTGTTAATATTAAGCGGGATTTGATAAAATATAATTGTTAATTTTTTAGTGATACAAAAGGAGGTTGTATTATGGGTTTAATTAAAGCGGCAATGGGCGCTGTAGGCGGCGTACTGGGCGACCAATGGAAAGAGTTTTTCTATTGCGAAAGCATGCCTCCCGAGGTTCTGGTAACCAAGGGTATGAAGCGTACGTCCAGCCAAGGACGCAGCTCCAACACTTCTGCAGAAGACAACATCATCAGTAATGGCAGCGTTGTTGCTGTCAACGAAGGTCAGTGCATGATTATCGTTGAGCAGGGCAAGGTTGTAGATATGTGCAACGAGCCCGGCGAATATGTATACGATACATCTACTGAACCATCTATCTTTACCGGTGATCTGAAGGATAATGTTAAGGCTATTTTCGGTCAGATCGGTAAACGTTTCACCTTCGGCGGTGACCCTGGCAAGGACCAGCGCGTATATTACTTCAATATGAAGGAAATTTACGGCAACAAGTTTGGCACCGCTCAGCCGATTCCTGTACGCCTGATTGACAACAACTTAGGCATTGATTGGGAAGTTGGTATCCGTTGCTTCGGTGAATACAGCTATAAGATTACTAATCCGCTGCTGTTCTACACCAATGTATGCTCCAATATCACTGACGAATATCGTCGTGACCAGATTGACAGCCAGATGAAGAGCGAGCTCATGATGAGCCTGGGCGTTGCCCTCGGCACGCTCACTGAAAACGGTATGCGTTACAGCGCACTGCCGCGTCATGGCAAAGAAATCGCTAACGCTTTGAACGAAGATTTGAGCGACCAATGGCGTGACCGCCGCGGTGTAGAGGTTTATTCCTTCGCACTGGCAAGCGTAACCATGTCTGAGGAAGATGCTCAACGTCTGAAAGATATCCAGATGCTCAGCAATCCGAACCGTGCAGCAGCAGCTATGGCTGGCGCTACTGCAGACGCTATGCGTATTGCAGCTGGCAATGAAGGCGGCATGGGTGCAATGGGCGGCTTTGTTGGCATGAATATGGCCGGAATGGCCGGTGGCGCAAATGTGGCTGGCTTGTTTGCCCAAGGACAACAGCAGCAGATGTATGCTCAGCAGAATCCTTACGGACAACAGCCTCCTTACGGACAACCGCCTTATCCGCAACAGCCGCAACCTCCTACTCCGCCGCCGGCCGCCCCTGCCGCCCCTGCGGCAGCAGCACCGGCAGCAGATGCCTGGACCTGCAGCTGTGGCACTACCAACACCGGTAAGTTCTGCGCTAACTGCGGCGGCAAGAAGCCTGAGCCGAAACCGGCAGAGGGCAGCTGGACCTGCAGCTGCGGCACTACCAATACTGGTAAGTTCTGCGCTAACTGCGGCAACAAGAAGCCGGAAGACAAACCGGCAGAGGATGGCTGGACCTGCAGCTGCGGCGCTGTAAACAAAGGCAAGTTCTGCGCTGAATGCGGCAGCAAGAAGCCTGAGGGAGCACCGCTGTTCAAGTGCGATAAGTGTGGCTGGGAGCCGCCAGATCCGCACCATCCGCCTAAGTTCTGCCCTGAGTGCGGCGATGTTTTCGACGATAACGACAAACAATAACCTCATATATTAACAGCTTGCGTCAGATGCGAATGCAAGCATGATGTATGCTCCTATGCTGCCCCCTTTCGCCTCACTGCGTTCAGCACCTTCCCCAGGGGGAAGGCAAGAATGTTAGCAAAAAACAATGGGTGAATCGAAGGCCTTAGAGAGCAATTAACATATCGTGTAAGGAATAGCAATTTTAGCAAATAAGTGTCCGGAACCATAGAAGCGAGGGGACGTAACATACTGTTACTATCTGACAAATTTTACCGAAGCTTCGTCCTGGTTCCACACGAAATTTGCGTTGTGCCCTTTGGGCACCGGAAAATTGCTTCTGACTGGAACGATATTTAATTGCGATGCACAACCACCTTTAATGAGGGGAAGGCAAGCTACCCAAATAGGCGACAGAAGGGGGAGCGGGAGCACTTAAATTTGCATAACTATATTTTAACGAGGTGATATTATGGCTGAAACCTCTGTAGGCTATAAGTGCCCTAACTGCAGCGCGCCGCTGACGTTTTTGCCCGGTCATGATAAGGTGACCTGCGAATACTGCGGTACCGAGCTGGAAGTTAAGACTATAGAAGAAATGTATGCCGCCAAGGAAGCCGCTGCTGCTAAAGCGCAGGCTGCCAAGGAGGCTAAGTGGGATACCTCTGCTGCCGGCAGCGAATGGGAAGCTGACGAAGCGGAGCAGATGAAGGCCTTTACCTGCTCCAGCTGCGGTGCGCAGATTGTGAGCGACGGCAACACCATGGCAACAGAATGCTGCTACTGCGGCAGCCCGACCATGCTGCCGAGCCGTTTCGAAGGTATGCTGAAGCCGGACTTCATCATTCCCTTCAAGAAAACCAAAGAGGAAGCTGTTGCTGCCCTCAAAGAATTCTACAAGGGAAGAACCCTGCTGCCTAACTCCTTTACAGCCAACAATCGTGTGGAGGATATTCAGGCAATGTATGTACCGTTCTGGCTGTTTGACTCCAAGGTTAGCGCCAGCGGCAGCTATCAGGGTGCCAGCGACAGTGTTTATGAAACCGATGATGAAGTTGTTACAACTACCGTTGTGTATAACTGCGAACGTGAAGGCACCATGTCCTTTGAGCGCATCCCTGTAGATGGCAGCGAGAAGATGGACGATACCTTTATGGAAAGCATCGAGCCGTTCGATTACAAAGAAATGGTTCCCTTCAGCACCGCTTATCTGACAGGCTTTTTGGCAGATAAGTATGATGTGGATGCCGAGGCTGCTGTAGCACGTGCGGATGCACGCGTTGTCAAAAGTGCCGAGGGTTGCCTGGCAGATACCGTTACAGGCTATACCCGTGTAACCAGCAACGGTGACTGCGCAGTTATCAAGGATGAAAATGCCGTGCATTATGCAATGGTGCCGGTATGGATTCTGTCCACACGCTTTGAAGGTAAGCCCTATACCTTTATGATGAACGGTCAGACGGGTAAGGTTGTCGGCAGTCTGCCGATTGACTATGGCAAGCTGCGTAATTACACTGCCCTGACCTTTATTATTGTAACAATTATCAGCTACTTCATTGTGAAGTTCATGTTATAAGGAGGTGCCGGAATGAGAAAGTTATTTGCAATCTTAACCATGCTGGCAGCCCTTATGTTAGCCAGTGTAACAGCCTTTGCTGCACCCAGCCTGGTGGATAACGCCAAGGTTCTTACGCCGCAGCAGCGTCAGGAGGTTCTGGCAGAGCTGCACAAGCAGGAGCAGGCGCATAATGTGCGCATTGCTGTTGTAACTATGAAGACTATTGGCGGTGCCGTTCCCGGTGAATATGCCAATAAGCTGCTCGATGATGTTTATAATGACGGTCAAAAGGGCAATATGGTATTGCTGCAGGTTACCAACACCCGTAAATGGTACATTGCTACCGATAAACAGCTGAAGCAGGTTATCGTTGGCAATGAAGGCATTGAGTATATGAGCAAGCCGATGGTTGCTCAGTTCAAGAAAAATGATTATGCCCAAGGTTACATCACCTATGCTCAAAAAGCAGGCGAGCTCCTTGAGTATTACGAAAAGGAAGGCGAGCCGTGGGATCCTGATGCAGGCTTCAACTGGTTTGCTTTAGTAATTGCTGCCGGTATCGGCGGTGCTGCTGCCTATGGCTGGCGTGCACTCCTGATTCAGGGTATGAGCAACGTGCGTGAGGCTGTCGAAGCAAATGCTTATCTGGATAAGCAAACCTTTGCGCTGACGCACAGCAATGATACTTATCTGTACACCAACATTTCTGCTGTTCCGAAGTCTAAATCCAGCGGCGGCAGCAGTGATGATGGTTCTGTAAGCGAAAGCTCTGCTGATGATAATCATGGCGGCGGCGGTGGCAGCTACTGATATTATAATGAGCTGATACTTTTTGCGGCTGCGATTGTTTATCGCGGCCGCTTTTTTAGCAGGAGGTTATTATGCGCAGAACGACTATCAATTCAGGCTTTTTCATCTGCTTTATTGCCAACCTGATAGTGAACTGGGAATGGGGGTTTATTGCGGTGCTACTCTGGGGCTTTAGCTACTGGTTCAATCTTTCGTGGTACCCTGCGGCGGCTATGGCTGTTTTGTGGCTCCTGATGGGCTTTTCTCTGACCTGGATGATTATTTGGGGCTCGTCGGCGCGTGATAATTACCGTCCCAATCAGCAGCTGAAAAATATCAATCCCTATTCATCTAAGAATGAGGATGTACTGCCTAAGAACAAAAAAGCAAATTAGCTTCAGCAGCTTGGCTGTTGAAACAGTGATGCACAAAAAAAGCCGCGGCTGCAGCAGGTTTTCGACCTGCTGCGTAAGCCGCGGCGTTTTGCTGTGCGTAGATAATTTTGTTTGCTGCTAAGATGGCAGCCTTTTTATTTTTTCAAGCTTTGGTAAATAGCGTCTAGGTTTTCTTCCATGCGGGTAAGATAGGTTTTCTCGCCGTTGCTGCATTCAATAGTATATATTTCCTGCGTAGTGGCACCAACCTCGCGCGCCAGTGTTTCTGATATTTTGGGGCTTACCGCTTCTTCTACGAAGATAGTTTTTACATTGTGCTCCTTGCAGTAGGCTGTCAGCTTGGCCAGGTTTTGCGCGCTTGGTTCGCCGCTGGCAAAAACATCCTCGATGCTTTGCTGCTGCAGGCCGAAGTCACGGCACAGATAAGCAAAGGCAGCATGGCCGGTGACAAAGTTTTTTTGCTCCAGTTTGGCAAATTTTTTCTGGTAGGTAACAAGCAGCGCTTGGAGCTTTTTGTTGTATTCTGCGGCATTCTTGCGGTAGAAATCGGCATTAGCCTTATCTGCAGCAGCCAGTGCTTCGGCAATATTCTTTACCTCGGTCTGCGCGCAGCTCAGGCTCAGCCAGGTGTGCGGGTCATACTGGCCGTGTGCTCTGATTTCGTCAGCCTCTGTAAGACTGATGCGGTCGGTGCCCCTGGCTGCTTCTACAATGACGAGCTTGGGATTGGCGGCGGCTTGCGTTGCCTGCTCCACCCAACGCTCCATGCCGGTGCTGTTGTAAATTAAGATGTCTGCTTTGCTCAGCGCCTGCATAGTTTTAGTAGTAGGCTGAAAATCATGCGGCTCTGTGCCGTCGGGAATTAGGGAAGTTATATGAATTTTATCCTGACCTACGGCCTGAGTAAATTCTTTCATAGCATTAAAGGTTACTACAACCCGCAGCTTATGGTCCGCAGCAGGTGCAGGCTCCTTGCTGCCACAGCCTGCCAGCAGACTGCAGAGCAGCAGTGTGCAAATACAAAAAATAATACTGAGCTTTTTCATAGGCTCTCCTCCTCATTTAAGCACAAATAAACGCAAATGATTTGCATATTATAACGAATTTTATCATAACACCCGTGAACTTTCTTGTCAAGCTAAATGCAAATGACTTGCATATTTGCCGAGCGAGGTCTATAATATTTACTGCAACAAAAAGGCAGCGCAGGCTGCCGTGAGTAAATGAAGGAGCCACTATGATAGAACTGAAGCATATAGAATTTGCCTATGAATCCGGCAGCGAGCTGCTGCGCGATATCAATATGCAGGTAAATGACGGCGAATATATTGCCATTGTCGGCGAAAACGGCAGCGGCAAAAGTACGCTGGTCAAGCTGCTCTTGGGATTGTTGGAGCCGTCAAAAGGTGAATTGAAGAATACTTTTAGCAGCATCGGCTACGTGCCGCAGCGCTTTGAAACTCTCAACAGCCAGTTTCCGATAACTGTTTATGAGGTAATGGAATATTATCGCAGAGTATTAAAGGTAACGGACAAACAGGCAGTGCGCCGCTGCCTGGAGCAGATGCATGTTTATGACCTGCGTGACCGTTTAATCGGCACGCTGAGCGGCGGCCAGTGCCAAAAGGTGCTGATTGCCAGAGCGTTGCTGGGCAGCCCGCAGCTGTTGATTTTTGATGAGCCTTCTACCGGCATTGATGTCAAGAGCCAGCAGGAGCTGTACAAATTTATGCAGGAGCTGCATGAGCAGGGTATTACCATTATCACGGTAGAGCATAACCTGAAATTTGCGGCGCGTAATGCCGATAAAATGTATCATGTCATGAACGGTCATGGTCATTTCTGCAATCCGCAGGAATATGTGCAGGAATATATGCATGATAATGTAGGAGGTGCGGAATAATGCTGGAATACGCTTTTATGCAGAACGCACTGCTGGTTTCTGTGCTGATTTCTTTAATGTGTCCGATGATTGGCATGTTCCTGGTGCTGCGCCGCTATTCCATGATTGGCGATACGCTGGCGCATGCATCGCTGGCCGGTGTGGCGGTAGGCCTGCTGGTTAAGGTGAACCCGATTATCAGCGCCTTTGCCGTAACCTCTGTCTTTGCTGTGCTGATTGAGGTTTTGCGTCAGCGCTTCCGCCGTTATGCGGAGCTGATTTTGGTGATAATCCTGTCGCTGTCTGTCGGTATTGCGATTACGATTATCAGCAGCGGTATGGTACATACTAATGTAGAAGCATTTTTGTTCGGCAGCATTCTGACCGTAACGCCTGACGATGTGCTGGCGGTAGCAGTGCTGTGCGTAGTGTCGTTGGCTGCTGTTTACCTTTTGTATCCGCAGCTGGTAATGCTGGCCTTTGATGAGGATGGAGCTAAAATTGCCGGCGTAAAAACGCGTCTGATTAATTATGTCTTTGCTCTGCTGGTGGCAGCTATGGTTGCAGTTTCTATCCGTGTGGTGGGCATTCTGGTTATCAGCTCGCTGATTGCACTGCCGGTAGCAGCGGCTCTGCAGCTGGGCAAGGGCTTTAAGGTGACGATGCTGGCAGCTATGGTGCTGAGCTTTATCGCCATTATCACAGGCCTTGTGACCTCCTACTGGCTGGGGGCGGCGCCGGGCGGTGTAACTGCTTTGGTTTCGGTGGCTTTGCTGTTGCTGATTATCATTTATAAAGAAATACGTGCTGTCTTATAAAGAAGGGGTAGAAAGATGACTGATACAAGTTCTGCGGCAGATTATCGCGATTATCTGCATCGCTACGGATTAAAAAATACCCGTCACAGACAGCTTATTCTGCAGCTGCTGCTGGCGAGCGAGGGCGTGCTGACGGCTGAGGATATTTATCAGCAGCTGTGTGAGAAGGGTGCCGAGATAAATTTTTCTACGGTGTATCGCATTCTGGAAAATTTTACGCAAAAGGGACTGACGGAAAAAAGCTTTTTGACGGATGCACGCAAGTACGGCTTTGTGCTGCACGCCTTAGGACACAGGCACCGCCTTATCTGCCTGCGCTGCCACCGGATTGTGGAGGTAGACCATTGCCCGATTGCTGATTTCGAGGAACAGCTGGCGGATAAAACGGAATTTGCCATCGTAGGACATAACTTGGAATGGTATGGCTATTGTCCGGAATGCCGCAAGCAGAAATAGCAGGAAAATTTTTCAAAAAAGCTTGCAAAGCAGCGTAAGCAATGATATAATTATTAAGCTTGTATATAACTATATATACTTCTTCTGCTCCCGGAGAGACGGGGGCCAAAGTCCAAAGGAGGAGGTGATTTCGTGAACGCATACGAAGTCATGTACATCGTTAAACCTGTTGAGGATGAGGCTTGTGAAGCAGTTGTTGCTAAATTCGAGAAACTCATCACTGCAAACGGTGGTAATGTAGAAAAAACCGATCGTTGGGGCAAAAGACGCCTTGCTTATGAGATCCAGGACCTGAATGAAGGTATCTATGTTCTCGTAACCTTCCAGGCTGACGCCGCTGCTGTTAAGGAACTTGATCGTGTTATGAAAATTACCGATGAAGTACTGCGCCATATGATTATCAGAAAGGGTGAATAATCAATGAACAAGATTATTCTGTTAGGCAGACTTACTAGAGATCCGGAAGTGCGTTATACGCCGACCGGTAAAGTTGTTTGTCAGTTTACTCTTGCAGTAGACAGACCTTTTGCCAATCAGGAAGGCCAAAGAGAAGCTGACTTTATTCCCATAGTAATTTGGGGTAAACAAGCTGAGACATGCGGTAACAGTCTCACCAAAGGGCAGCGCGTGCTTGTTGAAGGCCGCCTGCAAATCCGTAGCTATGATGGTAAGGATGGCAACAAACGCTGGATAACCGAAGTAATCGCTGATCGCTTCGAGTTTATTGAGCGCAAAGCTGATGCCGTTGCTGCTCATAGCAATCCGATTCGCTCTGCAGCTCCTGCTGCACCGGCACAAGATGGCGGCATGAGTGGTTTCGGACAACAGGTTCCCTTTGATGAGGAAATTCCATTCTAATTTAAGGGAGGTTATGCAATGAAACGCGAAAGAGGCAGAAGACCTAGAAGAAAAGTTTGCAGCTTCTGTGTTGATAAAGTTGAAGAAATCGATTACAAGGATGCAAATAAGCTGAAACGCTATATTACCGAACGTGGTAAGATTTTACCGCGCCGTATTTCCGGTACCTGCGCTAAGCACCAACGCCAATTGACCGTAGCAATCAAACGCGCTCGCTGCGTTGCTTTGCTGCCGTTCACCTGCGAATAATTCGCACGGCGGTTTAAACGAAACTTATACCCCGCAGTCATTAGGCTGCGGGGTTTTCGTTTGTGTAAAAATCACAAAAAATTTACTTATTTACGCAGGCCTTAACATGATATAATAAGAGTAGTACTATACATACGAGGTGAATTGCATGAAAACATCTTTGAGAACCTTATTTTTGACTTTTGTTTTTACGATGCTTTGCACAGCAATGGCTTTTGCCTATAATCCCGGTCAGCGTACCATCCATCTGTTGGGTGAAACCCTGAACAGTGACAAGCATCCTGTACATCTGGTTGTAACCCAGACGATTGATATGCGTGAGGTGCTGACGCCTGAAGCCTATGCCAAGCTGCCGACTGCACAGCAAAAGCGCACCAACCGTACGGAATATAATGAAGCCAATGGCATCAACGCCGAGCGCATCACTACTACCGATGGTGACGGCAAGGTAATCAAGGATACCGTTTCCTTTGTGAAGAACGGTTATTGGTACACTATTGACTATCTCAATAAAAATTATGACAGAGTTCCTGAGCTGCCGGGCATGAGCATGCCCTTTGCCGAAACCCTGATCAGCTGGTTCAATGTACGTCCACAGGGTGGTAATGATGCAGTTACCGGCTATGATTATGACAAGATGACCAAGGGCACCAACAGCCTGAATTTCTATTATGCAAAGGATACAGCTGACTGGAAGGGCTACGAAGTAAGTTATCTGCCTATCTTTAAGGTGCTTGAGGTTTCCAATACCGTGGATGAGGCAACTGCCTTTGCTCTGCCGCCTGCAGATTTCAAGGCCGTTGCTAATCCTTCTATGCGTGCTTACGCTAACAGACTTTTGGAAAGACAGTAAGTCTGGTAAGCTGATTATATTTTTTCAAAGGGGGAATACTTATGTTTAAAAAATTATTAGTTTTGCTTTCTATGCTGGCTGCGCTGGCAATGAGCGCAGTAGCTTTTGCTGCACCTGCTAAAAGCCATCAGCAGATGGTTATTGATGCTGCACGTGCCGAGGTTCCTGCTGCTGCTGTATTTTATGGCTACAAGGAAGAAGACGGCGAAGCTGTTCTGAACTTCCGCGATAATGATAATTATCTGGAATACGAGGTAGAGGTTGTTCTGGCAACTACCAAAGTTAAGGAAGTAGAAATTAAAGGCAGCAATATTGCCGGCAGCACGATGATGGTAAAAACTCCTGAGGATATCAGACAAATCGTTCTGGAAGCATATCCCGATGCCAGAAACATTGTCATCGAAACCGAAAAAGAAGGCAACAATGTACATTATGATGTAGAGTTCATTACTGCAAGATATAAAGTAGAAGCTGACATGAACCCGGTAACCGGTGCATTTGCCAAGAGAGAGCTGGAATATTTCTAAGCCTAGGCTAAAAATCAGAGGCAGTCTGCGGACTGTCTCTTTTTTATGCTGCGGAAGAGTGCCATTTTGCGTCAAAACATTGCATATCAAAGCATATTATTGTAAAATATATTAGATACAGAGTTTTTAACGCACTAAATATATATGACGAGGAGCGATTTACGTGAGTACAAATTTAGAAGTTGGTATCGTTGGCCTGCCTAACGTAGGCAAAAGTACCCTGTTTAATGCTATTACCAAAGCTGGAGCAGAAGCAGCAAACTATCCCTTCTGCACAATCGAACCTAATGTAGGCGTTGTTGATGTGCCTGATAAACGCTTAGATGTTCTGAGCGATATGTTTAAATCCAAAAAGATTGTTCCGGCAGCTATGCGTTTTGTAGATATTGCCGGTCTGGTAAAGGGCGCAAGCAAGGGCGAAGGCCTGGGCAATAAGTTCCTGTCCCATATCCGTGAGGTAGATGCTGTTGCCGAGGTTGTACGCTGCTTTGAGGATGGCAACATCACCCACGTTGAGGGCAGCATTGATCCTCTGCGTGATATTGATATCATCAACACCGAGCTGTGCCTGGCTGATATGGAAACCGTTGAAAAGCGTCAGGAGCGCCTGGTGAAGCTGGCAAAAACCGGCGATAAAAAGGTTAAGCTGGAGCAGGCTGTAATGGAAAAGGTTATGGCTGGCCTGTCTGATGGTGTGTCGGCACGCCGCCTTGGTCTGACCGAGGAAGAACAGGAGTTCCTGGGCGAGCTGCATCTGCTGACCATGAAACCGGTGCTGTACATTACTAACGTTGCTGAAGGCGAGGTTGCCGATCCGTCCGGTAACGAGCATGTACAGGCTGTAAAGAAATATGCTGCAGAAGAAAATGCTGAGGTTATCGTTGTTTCCGCGAAGATGGAAAGCGAAGTTGCCGAGCTTCCGGAAGAAGAGGCTAAGGAATATCTGGAAATGGCAGGCCTGGAGGAAACCGGTCTGGACCGCCTGATTAAAGCAGGCTTCAAGCTGCTTGGCCTGATGACCTTCCTGACTGCGGGCGAAATGGAATCCCGTGCCTGGACTATTAAGCTGAACACTAAGGCTCCGCAGGCAGCGGGCAAAATCCATACCGACTTTGAGCGTGGCTTTATCCGTGCGGAAATCGTTTCCTTTGATGATCTGGTAGCCTGCGGCAGCAAGGCTGCAGCACGTGAAAAAGGCCTGGTTCGTCTGGAGGGCAAGGATTACGTTATGCAGGATGGCGACGTTGTTGAGTTCCGCTTCAACGTATAATTTATAACAGTGTAATATGGAACCTGAGCGCAGCAAGTGAAAGCGTGCTGCGCTTTTTGTGTAGCTATACATAATCTAAAAAAGATGCGCTGTAAGTTTGTGGAATTCAAACTGCAAAGATATGCAAACCAAAAGTTTGTAGAATTGATTCTATAAACTTCGATAGATTTTCTGTTGGCTGAATAGGAGTTTTTGTATAGGGATATGGTATAATAATGTAAAAATACGAATACGTTTATTGGAGGTGCGGAGATGTACGAACAGATTGTAGCTTGGTGGCAGACGAAAAATATTCAGACAGATGCAGACTTAGAAGAAGCATTTAACGGGCATGTAATTTCTTTTGCTTATAACTCCGGTAATATTGAAAATCCTAATGTAACCTATCATGATACACGCGAAATTTTTGAGCATGATGGCGTTACAAGCTATACCGGTGATATTCGTACCTTGTTTGAGATTCGCAATGCAAAATTAGCTAATGAGTATTTTTTTGCAGCGTTTAATGAGCGTAAGCCTATTGATGAAAATTTGATAAAAGAAATCCAAAAACGCCTGACGCTCAATACTTATGATCCTTTGCGCTGGAAAAAAGGAGAACGGCCCGGGGAATATAAAAAGGGCGATTATGTTACAGGTAAGAATGAGACCGGTGCTTGGCCGGAGGATGTGCCGGACGAAATGCAGGAGCTTATAGAAGATATAAGCGATGTTGACGATAAGAATGCGTTAACGGCAGCAGCCTTTTTTCATGCTAAGTTTGAAAACATCCATCCGTTTGCCGATGGCAATGGGCGCACAGGACGCTTGGTGATGAATTATCTGCTGGTTATACATAATCATCCGCCGATTGTTATCCATCAGGAGGATAGAAAGGCGTATTTTGACGCGCTGGAGGCGTGGGATGAAGAGCAGAACCTGCAGCCGTTGAAGGACTTTTTGCGGGCGCAGACGGTGAAAACATGGGAGAAGCAGGTACTCAGGAGAAGAAGATAGGTATAAACATAGGATGGTTTTCGAGAAAAAAGAATTCCAGCATGATGGCGCTTATACGCTGGACGAATTTGCAGAAGTAATTAAAAAGTTGTAGCTCATTGCAATCTGAGCGCAGCAAGCGAAAGCGTGCTGCGCTTTTTGCTGTTGGGAGGCGCTGGAGCAGCGTACAAAATTAAATAAACAAAAATTCTTTTCCCATGAGCACGTAAAGTGTGATAAAATAGAATAGATATACTATGACTACGAGGTGAAGCGAATTGGTAAAGGTAATTGCTATTGCCAACCAGAAGGGTGGTGTTGGCAAGACTACTACGGCGGTAAATCTGGCTGCGTGTCTGGCGGCGCTGGAACGCAAGGTACTTTTGATTGACAGTGATCCGCAGGGAAATGCTACCAGCGGCTTTGGCTTTGATAAACGTGATATTAAGCAATGCATTTATGATGCGATTATCAGTGAAGTACCCATGCAGGATGTAATTAAGCACACAGCCTATAAAGGACTGGACCTGGTGCCTGCTACTATCCAGCTTGCCGGTGCGGAAATAGAGCTTGTTTCGCTGATGAACCGTGAAGGACGTTTAAAGAACTCTCTGGAAAGAGTAAAGCATAATTATGATTACGTTATTATTGATTGTCCGCCGTCACTGGGCCTGCTGACAATCAACGGCCTGACAGCTGCCAGCTCGGTAATGATTCCTATTCAGTGCGAATTTTATGCGCTGGAGGGTGTTACTATGCTGATGAACACGATTCAGCTGGTACAGCGTAACCTGAACCCTGCTTTGAAGCTGGAGGGTGTGCTGATGACTATGTATGACAGCAGAACGAATCTGTCGCAGGATGTTGTGAACGAGGTACAGAAGTACTTCAAAACAAAAATGTATCAGACGATTATTCCGCGTAACGTGCGCCTGAGTGAAGCACCCAGCCACGGACAGCCGGTTATCGACTATGACAGCAAATCTAAAGGTGCGCAGGTGTATATGGACTTTGCGCGTGAGGTGATTGAGGATGAGTAAGAAGGGCGGCTTAGGCAAGGGCTTGGGCGCAATTTTCGGCGAAAATACCAGTCCTGCCGTAGAAAAGGCGCAGGAGCCTGCAAGTGCTGCACAGGAGCTGCTTATTAAAAATATCGCAGCGAATCCGTATCAGCCGCGCTGCAACTTTGATGAAGAAAAGCTGCAGGAGCTGGCTGCTTCTATTAAGGAGTTTGGCGTTGTTCAGCCGGTAGTGGTGCGCAAAAAGGGCAGAAGCTACGAGCTGGTGGCAGGCGAACGCCGTCTGCGTGCCGCAGGCTTAGCCGGACTGACCAAGGTGCCGGCTATCGTCAAGGATTATGACGATGCCAAGATGATGGAAATTGCGCTGATTGAAAATATTCAGCGTCATGACCTGAACCCGATTGAAGAAGCGCAGGGCTTGCGCCGCCTGATGCAGGAATTCAAGCTGACGCAGGAGCAGACTGCTGAAAAGGTAGGCCGCAGCCGCAGTGCCGTGACTAATATTCTGCGTCTTCTGAACCTGCCGGAGCAGGTACAGAAGCAAATTATTAATGGCGTGCTGACGATGGGCCAGGCAAAGCAGCTTTTGGGACTGCCGAAGCCGGAGCAGATGTGCGAGGTGGCGGAAGCGATTATTGCCAATGGCTGGAGCTCACGTATGACCGAAGAGGTTGTGCGTAAGCTGAAGGAAGGCAAGAAGCTGAAGATTGTCCGCGAGCTTGTTGAAGAAGAAGCTAAAAATAAGGATAATAAGGAAAAGAAGCCTAAGCGTGAGCCTACCGAGAATGATATTTTCTGCCATGACTTTGAACAGCGTCTGGTAGAGTTTTTGGGTACTAAGGTTAAGGTTGTGCCTAAGCTGGATGAGCAGGGACGCCAGGGTGGTACTATTCACATTGAATATTATTCTGCTGAGGACCTGGAGCGCATCTATGAGGTGCTGCAGCAGGGACGTCACGATGATAAGCCGCATAACGGCGAACCTAAGCGTTTGAATGTGTGATTTCAGACGTTTGACAGTGAGATGAAAAAACGGCCTTCAAGGGCCGGTAATTTAGATAAGCTTTGGTATGAGGGGGGCTTTTATTGATGGAACAGGCCAATCTTTTGGTTAATACACATTCGGCAGCAATTATCATTGTTCTGTTGCTTATTGTGTTGATTGCGTTGGGTATGTGCTTTAGTCTGCAGGGCAGACTGAATAAGCTGCAAAAAAAATATGACTTCTTTACTCAAGGTAAGGAAGCCAACATTGATGTTGTGCTGACAGATACGCTGCAGGAGCTGCGTGCGGTGCAGAATGAGCTGGCAGCCTTGCAGGACGAGCATCAGAAGCTGCATGCACAGGTGCAGAACTGTCTGCAGAATATTAGAATTGTGCGTTATGATGCCTTTGACGCTATGGGCGGTGAAATGAGCTATTCACTGCTGCTTACGGATGCGAATAATAAGGGTATTATTATGACCAGCATTTACGGCAGAGAGGAAAGCCGTTGTTTTGCTAAAGATGTGCAGGCTGGTAAGTCCTCTTATGTGCTGTCGGAGGAAGAAAAGCAATTGCTGTAAGGTGATTTATTCAAGAAGATGGATTTGTGTTAGCGGTGCTGGCATAAGTTTGATGAGCTTCCAAATGCGCTGCTGTAGAGCAGACGTTTGGAAGCTTTTTTCTTCAGCTAATGATATAATTAATTGTGTTTTCTTATGTTAGTTTTGTGGCGAGAGCGGGGTAGCATTTTTACTATCATTTTAGGGTATGATGCTTGTTTGCAGCATTCTTCCGTTAATTTTGATGTAGTTGTTACGCAGTATCTTTTGGTGGCAAAAGACGCTGGCAGAAAACTACGCGCTTTTAGAAAGCGTGGAAAACAAAAATTTTTGATGTGGCAAAAATTTTATTAAAACCCCTCTAATGGGAAAAGGTTTTGGATTTTTAGCATTAGCTGTTTTAGCAGGTGTAACTATGCCTTCTTTTGCTATAGCAGCACCCGTAGATACACAACAACAAATTATTGCAATTTATGAAAAAATCTACCGCTCTAAAAAACAGGTAGATTGCAAGTGCAAATTGAACAAGATTTATCAAGCAACTATATCAGTGGA
>ERZ1026776.166-NODE-166-length-50978-cov-17.390943_pt1 | contig 50978 bp, 44 predicted proteins | sample MGYA00380125_ERZ1026776 | MGnify/ENA primary metagenome ERZ1026776 (study PRJEB33269, sample SAMEA4719761) | human gut metagenome | biome: human-associated habitat; feature: organic feature; material: feces | place: Cameroon | collected 2013-10 ...
AATAATAAAATAAATACGGAAATCTTATATATCTATCTCCAAATTGAAGAAAATCAAAACCCATCGCATAGTCACACAAATTGAAGTCCGGTCTTACATTTTCACCCGTCACAAAAATGCGAATGCAATTGTATCTAAGAAACTCTACCCCAAAACATGAATAAAACAAATAGTCTGGATTCTCTGAAATTTCTATTTCATAATATTTCTTTAATAAATTATATATATAATTATCTGTTTTGTTAAACTCTGCCCACCAGTCCACAAAATTGATTTTAATTGTTTTTTTCATAATCACTTTTCCTTTTTAGTGCCCTCAATACTCCAATTCTAAAATAAGGAGGTGTTATTTTTCCAAACATTGGACACAAATACCCTTTAGATTTGCTTATCTCCATTCCCATTAGCATCTTGCTTATGTTCTCATAATCATCTTGACGATGATACGCACAAACCGCAAGTTTCAAATCGGTCATCTGATTAAGCAACTTCTTAGCGCCTTCAAGTGCTACAATTTCTGCACCTTCTATATCCATTTTAATAAATAGCTTTTTATTCTGCACAATATTTAAATATTCATCTAACATAATACAGTTTTCATCATTGTTGTTTCCGACATATTTATTTATAATATGGATATTATCATATCCAGCGAAAGTATATTTTAACGCTTCTATCCACTCTTCATCACATTCAAATAAATATAATTCTTTGACCTTATCTATGGCATCCAATGCAAATATTCCCTCAGCAGCACCAATGTCAAAAACTACACTATTCTCTTCAATTGTAAATTCCCCCTCCAAATATCTATGTGCAGAAAACTCCGACTGTTCAAAACAAGTAATTGTAAAATATCGAATGACAGCATCTTTGGTCATAGATTTTTTAAAATACATTTTTTTATTATTTCTAAGAGCATAGTACATCTTCTTTTCAAAATCATATTCTATCTTTTCTAGTTCTTTTTTAAAATCGTTTTGAAATTTTGCAAGTTCATCCGTGCACTGCATCCAATGTGGAAATTGTCTTCTAACAAAATCAATTTCTGGTTGATATTTTCTTCCATCATGAGTTTCATAGTATTGTATTACTCTATATCGATTTGCATACATCTCTAATTGATCAATTGCATACATATCATTTGCATTTTCAAGCAATCTCTTGTTCTCTTCAAAATATCTTTTCTGTGCTTTTTCTATTTTTCTGCAATTCATCATATACGAAATTTTTATATATACTTTCTTTACCATGTCTTTTATAAACATTATTTTTCCTCACATATTTGATTTAGTCTAACATTCCCCCAGTATTTATGCTGCCATGTAATACTTGGCACAGTTTTATCTTTGATCACGTCAAAATTAAATCTCGCAATGGGATGGTCATATGCTAAATGCGTGCCATATTCATTAATATATACAACATCCAAGACAAAAAAATATGATCCTTCAACTATATTATTTATACAGAAATCAAATACTTTTCCTTCCTCTCCCATATCTTTACATGCATCAAATTTCATTGATTGTGCCATTCCAACAACTTTTTCATCCCTGGTCAATACCGTCAGCATAATTTGCATGTCTTCAAAGTCGCGTTCGCCATTCCATTTTAACCTAAATCTCATTAATTCTGTATTATAATATTCGGCCTTTTTCTTATCTATAAAGCTTAATTCAGTAACGAAAAATTCTCTTCCATGATCATATGTTGGTCTTTTTGCTGTTGACAAATCATATATGGTCGGTAATTCGTTATTATTCAAGTCTAAATATATCTCTATTGCTTTTTCTACATCTCCATCAAAAATTATTTTTCCCTGCTTCAAAACAATACATCTATTGCACAATTGCCTAATAGTGTTCATGTTATGGCTTACATATAAAACTGTTTTTCCATCTTGAGTAGCTGCATCTCCCATTTTCCCTAAACATTTTTGTTGAAATTTCACATCTCCAACCGCTAACACTTCATCCATAATCATTATCTCAGCATCAAGATGCGCTGCTACTGCAAAAGCTAATTTTACATACATACCTGACGAATATCTTTTTACCGGAGTATCAATAAATTGTCTACATTCAGAGAAATCTATAATTTGTTCTATCTTTTCATCAACTTCCCTTCTACTCATTCCTAAAATTGCCCCATTCATGTAAATATTTTCTCTTCCTGTCAACTCTGGGTGAAATCCCGTTCCAACTTCCAACATGCTAGCAATTCGACCATTCATTTTCACTGTTCCCTCTGTAGGTGCAGTTACTCTAGATAGTATTTTTAATAATGTGGATTTTCCAGCACCATTATGTCCTATTATTCCAACAGCCTCCCCTTTCTTAACCTCCAAATTAATATCATCCAAAGCCCAAAATTTTTCCCCTATCTTCGCTTCTTTTTCCCCTATCTTTAAATTAGGGTTTTCCTTTCCTCTCTTTTTTGCCCACCAAGTCTGTAGTTCAGCAGCGAGGGTTCCACCTCCAATTGCTCCCAACTGATATTGTTTCTTTAATCCTTCAATTTTTATTGCTAATTCTTCCATCAGTTTTCACCTCGTTATACTGTGTCCATAAATGTTTTCTCTACTCTATTAAATAGTAAAATTCCTAATGCTAATATTAATAGTGTCACAAGTATACTAATTCCCCAATAAAGCATTTCAAATGTTCCGCAACCAAGCATCGCATATCTAAAATTGTTTAAAATAGGAGTCATCGGATTTAACATTACTATTCTTCTCAAATATTCTGGCAATTGTGACGAAGAGTATACAACTGGCGTTGCGTACATCCATAACTGCACACCAAAAGATACTAATACAACTAAGTCCCTATACTTTGTTGTAAGAGAAGATACAATAATTCCCACTCCCAACCCCAGCATTGCCGTTTGAATTACCAAAAAAGGAATTAATGCGACATAACCCGTTAGATGAATTTTATTTCCCCTACACATATACACCACAATAGTTATAATGCACATAATAAAAACAACCGCAAAATTCACTAATGCATAAAGTACTGTGGAAATGGGCATAGTTAAACGTGGGAAATATACTTTACCAAAAATTCCAGCATTACTTGTAAATGTGTTAGAGGTATTATTAACACAAGATGCAAAATATTGCCATATTACCGTACTGCATAAATAGAATGCAAAATGCGGAACTCCATCTGTAGAGAATCCTGCGATGCTTCCAAATACTACTGTATATATAATTGTTGTCATTAATGGATTTATAACAAACCATATGGGTCCTAGTATTGTTTGCTTGTATTGTACAGAAATATTACGTTTTACAAATAACCAAATCAAATCTCTATATTTCCACACTTCTTTTATGTTTAGTTCAAACCATCCTGTTTTAGGTTTAATAATGGTTGTCCATTTTTCTTCCATCTTTTTCTCCTTTAAAACATATATTTCTTATACATTTAGTGCATCTCATAGCAACGCTTATTACTTTTATAGATAAGTAATCTATTACATCTCCTACTTGAGGTTGATATGACCATACTAATTGGACAGCAAATTGGATGTTATCAATGATTTTGTTTTGCTTCATATCTTTAATTAATTGCCTCATTTGTTGTTGCATCCATTTTTTTGTAATAGTAGCCTGCGCAAATGTATTTTTTTCACATATTAAGATCATACTTTTTGCAAGGTATAATCTCTTTTTTTGTGTGTCATTGTACATTTCCTTTTCATCTATTGTTTGGAAAAAAGAGGCACGTTCACTTAGTGCCGTCCATACATCCTGAATCCGCTTACTATTCACATTTCCTGTAATGCCTTCATCATGTTTCATATAATAATAAAGTTTGCATGTGGAATATACTATTATTTTGCATTGATAAAGTAATTTATGGATAATGAATTCATCCTCATGTAATCTTCCAATAGGGTATCGTATTTCTTTAAACAATGATCTTTTATACAGTTTATTCCAAGCAACCACAATTGAAAAATTGTATTCAAAATCATTATTATATAACAGTTTCAAAATATCTTTATCCACAAAACACTCTTTTTCATCCTCGCCATTCGTTTCTAATATTTTTTCCTTTTCATCTATCCACCAAAAATTACATATGGAAATATCAGCATTCTTCTCTATAAGATTATCATACAGTATTTTTAGCATATTCGGTGCTATATAGTCATCACTATCAACAAATGCTATATATTCACCTTTTGCACATGTTATACCTTCATTTCTGGCTTCTGAAAGTCCACCATTCTTTTTATGGATTACCTTAATTCTTCTGTCTTTCTTTTGATAAGCATCACAAATTTCTCCACTATTATCCGTTGATCCGTCATCTACTAAAATCAGCTCTATATCCGAATAAGTTTGTTGCAATACAGAATCAATACATCGCACTAAATAATTGCCTGTATTGTAAATAGGCACAACTACACTAATCACACTTTCCCTCTTTAATCTTTTTTGTTTTATGAAATATTTTCCTGTAAATCTTTAGCACTTTCTGCAAGCACCATACAAAAAAAAAGTTGTCATTTAGATATATTTTAGTGACAACTGTATTACCATTTCCACTGTTCTTATATATCCAATTATGAAATTCATCCATCCTCATAAGTTTGTTGTTATCGCTAATTTTTTGAAAAAAAGATTTAGGATTATCTTTTCTCATATTATACTCTAATGTCAAAAATAAAAAAAGCCCATAGCGCTCCTGCAAAAGTTCCATATCCTCTTGTGGTGCTTTCAATAAGTATGCCGTCTGTTCTAAGCATTTATATTGTTCATTTTGCATTTCAAAATAATTTTCATAAAATTTTCGGCTAAGAGAATCATTACTTCCTTGTCGATAATAGTAATAAACATCATCCATAACAATAAAAGATTTCACACCGCTCACTCTTACATAGGCAATGTTAAAAAGTAAATCTTCTCCTAATGATATTTCTTCTGGAAAACGTATATTGTGTTCTATTATCGTTTCTCTTTGAAACAACTTATTCCAAGGAGGATTGAGCAATCCTTCCAAATACAGCTTCACTATATCTCTGCGAGTAAATCTTCTTTTTCTTATAGGGTTGTGATTAACCTGTCTCACTTCATCTTCCTGAGTAAACTGTCTCACTGCGGTAATCGGTTGTATCTGATCCCCACATTTTATAATCATATTGATCATGTGAGCTAGATATTGCGGACTAATATAGTCATCACTATCCATAAAGAAAAGATATTTGCCACATGCCTTCTCTATTCCTAAATTACGTGCTGAAGAGACCCCACCATTTTCTTTATGAAAAACTCTGATTCTTCTATCTATTGTAGCATATTCCCTACACAATTCAAGGCTATTATCCGATGACCCATCATCCACGAGCAATAACTCATAATCCTCAAACTTTTGACTTAGTATGCTTGTAATACATGTATCTAATGTCCCCAAACTATTATATACTGGGACAATTATACTAATGGATTTCATAATAAACGCTCTCCCATTATTTTATTTTCCATTTAAAAGCTTATCCATATACTTTATAGCTCCCTGTTTTTTTCTTTTAATTCATCAATAATATTCTTCATATTTACACCATTATTAGATGCTCTAGTTGACAGTTTATCTTGATTTTCTCCATGATGTTCCACTCCTCCATGCGGAAATTCCATATAATTTCCATAATACGTTCTAAGATACTTATCCGTCTTTGCCGGCGCATAATACTCAATTCCTTCAAATGATACTTTTTGCAACGGGAAAATATCTTTCTGTTCATAAGTACACAGGTCCACTTCAAATTCAGGATTATGATACCATATTTTAATACCGGATTTTTCATCCGTTATATCTATCATCTGATGCTTTCGATCAAGTATCTGGTTTCTAGATATATTCTGTTTATTTTTTAAATAAAATTTTCTATATTCTGTCATTCTTTCAAATAACTTTAATTCAGATACATCATTGACTTCCCTGATATATGTGTAATCCATTGGAAAAACATCAAGCCACACTCCAGTTTGCCCCGTTTTATAGCCTATCCCAATTCTCGCCATACATTCATTTTCACTTTCGTTAGCATCTATTCCGATTTTCAAAAATTCTTCCTTTAAAATTGGGACAGCTCTCTCATAGTCTTCTCTTGGCATGGTCACATCCAGATCGTCATCCCACGGAATAAAGCCTCGATGTCGTACTGCACCTAATAAGGTTCCCCAATCTAGCCAATAGGTTAAATTATGTTTTTCACAAACTTTGTGAAAAACATGCAACAATTCTGCATCAGCTTGTTGCATCAGGCGCAAATTCCCCTCAGCTGGAGGAATTTTTGTAATATCCACATACTTGTTTAAGAAATAAAACATAGTATCTATTTGTTCCTGATACTCCTGCAACCCACAAATATTCTGTATTGCCTTCCGTAATGCATATTTTTTACCTTTTAATTTGCAATTTTTCCTAAAAGTTTTCCACATAGGCTTTTTAGTCCTGCTTTCCCTTGAGAATCATTTTCTTTATATATGTTTTTGCCCCAATGATTACATATTTTTTGCAAACATATTGTACATCTTCCCCTTTACTCCATTCTCTATCCAGGCAAGACACAATTTGGGTACACTTATGCATATTCTCAAGCATCTTAAACTGTACGATAGGACTTCCCTCGAAGTAATCAGCCATTGCTCTCTGAAATAAATGTTCCATTCTTATATCAATTGCCTTTTGATAGTCACTGTTCTTCTCATATTCCGGATACCAACTTGCCATCTTCATGATTATGAACAACAGAGAATTTCCCTTACCCGATAAGTTTTTATTACTTTTTATGATAGAATTACTTCTTATTCGATAGAAATAATCGGTCTTGGCGACGATAGATATTTTCCTGCATTTTAGCATAACCTGCATGGTAAATAACTCATCCTCATGCAAAATGCCCTCATAAAACGATATATTTCCCTCTATTATAACTCTTCTTTTAATTAAGTACCCACACGCCATTGCATAGTAATTATCACTGTCCAAAAGTTGCAATAAATTATTACAGGCATTTATTGTATACGTTGAATATTTTATTATTTCTCCTGTTTCATCATTTACCTGAGACATTTCGAATAATACGATATCCGAATTCTCATTTTCAGCTTTCATCACCAATTCTGACAATGCATTTTGGGCAATATAGTCATCACTATCCAAAAAAAGAAGATACTCTCCGCTTGAAGATTTGATTCCTGTATTTCTGGCTGCAGACAATCCTCCGTTTTTCTGATGGATTACTTTGATGCGTTTATCAGCTTTAGCATATTGATCACAGATGGATGCGCTTCTATCTGTAGAGCCATCATCCACCAATATAAGTTCCCATTCTTGATATGACTGACCTATAACGCTGCTTATCGCTTCTCGAAGATATTTCTCTACGTTATAGACCGGCATGATAACACTTACCATCGGATAATCCTCTTAACTATGTCTTTCATGCAATATATCAGTTGCTGCATTTCTTCAACAATTATATGTTCCAACCGCATCATACGTAAATATAATTGATAATATCGTTTTTTCCCCTGCAGTTGATTCTCAAATATCTCTTTTTTACTTCGGAGATGCTCTTCCTTGCTTTTTTTTGACAGTCCATTTAATGTCTGTCTATATGCTGTACCAAATTCTCCCGTACATCTATATTCATACTTTTCTGCCAATTTCAGCATCAGTTCCAGATCTTCGTACAAATTGCGATCTTCATTATATCCGCCGACATTCAGCAAAAAATCTTTTCTAACGCAATAATCTCTTGCCAATGTTTCCATCCGAAATCTTCCTGTCAGCAACCTGTTATATATCCTGCCCTGGAGATATTTTCGGTTATCCGGTAATATGACCCCGGATTTTTCTCCGTTCTCTGTCACAAAATACACCTTGGAATATGCGATCACCCTGCCATCGTTATTTTCAATGATACCCATTTCGTTTCGCAATTTATTCTTGTTATAATAATAATCATCTGAATCTATAAAGCTGACATACTCACTCTGTGCTGCCACCAAACCGACATTTCGTGCATGGCTGACTCCCTGGTTTTCACTCAAAAGGATGGTTTTCACAATATTGTTTTCTCGAACCAATCTGTCTATTATGGATACAGAATTATCTGTTGAATGATCATCTACGATAATAATTTCATTTGGCGTATATGTTTGTCCTAAGATACTGTGAATACATTGCTCAATATATTTTTCATTATTATAGTTAGGCACAATAACCGATAAGCTTTTATTCATTTATCTACCTACTTCAATCTATCTTCTTCAAAAGAAATTAATGGATAATATTGCCCATTTTTCTTGCTGTTCATAATAATGTTATTTGCGCAGGAATGTTCATTTCCGAAATGCATATCTGAGTTAATACATATCTCCACCATAGCAAACATTTTTATCAGATCTTTTCTCTTCTCTTCCCACTTACGTGCATTGAACTCGCCATTATTATATCCGGTTTCCTCTTTTCTAGCTAAAGTATATATATTCCACTCCGGACGCTCTTTTTTTAATGTTTCAATGTTACGATAGTCATCTGTAAACACAAATAAATCTTTAACTTTCATCTGTGTTCGCTCAATACGTTGTATACAATCCAATGCGCCGTATAATTTTGTTCTTTCTTCTATTTTATCTCCACCACGCATTTGAATAGACATATAATGCTGTGGTAACTGCACCGTATCAATCAAAGACAGAATTTCCTGATATACATCTTCTCGATAGTGCAACGCCAGTTTCATCAATTTTGCCATTTCAGGATATACCGTTCCGTGCATATCAAATAAAGGCCAATCTATTTGCTGTTTTTTAAACTCACTACTGATAAATTCTTGAAAAAACTCATTGGTTAAATAATTAGCCTTTGATTTTTTTAACAATCGCTTCTGATTCCACAGTGCAAATTTACTTTCAACCGGATACCTCAAATTATACTTATGATTCAATGGATTATGATCCATCTCACAAAAAGTGTCAAAGAAAACATTCCAGCCTTTCCCACTTGTAAAATTTGCGTCATCTGCATACAATACAAATTTTTTCTTATGCATATGGCAAAAACACATACATTCTAACATGCTTCCCACTTCGGAATAGAAACCAGCTTCAGAACCCACATGGAAAATAACTGTTTCGTCATATCTATCATTTTCTTCCTGATAGGCACACTTCAATTGTTCAAATTCTTCTAATTTCAAATATTCTCTCATCGTTACTCATCCCCGCCGCTTTATATTTCTAAGCATTCTGCCAAGGCTTCCGTTCCTGAAATGCATATATTTATCAATGATCCTGCTTTCACACCGCTTACGATCCAGATACTGTTCTCCCCAAAATCCAAGATTTCTTCTATAAGCCTTTTCCAACGGCTGATCCATAATATGAACCAGATAATCCTCCAGTTGTTTGAGCAATTCCTCTTCGAACACTTTTCCATCAGCCGGATTACTTATCAATGCCGGTTCTCTCAGCATCTCCAGGTATTTATCCTCATTCTGATCCAGCTCTTCTATTGCTTTTAGCAGATCCTCTTCTGTCTCGTAATCATCCGCATTAATAAACGCTTTAGAATTGAATACTTTTTTCACTTCCGGATCTCCCCAGTAGATAGGAACTGTTCGTGCAGCAAAAGCCTCTGCCAGTTTTTCGGTATGATATCCCGGATGTGTTGCATTCTCACAGGCAATAGAGAACTTATGTGAACACTCAAAAGCGAACTTATTCTCCACTCTTTTTCCATCCGGCATATTATTGAGATAAGCTCCTCCCGCATCTACTCTACGATACTTCGACAATAAGTGAAACAATTCTCCCCTTTTAGGAGCTGCTGCGGCATTAGAATAGACAAAGCTGCAGAAATCCCTGCTTGCCATATCTTTCGTAATGTTCTTATGCTTGTCAGCCATTTTTTCCGCAAGTCCTGCATAGAAAATATAGTTGGGGAATCTAAAATATCGATCTGCATAGTCTATATATTCAAATCCGATTCCATAATCCGCCAGGTTGAAGTCAGGTGCCAGTGCTTCTATAGTACAGAAGATACGAATACAGTCATATTTGTAATAATCTGTTCCATCTACACTATAGAAAATATAATCCGGGGCATCTGATATCTGTACATCGTAATGTCTTTCCAGCAGTTGCAATATCAGCTTTGCTTCCCTATTGTATTCTGTTGTACCTGGGAGATAAAAACCATCAAATTTTATTTTTTTAACTGTCATTAAGTATTATTCCTCCACAGGTATTCTGATCCAGTTGTCTTCATAGATATCTGTGGCATCCTGATCGCCCATATACCACTTTCCCGGTGCTGCCACCACTTTTTGTTCATTTTGACATAAATACTGTGCCCACCAGCTAAAGGTGCTGTTGGCTATAATAAAATGTTTACAGTGTGACATTAAATAGAGTTCTTCATAATCTTTATTTTCTGATGTAATATATACTGTATTATCTGTGGGGAAGTGATAATTCTCACGGATCCACTCAACATCTTCCCGGGAATTCGAAAACACGAAAAATACCGGATGATCTACATGTTCTGATATCTCCTTCATTGCACGCACGTAATACTGCTCCGAGCATATATTCAGTGTCTTATTATCTATTGCATTGCTGATATAATCTCCGCGTCGAACATGTACACACACAGCCTCACATGTCTCCATTTTACGAAGCTGTTCTTTTATTTTTTCATCCGGTTCCTGTTTTAATACTATTTCTTTGAAAAGATCACTTTTTACTTCTTCTAAATATTTTCCCGATTGATAAGTCCCGTATATATATTTATCTCCTGCATTCAGGCAATATTTGTAATAGGAATACACGTCAAATGTCAGAAACAGACCTTTTTTTGAAAGATGTAAAAAAGCCTTCTGTCCATGCATTCTTCCTAATTTGTGATAGAACCGACACAGAAACAATGTCTTATTCCACTGTTTCTTTCCTTCTGTTCCGTTTAAAACCATAACATCCGGATTAAGTTTATAAGCATCCAGAGAATATTCTCTCTGCTCATCAAAGCGAAACCCATACGTATTAATGCTGATTGCCTCTCCTGTCTGCTTTTGCAGGGCTCTTGCAAAACCATATTGAAACAATTGATTTCCAAGTCCGCCTGTCAATTGTAAATATATCATTTTTTACCTCTTTTAATGATTCTGCCCATCCATCTCTGCCACCTTTTTCTATCCCTGATTTTTGTTATGATTCCCGGACATAAAAAGCGAAAGGATCTATATTGATAAGTTTTATTTATTTTTATCTCCGGAGGATCCGTCAACGGGAATTCCATTCGACCGGTTCTGCCGTCATATCCTTCTAATTCCGTCTGTGTATGTGTTGCTGCCTCTGTGAAGCCACAGTTCTTAATCAGATTAACACAGGGAGCTATACTGATCTTATTCTGTAGTACCATGGACAGTGTAAAATTATAATCCCATGGCAATATCTGCCCGCTGTCGTAATACTCTTTCAACAACTTTTTCTTGTTGTTCCTATCAGCTTTACATATTTGAGTGGTTTGCTGCAGGTCCTTTAATGTTCTATTTATATCCTGAAACAGATCTTTCTGTTCCGTCCATGCTCTCCGCCAGGTGGCCCATCCCCAGGTCCATGCATATGCCATATAGTCATAGCTGTATTTCATAGCATAATTTTTTACCTGATTACTGCCGGATATAAAGCTGATCTCAGATGTATCTCTGTATTTGTCCAAAAGATATTGACAATATGGGAAAAAATCCATCGAAGCAATACAATCATCCTCCAATATAATTGCTTCTTCTGCCTCCTGAAACACTTCATCCAGACCGGTCTTTATCCGTACATCGCATCCAAGATTATGTTCCGCATATATCTCAATGACTTCACATTTCCAATCGATGCGCTTCCATATAGATTTACATATTTCCAGTTTTACACGATCTGATTCATTTCGCGGTCCATCTGCAATCAGAAATAAATTTGCACACTTAAGTTGCTGCATCACCCGGAACTGTCTCTCTACCAGATCAGGTCTGTTAAAAAATATGATCACCACCGGAACTTCAAATCTATCAGCCATTCCTCTTCTCCATTCAGTCTATTATATCATGTATATCGTAGACTGTCATCATTCTAACTCATTGGACTGCTCGCTTGTCCCATATGCTTTCAAAATCAATTTTGCAATCGGCTTAGGCCAGAACTTACAGAACATTTCATAGTCTTCCCGCAGCCTTGCGTGATCCCCCAGTATCTTGGTAGTTTCAGAATCTTCATGGATCCTATGCCGCATCAGAACGGCATTGCAGAACACAAATGCCCCTTTTCTCTTCGACAGCATTTCCCATGCCTGCCAGTCCTCCGATGCACGAAATCCATGCTGGAAGACTGTTTCAGGGCAGTTTCCTTTACAAAATGTCACCGAAGGGCAACAGATAGCGGACCCAAACGCCAGGATTCTGCGCCTTATAAATTTACTGTTCCATAATGCTTTTAGCCGAAGCGGCAGCAGCATAACACGTTTAATATTCAACAGGCGATTGCTGTCCACAGCTTCTCCGTTACGGATTTCTCCATAATCAGTAAATGCAATGATCGGTTTCTTGGCACTGTCCATAGCCGCAATTACTTTTTCCGCATAATCCGGCAGATAGACATCATCCTGATGTGTGATCGTTACATACTGTGCATCAGCCTTAGAATACGCAAAATTCCAGTCCTGTGTGATCCCGGCTTCTCCGGTATTAATATATTGCGGTATATCATATCTGGCACATAGTTCATTTATGTATTCATTAGGTGTCGAAGTTGCCAGAATGATTTTGCTTTTATGCTTCTGATTCTTCACTGATTTAATACATTCTTCCAGGTATTCACTTTTCCCATATGCGCAAATAGCAAAAATATGTTTTTCCATCACTGTCATCAATCCTGTTTATTTTCTAAATCCCGTATCCTTTTTTCCAACAATGCAATGTTCTGAGCCAGCTCTTTGATCCGTTCTCCTTGCTTGGATACAATAGATGTCAATGCCATCACTAATATCATTAGAAAACCTATGGCACACGTGAACAATCCGTTCATTGCATCCACGATTCCCAACAGTCCAACCAAATATCCCAAAGTCTGTGGGAAAAATACCAATATTGCAAAAACAATTCCCATGAGTAACCACAGTAAAGAATACTTTAATATTAACCGCTTTTGTTTCAGCAATCTTATAACAATAAGAAAATATAAGAAGATACCTATTAGTAATACTATCCGTAATGTATTTGTCATTGTCTTTTCCTCTTCCTGTGAGTAATCCGGCACAGAATCACTGCCAGCGATACCTTAATCATGTAGTACACGGATTTAAATGCCGATATAGAGCTTTCGCCTCCCTGTCGTTCTTTCATGATCACCGGCACCTCTCCTACCCTGGCGCCGGCCAACGCCGCCATTACAATAGCTTCCGGCTCCGGGTAGTCCACAGGGTAATCTGTTGCATATATTTTTATATATTCTCGGCTCACAGCCCGGAATCCACTGGTTACATCATATATTTTGACTCCACTGCACAGTCGGATCAATGCACTTAAAAAAGTAATTCCCACTCTGCGTAATCCTGACGATTGAAATCCTTCTTTTTTCAGGAATCTGGAACCTATCACAATATCTTTCTCTCCTGCTATGATCGGTTGTATAACCGCTTGCAGATATTGTGTATCATGCTGCCCATCGCCATCGATCTGTACCGCAATGTCATAGCCATTTAAGAGTGCATATTTATAACCTGTCTGAACGCCTCCGCCGATCCCAAGATTAATAGGAAGGTTCAGATAGGATGCCTCTGCCTCCCTGAGCTTGTCCATAGTGGAGTCCTTTGAGCAATCATTTACCACTACATAATCTGCCTGGGGCATATCCTGTTTCAATTTTGCGATCACGTTAGTAATGCTTTCCGCTTCATTGTACGCCGGTATTATCACCAGTATTTTCATTCTTTTTCTTTCCCCTTTTGTAACTGTTCTTTCAGTCGCCAGACGTAACTTAACAATTCCTGAAATTCTTTTGTCCTTGCGTAGATAATAATATAAATCAAATTGGTAATGATAAATCCAATGATTCCCTTTATCAAAAGGTCCGCTATACCTTTATAATTTATATTCCGGGTAATCACGGCTGTAATTACAAACGCAGATGCTGCTGTAATAAAGTATTTTATATATTTCGAATAATAGTACTTCATAGAACATTTAAAACCATACCGGTACAATGTATGTGGTTCCCACCAGCATGTGACTGCAATAATACTCACGGTGGTACCTATAAATACCCCTATTGTTCCATACCGCATGACCAACGCCACAGAGACCAGCAGATTAATAGCGGCTTCCACGATCGGCTTCAGCTTATCCTGCCAGTAAATTCCCATTGCATTTCTGAAATTAACCACCGACTGTCTCATTCCACTCAGATAAAAATTAATACACAGGACAAGAATTATATTAAGGGGCAAGATATAGTCTTCGCCCAACCATACGGTTATCAGCGGATTCACAGCGCAGTACAGACATGTTGCCGCAACCCCGTATGCCCAGAAGTTTACAAATAATGCTTTTTGAAATATATTTTCCACTTCTTTTTCCGAAGCTGTTACATTATAATTCCCCACACTGGATACTATCGCTGAAAACAGCTGTGATACCAGCATGTTAATTGCATTCAGCACGCTGTAATAGTTGGCATATACTCCTACTACAACCAGTCCCATGAATTTTGACAGGACGATATTATCCGTAGCATTTACAACAATATTTCCCAGTTTTTGAAATATCATTGCAAATGTATTCTTTTTAATGGTATTGCTTATTTCTCTTTTTACCGGTTGGACATTTTTGTCCTTTAAAAACGGATATTTCTTGTCAGCAATATAAGAGATACATAAATTTTGAAAAAGTGTAAATAATATCTGTAAAGCTAAATAGATAAAATAATCCGGTTTTACGATCAGGAAAATAATCTGTGTAACATTAAGACAAGTGAACCAAAAGCAATAATTTAACTCATCTATATATTTTTTTTGGTCTGCGATCAGCAATGTGGCTTTGTAAGAGAAAAAATAGCTGATTCCTATATTCCCAACATATAATAAAAAGTACACTCTGATCTGCTGTATCGGAATATCAGCCGGAATTTCTTTGATGAAATATTCCAAAAAGGGACAAAGCAACGCACCCGCAGTTAAAATAAAGATTCCTACACCATAATATATGCTTTTAAACAAGTGCATTATGGATTTGACTGTTTCCGTGTCATTCTCCTGCAACGGTCGGAATAAGCTGTAACTTATCGCCAGCCCGATCCCCAGTTCCGCCAATGACAATACCGACAAAATGTTGGAGAACAGTCCACTGATCCCGAGGTATTCTTTTCCCTGCGCTCCCAGGGCTAATACAAAAAAGTATCTTGTTGTAAATGTTGCTATTACAATAAAAGCCTGCCCAATCCAGGATACAAGCAGATTGCGAACTGAATTAAAAAATCTCATCTATTTTCTACTCTTTCCGGATACCTTAATATATATCGATGCTGTCTGATACAAAATCCCCATTTGGTATGCATATTTAAAAAGTACCACTGCCGCTCTGTGTGAAAACGGTAATTTTTTCAATTTCCATAAATGCATATATGGATTTTTCCGCATGTCTGGAAAGTATTTTTCTATAATATAGTTGCAATACTGACACACATATTTTAAAGTTTCTTTTCCGCTTTTCGCGCAGAATACAAACGCAAAACCAGCCAGGGCTTTTATCACTGCGTATTCCAGAACTGTGTCATATTCCCGTCCTCGAACTTCCCGAACCTTTAATATTGCCTGTTCAATGCCTTTATACGGAAATTGTTGTTCCGGTCTGTCCTTTGAAATCCCCTTCTTACGGATCTGTCCCATGGTAGACTCATTATATACCCGATAATGATAGCCAAAATAATCGAGTACCACAGGGTTCCGAGCTACCGAGCCGGTGATAATGCCGTAGGGGCCATCTTCCATTTTTTCCCCTTCCCCGAACAAAATATGATTGTCCAGTATCAGTTTCGACAGATATATTTTAGCACAGGGACTATACTGGAAAACATGACGTTTCCCGGTGTCGAACTCTATATCCCAGTCAACGGAATTACGTGACAGGACAATTTTTCCGTCATTTGTGAACTTCTCATAACTGCATATCACCAGATCCGACTGATTCTGTTCTGCTGTCTCATACAGCTTTTGAAAATAATCCGGTTCTATATAATCGTCGGCATCAATATATGCCATATATTTTCCGGTTACATATTTTAGAGCAGCATTTCTGGCTGCAGACTGTCCTGCATTTTCCTGTGCCATTGCTATAATAGTATCCGGATATTTTTTCGCATATTGATCTATTACCTGCTGTGTATTGTCTGTAGATCCATCATTGTTTATTATAATCTGTATATCATCCAGCGTCTGATTCAAAATTGAATCCAGGCATTCCGGCAAATACTTTTCAGCATTGTATGCCGGGATAATGACCGAGACCTTCGCCTGTCCTTGTTTCATAACTTCTCCCACTATTTAAAAAACAATTTTAAAATGCTTTTCACATACATTTTGTATCTGTGTGCACTTTGCAGAATATTATTTTTTATTTCCATATATAGATTCTGTATCTCCGCCCTGCTGTATCTCAGGAAATATTCCCATTCACTGCAGATCCGAACTGTTACCTCATCATATATATTATTATTTTCTTTAGCTACTATTCGTATTTTACAATTATGCCCTGTCGTCTTCTTTTCAATATCGTATTGGCTTAAGATGCCACTACCACTAACGCTTCGACAGGAATACACCTTTATACGAAGCCTTTTATTTGTAGTTATATATCCGTCATAGACAAAATTGTCATTTACCATAGCTTTTATAAACAGTAATTCATCCTCTTGTGGCGGATATATTTCTATTTCACTGATTCCGGGATGTTTACCTACGCTATCTACAATCCTAAAAGTGAGATATGATATTTTCTCTTGTCTTGGGAATTTCAAAATTGTCTCTTTGCCGTTTGGATCTATATTATCTGCTTTTATACGATATCCGTTGCTGAGTTCAATTTCCCCCAGGATAATATGCTCTTCCTTTTCAATTCGCTCATATATAGCTATGGCATCTATGTCGGAAGGGTATTCAAACTGTACTTTGAATTCTTTTTTTTCATCTTGTATATTCGGTATCCAGGCAAGTGATCTATACCGTAAATGCCGATCCATAATATTGATCGGTTCAAACATTCTGAAATCATTCAGATATTTCACCTCTCCGGATGATGCCGAAATATCTGCCCTATATGTTAAGCTTGTCACCCTGCGGTTCCAAAAACACTCATCAGAATTAATGATCCGCCCTGCATGTCTTATTGCCTTTTGGCTTTCGTAACATTCTAATGCTTTATAGACCAGATCCGTTTTTACAATAGGTATTCGAATTCTCTGTTGCCATTCATACAGTGGATTATTCCAGTCTGTTTTTTTGAATGGCTGCAGAGTTTTTCGCAGGTTTAACTTTCTATAGTCATATTTTGCATTATAAGCAGTAGCATAAGCAAACCCTTTCCATACTGTGTGTAACACTGCTCCATCAGACTTTAGGTATTCTCCGATTGCTCTCTCCAGTAAAAATGAGGTAGCAATATGATCCGGATGTGCATCTGCATCTACACCGATAATAATATCCGGTTGATAACTGTCTATAAATGCATATATCTCACAATACCAGTTTTCGGCTTCTTCCGTATGGTACCGATGAATCCCTTTTCCTCTGCACTGGTCCTTAAAATCAAGAATATGGATATTTTCTTTCGGCAGCCCTAATTGCTCTGCAGCTGCTTCGGCCTCTGTTTTTCTCTTATCTCCGAGTCCGAACATATCGCCATTAGTCGTGAACAATACATGGCATTCTAAATCTCTGCGGGTAAAGTTCAAAATTGCCTGCCCCGCAACATTAATTTCATCGTCCTCATGCGGAACCACTATCAATATTCTTTTTGTACTTGTCTGTCTATCTTGATTCATAGATTTCTGCATAAAGGCTCTCTCTGCTTATTCTTTCGGGAATTGCAATTCATAAGGCGGATGGTTATGACGCTTATTCTCCGGCGGCGGTGTCATATAGTCTTTTCCATATCGGATGGTTAGATATCTGTCCAAATCTTTCGGAAATCTGACCTTAATTCCGTTATACTCCCTGATTTCTGTCGGTAGAAAATCCTTCTTATACATTATGCTGGTAAAAGGTGTGGGATCGAAAAAATACGCTGCCCGTTTTGTATCCGCATCTTTATATTTTTTTGCAGCCTTTTCTGCCTTACGATATAAATATTTTGAGGAAATATGAAGTCCCTTCATAATGTCATGTACCAGCGCACATATTGCCAGTATAACTTTGGCTTTCCATCCATCATAATATATGACCGGACATCTTACGTTTCTTAAGACCAGCAGTTTTCCCCAAAACCATGCCGTCCATGCCTGACATTTCATTTTGAACTCATTGTCTGCCGCATTGTCCCAGCAGAAAATATCTAAAAAGATTCCCAAATCGATATCCAGTTCTTTGAAACACTGTTCTTTGAATTTGGTACCTCTCATCGTCCAGCGGGTAGTCGTCAGAGGAAATCCCTCCACTGTTTCTGCATTTACAATGCGGTATTTTTCTGTCATTTCTGTCTTGGCTACTTCAAGAAATCTATCATAATTTTCCCTCGTCATTACTACATCAATATCATCATCCCATGGAATGAACCCGCCATACCTGGCAAGACCCAGTGCTGTTCCACCGACTCCAAAATAGTCAATCCCATGTTTTTCACACAGAGTTGCAAAATCAGAGAAAATTTCCAGTTCGATATTTTGGAGCTTCCTTAGTGTCTCACTATCGTATTCACTATATAACATTTTTAACCTGTCACCTTTCCTCATCTGCACACAGCAAAAACTGTATATACAACCACCAGATTCATTACACCTATAAATGCTGTTAAATATTTTTCCCTGATCTTCGGACATTGAAATTTACTGTTTGTCAAAGTTAAACCCATAGAAAGAGGAGCCAGCATAGGTGTAAAATATCTTCCTTGAATTCCTATGATCATTCTTTCGTCAGCATTAACATACCCTTTGAATGTATACAGCAGGGCTGCCATTTCCAGTAAAACAATTCCCAAAAACAATAATCGAACAGGCCACTTCAATTCATTTGTATTTTTTCTTTCAGCTATTACTACATATATCAGTATGAGCAAAAACACCACAACTACCAGTTTAGGAGGATGTATATTCAGATCACCCAGACTGTCTGCCGTAGCCGATGCAACATACAATTTCATATTGTATAGAAATGTTCTTATAATGATAGTAACAAAACTGATGGATTCCCCCTCATTGCCGACAGTTGCTACTGACCCTCCAAATTTTACCACTCCTGTCGCAAGCAGCCACATTGCCATGGTAACGCATGTGGTAAAAATCAGTGTTATGGCATAAATAAGCTTCTGTTTCATACCTCCAAAACGTTCTCTCGGAATCAGTAAATAAATAGCAGTCAGAAATACATAAATATATTTGCACTGTCCCAGCATAACCGCCATTAAAAACATTGCCGCGATTTCTGTCCATGTCATGCATGAAGCCGGCTGTTCTTGTGATTTCTTTCTCTCATAAAATGTAAAACTGATCACTGCTAAAGTCAACGCTATGACCATAGAATCCGAAGACAAGGTTGCAAATTCCTGAATCGTAATAGGTAATAGCGTAATAGCAATAATCAGATTCTTGCCAAATGGCATATACTTTACTGTTTTATATAAAATCCAGAGAGTACACGCGAAACTGCATATTCTCGCAATATATACTAAGATCAACATATTTTCCGTGAAAAGGCGGGCAATGGCTATTCCAACAGAAGCAGGAAGATAAGACACCGGCGAATAACTACTCGCTACTGCCCAATCCTCTTTTGCACGATCTTCCTGCATATTAATTTGTCTGTTATCCCATACTCTTTGGTATGTAGCCTCTCCGTCTGCTAATTCCTTAGATCCTCCCGGTACCTCTTCCAGGGAAATAATCTGTCCCATCGTCACTTCATATGCACGGTTAAAATGTCTGTATTCATCCGATACCCGAAACGGCGGCATAAAAATCATATATAAGAATCCCAACACCGCAAGAACTACGATATATACTTTTTCTATTGGCATTTCACTGATTTTCTTTTTCATTTGAATTCCTCATCCATTCTATCCATTAATGTTTTTTTTGCAAACTGCCTTGCACTATAATTTTCCGCTGCCGTCCGCATCTTGTTTCTGTCTTCTACAGGTAATTCAATAAACCTCACAATAGCATCTGCCAGTGCCTCTGGGTCTCCCAGTTCACTGCAGATACCACATCCGGCCTCCTGCAAAATGCGTGCTGTTTCTCCTCCGGCTGCTGCCAGGATCGGCATACCGCACGCCAGATATGACTGCAGCTTTGCCGGTATCGTCATCTGGAACAGTTCGTTATCCGCAAAGGAGATAAATGCAGCATCTCCATGTGCCAGATATTTCGGCACATCTTCCGCAGGCTTTCTTCCCAGTAATCGGAACATATCTTCCACCTGCTCCGTCCGGATCTCTTCCTCCAGTTTCTCCCGGTATCTTCCGTCACCCACTAATGAAAAGCAGCATTCTCTTCCTCTGTCCTTCAGGATCCGAGCCGCTTTGGGCAGGATATCCAGTCCCTGCGCATAACCGATATTTCCTGTAAAAATAACCTGAAATCTATTATCCTCCAACGGCAGATCCGGCAATTCTTCCTTTTCCACCGGGCGGTAGAACTCCTCCGCGTACTGCGGCCAGTACTTTACCCTGCTCTCACCGTCTGTATAGACGGATTCCCGCTCTTCCAGTCTCTTTACAAAGGAAGGGGATGTTGCATAGATTTTATCACACCTTCGGTAGATACCGTCTACCATTTTGTCTATAGCTCCCAGGATATGTTTGTTATGAAGTCCTGTTACGATCTCCACATTTTCCGGCCACAGATCCTGCACGTAGATGGAGCAGGGGATCCTGCGGCGCTTCGCATACCATACTCCCGGCAGTGCCTGCGTCATTGGAGATACTTCGCAGATAAATACTCTGTCTACCTTAAGGCCGGTGAAGGTCTTCCAAAACCATCCGGAGATGACGAAGGAGACATAATTTAACATCAGCATCAATGCGTTGTGTCCTCTGGGGATCAGCGGGATACGGATAATATCCATTCCTTCGTAAGTCTCTCTTCTCCCGCGGAACCAGCTATAGCCCTTATAAAAGCTTCCCTGTGGGTAATTGGGAATTCCTGTGAGTACAGTCACCTTGTAACCTCGTTTTACCCATTCCTTACAGATATCATTAATGCGGAAATTCTCCGGATAAAAATACTGGGAGACTACTAATATATGTTGCGTCATTGTTCTGTCCTCTGTATGGATTCTTCCAATGTATAGTCTCTGTATTCCTGCGGATATGCACTCATCTGCATGTCATAACTCATGTTACCGAAGGCCTTGTCCGCCAGTCGGCCGAACTTCCCACCCAGACGGCTCAGGAGGATAACGCCCGGATTGAATACCTTGGTGAGATGTATTTTCTTCTGATGGGATTCGGCGATCTGCTGCACCATCTGGCTGGTCCGGACATATTCCGCATTCTGCGGGAAGAAGATTCCCTGTTCTTCATTGAGGATCATTAAGCTGACGAACTTGCATAAGTTGCCAACATAGAGCATACTTCTCTCGTTTTGAATCTGTGGGAACAGAGGCAGTTTCCGCGCCATTTTGGCCAGGATCGGGTAATTTCCCTTAGAACCCTTGCCGTAGATCATGGGCGGACGCAGGATCACCACCTTGAAGTTATCATCTGCCAGCTTGCGTATTCCCTCTTCTGCCTTGAGCTTACTGTCTCCGTAGAAGTTAGCGGGCGCAGGATCGGTATCTGCTGTGATTTTCCGGGGTTCTCCCAGTCTGCCGCTGTCTCCATAGACGATCATGCTGCTCATGAAGAGGAACTGTCCCACACCGTCTGCCTTTGCCTTCTCCGCGCAGGCGATCGTCAGGTCGGTATTCACTTTATAATACAGAGCCTTCTGCTCCTCCGTGGCATTTCCCACATCCGCATGAGCGATACCCGCCACATGGAATACCGCATCATATCCGTGGAAATCATAGTCACGCCAGGCATCTGTCTTCATATCCAGCGTATCGATGGTAAACAGCGGTCCATGTTCCTCATTCCATGCATCGAACGATGTCCCGATATAGCTGCCGGCTCCCGTGATCAGTACTTTTTTCATAATCAGCCTCTTGTCTCTCCGCGATTTATCGACATACCAATATAAGGTAATATTTTCTCCAGATGCAGCCATCTGCATCCCCGAGTAACGATCTCAATTCCCACATAGAGAATCAGTATCGTTGCGATCGGCCGGAGCAATAAAATAATGCCCGTCGAAAGCATATGGTTCATCACCCATCCTGCCATGATCATATGGCTGATATAGATGAATAAAGTATTCCTTCCGATAGTCTGCAGGGCTCTGCTGTTCCTGAATACATAAGCGATCTTCATCAATACAAAGATGCCCGCCAGTTCAAACGGTATCGCGTACAGATTCCAATAGGTCACGGAACACTCGGCGCCAAAATACAAGACAGACCATACTGCCAGGAATACATAGATAACATATTTCCATTTATTCAGGAAGGTGTTTACTGTCCCTTCCTGTCTCTTCCACAACATTCCAAGTAGGAAGAACATGGCCCAGTTCAAGGGATTCATATCCGGTGTCACGAAACTTTGATATCCATATCCGCGCATCACTGCTATGTTGGATATGACGCTGCATGCTCCCAGGATCAGCAATATCGGCAGCCTGTTCCCTACAAAAGTGAAGATCACCAATAGTTCTACCAATACCGGGATGAAATACAACCAGGTTCCTTTTCCGATCATCCATGTGAGATATTCTGTCCACCGGAAGTCCATATTCATGATATGTAAATACCACATTTTCGCCAGAGTTCCCATGAGGATCCAGGGAAGGATCAGTTTCTGCAGTTTATTTTTCCAGAATTCCACTGTCACTGCCTTCTGTCTGTCGAAGAAATACCCGGAGCAGAGGAAAAATCCTCCGACTCCCAGCGTTCCGTACATTGCAAGGATCCGGCCGCACCACGCATCTATCGACTGTGTCATCTCTGTCGGTGGCATATGTGCGCAGCATACACTTAATATGGCAAATGCCCGGAACACCCATATCTGATTACTTCGATCCTGCATACTGTCATTTTCCTGATGCATGTTCCTGCTCCTTATGTAGTTCCCCGGTTCCACCTTCTACGACACCATCCTGTCTGGCCACAGATACCACAGTTCCCAGAATGCATCTTAAGTCCATCCCGAAGCTCATCTTCGCCACATAATCACCATCCAGCTTTGCCTTGACCGGAATCTCCAGTTCGTCTCTACCGTTGATCTGCGCCCATCCGGTCAATCCCGGGAGAATATCATTCGCGCCGTATTTGTCCCTCTCTTCGATCAGATCATACTGATTCCAAAGAGCAGGTCTCGGGCCCACGATTGCCATATCGCCTTTCATGATATTGATGATCTGCGGCAGCTCATCCAAACTTGTCTTACGTAAAAATCTACCGACTTTCGTAATATACTGATCCGGATTTTTTAACATATGCGTCGGCATATCCTTCGGAGTATCCGTACGCATCGTCCGGAATTTGAGGATTTCAAAGTGTGTCTTATGAATTCCCACTCTCTTCTGGCGGAAGAAGATAGGTCCCGGCGAATCCAATTTAATAGCTACAATGAGGGCCAGGAATAACGGTGATAGTACGATCAATCCTATAAATGCAAGAAACCTATCTATTATTTTCTTCACTGCTACATACATCTTCCATTCCTCCATCGCAGAGCACATTTCTCGTCAGAACAAAAAGTACCGGAATCGTCAGACTTCCGACTCCCCAGCAATATTCAAAGATTCCGAAAATGCAGGGTACAAACAACAGGAACAGACTACCTGCTGCCTTAGTATTTCCATCCTTCCAGAACTTTCGGATTGCAATGACAGCGCCCCATCCCAGCAATGTCATAAATAATATCATCGCAATAATACCAAAGTCCGTACCAAATTGCAGATAGATATCATGTGCATGACCAATCCAGTAAGTTGCCGTCATTTGAAATCCCTGCTCTGCATAAGGATGCCCGAACAGATTTAAATGTTCAAAGTAATACTGATAAATCGTTCTTCGCATGGTAAATCCATCTGGGAATGCGGCGAACATCGGAATCTTATTGGGTTCCGCTGCATATGCCCGAATAGCAAAAGGAGAGCTGCTGAAAAGCTCCGAGACACTGGTGGAAATTCTTCCCAGTGCCGTCTCCATGAACTCATTCAGATCTACATACTTCCAGGAGTCCCAGGGATCCCAGGCATGAACTCTATCCCTGTCCCATTCTCCCCAGAACCACACCGGATGATGGAATAGTGCCGGAGTATACCTCACGATACTGAATACCGGCACGAACAGAATGCAGGTACATAATAGCAATGCAATTCCATTTCGAATAAAATTCTTCTTATGCGTAAGGTGCACAATGAACATAAGTGCCAAAATACCCGTCAGGAATCCAACGATCCAGCCCAGACGTCCTATCGTCATGAATAACAGGCTATACACCGCTGCTGCAAAAATGAGATACCACACCTTCCAGATCCAGTGTGCTTTTTTCTTATATATCTGCATGATTTTTGCGGCGATCACAGCTAACACCATGCAATAAAAAAGTGCCGCATGATTGGAATTATTAAAGATTGCTTTGTAACGGTTATCCCAGGGATCAAACGGTCGGAACATACAACAATATGCCTGGAATACAAAGAAGCTTAAAATGATCCCATCCAGCATTCCCTGATAGATGTCATCCTGTTCCTGCTTCGTATAATCCGTCAGATAAAAGCATCCGAACATTATAAGAAATGCCAACGGCCAGATATACGTGCTTCTGGACACCACCATCAAAAGCATCATTGCCAGCCACAGGATCGCATATTTTTGATTCAGCTTTGGATACTTTTTCTCTATAACTACGCTAATGAAAGTATGGATCACAATATATCCATACAGAAAAACCTCCAGTATTACAGTGATCCTGTCATTTGCGAAATAGATCATATCTCCGGAGAGATTCCAGAACAAAATTCCGCCCAGGATTCCCACACCGGTCCAGATCAGATACGGGATCTTGTATTTCCGAAAGTCTTCCCACTTATAATGAATCACGATCATCACAGCAATCGGCACTCCCAACAGATCACGGAATGTCTCTACGATTCCATCCAGTCCGGAGCCTGTATGATATCTCTGGTTAATGATATTGATCATTAAAAAGCAAAGTGCCACGATTACCCGCTTCCAGGGCATCTGGATTTTTTTTGTTCCGTTTATTGCCATCTGATCGCTCCTTTTATATCTTTTCTATACTGTTTCCTGATAAGTAGGCACAATGTCTTTGATCTCTTTGCGGATATCCTTATCTTCCTGCTTTGCGTGGAGAAAAAGTTCTTCCAGTTGTTTTTCAAATACTTCTGTATCAAAATCAATCGGCTTACCGATGAAGATCATCTTGTTAGCAGTCTTTTTCAGGCCTTCTTCGTCCATGAGAAGTTCCTCATACATCTTCTCTCCCGGACGCAATCCTGTGAATTTGATCTCGATGTCTTCTCCTACTTTATAACCGGACAATTTGATCAGATTCGTTGCCAGATCCAGTATCTTCACCGGTTTACCCATATCCAGTACGAAAATCTCTCCACCGCGGGCATAAGCTCCCGCCTGAAGTACCAGAGACACCGCTTCCGGAATTGTCATAAAATATCGAATGATATTAGGGTCCGTCACGGTAACAGGTCCGCCCTCTGCGATCTGTTTTTTAAACAGAGGAATTACGCTGCCGTTACTTCCCAGTACATTTCCGAACCGGACCGCCACGAAATTAGTCTCTGACTTCTGGTTCATCATCTGGATCACCATCTCACAGATTCGTTTGGAAGCTCCCATGACATTAGTCGGGTTCACCGCCTTGTCTGTGGAGATCAGTACGAATTTCTCTGCTCCGTATTTGTCTGCGGCTTTGGCAGTCTTGTAAGTGCCCATGACATTATTCTTGATCGCTTCATTAGGGCTTACTTCCATCAGGGGCACATGCTTATGTGCTGCAGCATGGAATACGATATTCGGTCGATACGTTGCAAAAATATCATTGATCCGGGCTGTATTACGCACGGATGCGATCAGCACCTGCAGATTCAGTTCCGGATGCTTGCGGATGAGCTCCTGCTGTATATCATAGGCATTATTTTCATAAATATCCACGATAACCAGCTGTTTCGGATGATGTCCGGCAATCTGTCTACACAGTTCGCTGCCAATAGATCCGCCACCACCAGTGACAAGGACCACTTTCCCACTGACATAATTCAATACTTCTTCGGTATTGATCTCGATGGGATCTCTTCCCAACAGATCTTCGATCTCTACTTCCTTCAGCTTGGATACGGAGACATCTCCGTTGATCAACTGGTAGATACCGGGCAGAGTACGCAGTTTACATCCGGATTCTTTACAGATATCCAGGATCTCTTTCCTCGTCTGTGTGTTGGCAGAAGGAATTGCAAATATAATCTCGTCTACCGCATACTGTCCTACAGCATCAATAATTTTTTCTCTCCCACCCACGATAGGTACTCCGCGTAAGAATTTACCATGGCATCCGGGATTATCATCAATGATACATTTCACATTCAGATTCAGGTAACTGCTGCTTTCAATTTCTTTTAAAATAGCATTTGCCGCTGCCCCTGCACCGATCAGCATGACATTGTTTCGTTTTTCCTTCTCCGCACGGTCTATGCGCTTAGAGTTGATCAGGCGTAAGATCCGGTAACTGAAACGGATCACACAGCACATACCGAACAGCAGGAACCAGTAGATCATATAATAGCTGCGGGGCATCTTCTGGTTCATGACATTGCAGAGTATGATCTGAGCGATCGCCGCACAGGTAGTTGCAAATACAATATTCAAAAGCTCCGTGGCACTGGCATAACGCCACACACTCTTATACAGCTTCCACAATGCGAAAAACAATAATGTCAGTAAAATATTAAACGGAATAATACGTTCAAATTTCATCAGGTATTCTGCCGGAATCCCCGCAAAGCTGAAATCGAACCTGACATACAGCGCGGCAAATGATGCCACCACGATGGACATAATATCTAACAGGATCAACGCAATAATGCGATTGATCGGTATTTTTAAGAAAGGTGTTTTTTGTTTCATTCTCTGTTGTCCTTCCGAGCATGCCGCTTTTGGGCATAATCGATTATATTTTACCATGCATGCATAGAAAAAGCAAATTTCCGTTCTACAGAAATTTGCTTTTTTATTACTTTATGGATTGATTACCGTTATGGATTCTTTTCCATAATACCCCGCACATGCATCATTCACCCACGTATACCCATCCTCCGGTTGCAGATCTGTATACATAATCAATTCCACAGGATATAACGGTGTGAACACTACATCCTTCACAGAATCATCTTTCAGCACCTTGAATCTCTCTTCCCAGCCTTCGCCATATGCCTGTGCCCAGCCGTTCTTCCACATGCGGTAAGCACGGTAGCTGGTGGTCTGCTGCACATTGCCAAAAAGTACTGCTGCCGCCAGGAGCACTCCTACAACGCCACAATACCGCAGCAAATACTTCTGTGTCAGATTATCCACCTTCTCGCTCTTTTCCGGTTTCAGGATTCTCTTAGCGATCCATCCGCACCAGTAGATCTCATTTGCCACGATCCACAGTACATAGAAGTACCATAGGATCGCGCTCTGTCTGCCACCGCCCATGGTGCCGTTCACATACAGGGTTGCCGTAGCCTGGGATGCGTACACACCGAAGGACAATGCAGTGAACAGTCCCGGCAGCCGGAATGTATAATGCATCTTCCGGACTGCTTTCCATGCAAAAGGAATCATCAGAAGCAACAGTAACAGCATCTTAAGGTTCGTCCAGCTGACAATATTTAAAAACGTTCTGACGAAAGATTCCCAGATTGCCATCAGCGGGGAATACAAAGTATCTCCCTCAAAGTTCCACTCCAGTCTGGTCTGCGTTCTGGTAGAGAAGCATACAATGCACAGGCTGGCAATGTTGACCAGTACCACGAACCAGGTTCTGCGGAATCCATCCTTATTTTTTGCTAAAAATACAATCTCTAATAGCACCAGAAGACAGAAGGTTGATAAGCTGGTCGCCAGGTTATCTCCGCCCACTAATATTGCTAAAATGCAGGCGATCACCAGACTTAGTATTCTGTCAACCTTTTTCAGTTCTCTTGTGGCTAGCTTCAGTACCAGTCCAACCAGTATCAGAGATAAACTGTAAATTCCGGTATAATTTACCGCCCCGGTGTACCAGTAAAAGCTTTCCTCCGGGAATGGACAATACAGCAGCTGGATCATGATCATCGGAATGCTGATAGGGAGGATCAGTCCTCTGTTCTCCTTGCCAATGCACTGTGCCAGCAGGTACATCTCGGAGCAAATGATGGATCCGATCATCAGATACGCCACAATCGCGTAGCAGTGTTCCCCGAAGATTCCGGGCTGCAGGGTTGCCAGTGCAATATTAACAAAACGCGCTTCCCAGAAGCTCTCTTGTACAGTATCAATGATTGCCTGAATGAATGCAATCAGTCCTCTATGGTTCTGGATCACCTGATAGGTATGCACTCCGTAGGACCAGTCATCTGCCGAAGCGTAGTTGTATTTCGAGATTGCCAGCAGCGGCCACAGGATCACAGCCAGTGCGATCACACATGCAGTGCTGATCAGCATAAGTTTCTTTTTCTCTGTCAGTTTGGTCAGTTTCACTTTGATTATTCCACCTTTTCTTTGGTATAGGGCTCCACAACGTAATAATTATTATAGAACGAGGTAATATCGTACTCTTCTTCATCAAACAGGTCGATCAGTTCATAGTTCACCACGTACACTACATCTTTCCCCTGATTTTCCCGGATAATATCCTCTGTCACGTATTCAAAATGATATTTTTCCGCATAGGGCAGCTGTTCTCTGCCGTCCTGCACGTTGCTGACGCCCTGGAAATACCGGGCATCGATCTGGTGACTATACATGGTAAGGATCTGTCCCACCATATACTCACCCTCGCCCATGGGGTCCGGGTCTATGTAATATTCATCGCATTCTATCGTATGTGCGTAATCCAAAGCATTCAGATAAGGTTCATAATAGTAGATCCGGCTTAAATCCGCCCATTCTCCAAAATAGGTGACAGCAAACATCACTCCCAGCACACCATATAACGCTGCTATGGGGATTGCCGTGATCTTCCACTTTTGAATGCATGCCGCCATGCCCACAGCTGCCAGGATGATCACCGGATAAAATGCAATATTGATGCGATGCAGTACCGGATACCTGGTGATGGCACCGATGATCACCGCCAGTCCCATCCATGCGAACAGGATAAACACAGGGGTCTTGTATTTCTCCGGCAGTTTCTTCTTATTCAACTTCCAGATTACGGTGATCAGACCGATCAGGAAGAAAATATCCGTCACGTAATACACCGGTCCGAATTTGGCTACCGCACTGGGGACTGCCTGATCTCTTCCGAAAAATACGGTTTCTATCATGCATACCAGATTTTCCTTCAGCTGATACCAGGAAAAGTTGGCAAACAATACATCCTCGCCGCGCACGCTGTCCTGAAAAGAGGGAATCGTAAATAGCGGTGTCTCGATGGTCTCTTTTCCCAGCACCGTGATCAACATGGACAGGTACTCCGGCAGCACGATCACCGCATAGACTGCAATGCAGCCCAGGAATTCTTTCCAGTTGATCTGTTTTTTCTTAAGCAGGTAGATTGCCACTGCCAGCAGGAAAACAGGTACGGAATAGTCCGATACTGCATAGCAATAACAACACAATCCGAAGAACACCATGGACACATATAAGAAGACTCTGTTCCACTTTTTCCCTTCTATTCTATGCAGTCCTGCCAGTAAAAAGCAGACGGCAAACAGGAATATATGGGGGAACATGTTACAGTCGATGGACCAGCGGCTCTGCATGTAGTGCCAGGGGCAGATCATTCCAAAGATCAGCGCGATCATAGCTGTCCATTTGCCTGCCAGTTGTCTCGTGAACAGATACAGCGCCAGGAGCCCCAGACAGCTGGTGATCAGGAGCGGCAGTCGTATCGTAACTGTGGAAAATCCCAGTATTTTAATAAATGGGACCATACAGTAGGATAAAAATACGCTCATCTGGCTATGTTTCCACGCCGTAAAATGTACCGGATACCGCATACCGTAACGGTCTGTTCCGTATTCCGCCAGCGCCTTGGCATCCACCGCCGCCATAGCTTCGTCCTGGTGCACGCCGATGGGCGGTGCACCGAAATGGTATGCCCGGACGAAGATTGCGGTGAGCAGGATTACTGCTACCAGGAATATTTCCGTCTTTCTTGATTTTAAGAGAGTATTTAATCTTTTCATTCTTTGTCTTTTACCTTTTTACATAATCTATCTATATAATATCCTCATTCTGTTCCATTTGGGGTTGTGCAGTCACGGTTCCACCCTCTATTATTTATCCGCATCTTGGATCAGATTACGTAGATACAGATCTGCATCCGTTCCTGCTTTATACGCTTTCATTTGTAACAGTTGCTCCGCCAGGGAATAGATATTCTTGGCAACGGTCGGTCCATAGATTGTAATATCCCGTCCATCTTTCGTCAATATCACATAGCTTCGAAATGCATAATCTACTTTGTACTCACTGGCAGACATTCCCACCAATACAGAAGTATAACGATATCTGTTATCCGCCGTCTCGTAGATATTATTCCTAAATATTCCGGACTCATCGATTCCGTAAGCCACACCCTGCAGTACCTTCTGACCACCTACCAGCATGGGATAGGTCTTCTGATCATTGTCCGTCATTATCAGTGTGCCGCATTCTTTCAGACGATAACCGTCCACGCCTTCTCTCTGTAACAGTTTTTTTCTTGCCTCTGCGCTGATTCCGGTCTTAACCCGAATTCCGGGTTTATCGTTAATTCGAATAGAAAATCCATGATAGGTTAACAGATCCGTAAGCTCCGGCTGTGCTGTTACTTTATAATAATAGCCTCGGTATTCCAAGGTCCACACATACATTCCGACGGGAACTCCCTTTTCATTATAGCGCATAACAGTTGCGCTTCCTGCCGTATTATCCGGCAGTTCCAATGATACTACTCCATTTTCAGCCTGTACCTCGTATTCTATGCCGTCTATGTATACGATCGTATCTTCGTATCCTTCCGGAATCTCCAGTGAAATCCAGGTAGTCGGTTCCGGGGTCGGCGTAGGTACAGGTGTTGGGGTTGGTTTGGGGGTTGGAGTTGGCTTCGGAGTTGCTGTCGGTTTTGGCGTTGCTGTCGGCACTGGTGTCGGATCCGGCTCTCCCGGCATATTTTCATAGACCGGAATTCGGAATACGAAGGAATTACCCAGCGCATTTGCCGAGCCATACAATTTGAATACATTAGCTGCCTCGGAAGTCGGTGCGGAGATATTCTGCATATACTGGTGCTGATATAATCCGTAGGCACTATTCTTATTCACATTAAACTTTTGTAAGTACAGTGTATCCTGTCCCTTATTAATATATTTGTTTGCAAGCAGATCCGATCCTCCTAAAATGGAGAAATATGCCCCTTTCCAGTTATGGTCTTTTGCATACTTCAGGCCATTCTGAATAATCTCATTTGTCGTTTTTCCAGTGGCTCCCACGTTAAAATAATTATAGTAGCCTTCGTATCCAGCTACAGTTCCGGATATGATCGCCGAAGTTCCTTTTCCCTGCTCCTGCAGGACTCTTGCAGCCAGATGGAAAGGACTGACTTTTCTGCAATCCTCTTTTCCGATCATATAGAAGATGTATTCAAAAGTCATATTCGTTCCGGGGGCATTCGCCTTGCTGTTCATGAAAGTATTATCCAGGAAACTTTTCAGTGCTGCCTCCGTATGGTAAGTTTCATTATAAGTTAACTGCTCGAACTGGAAAATCGCGCCTTCCCGCAGAGCATTCCGGGGATCCATATAGGCTTCCAATACTTCTCTGGTGGCATAGTACCATCCGGCACCGTAGTAAGCTCCTTTTGCCCATTCCGGGGATCTTGCACTGACCAGACTCCTGCCGCCCTGCATTTCATTCGTCACTGCAGTGTTCCAGTCTAACTGTGTGTTATATCTGACGAATATCCAGTTGGGGTATTTTTTCTTAAGTGCGGTTAATGCCGGCTGATACCCTGCCGGGAACTGTTCGATATCCGCATAATTCCCCTGTCCGTCTGCGGCAAGCATAGCTGCGCCGCCGGGATTCATCCCGTAGCATTCTTCCCATTCCAGGAATCGTTCATCGGAGCACGCCAGGTAATCTCTGCGGACATATCCTATGTAATCGGTACCGCTCATGTCCGTGGACACTTTTTCCCAGACCTGTACGTCTTCGTCCACCGTCACATCCAGGATCTCTACCATCTGTCCGCTGGGTACTGTCACTACTGCCGCGCTGTCTTCCGACGCATCACTGTGGATCTCATATTCATCACACAGGTAGACTAACGCCATGACCTCTCTGTCTTCCACGATCTGCCTAAGTGCCTGTCCCGCTTCCGCGATCCACGCAAGATCCTCTTCATCCAGTGCGTGCGCCTGATAGGTATTGCCCTCGTAGGTAAATATGAATGCCGCCAGGAGTATCGCTCCCAGAATCGCCAACTTTCTCTTCATTTACTCTATATGCTTCACTTTCTTATGCAGCACCCGGATTCCCCTGGGTGCTATGGCAAATATGGTATGGTAACACTTGTTTTTCTTAGTAAGATAAGGATTTTTCATGGCTCTGCGCCAGGTTTTCCGCATGTATTTTACCACATTCCGGTAAAATACGTTATCCTTTGTCATCTGCTCTGTGGGAATATGCAGCAGGTAATCCAGTCTCTGGAAGATGCCAAAACGGAATGCGATCTTTGCAAGGTCCTCATCCTCCGGCCAGGTATCCGCTACCAGCTTCTGCACCATATCCGCATTGTCCACATTGTCCGCGTAGACTCTGGAAAATCCGGTCTGTTTTCTGGTATTGCTGTCCGGGCGGTAAAATACATGGTAGGACTGCCCGGGAACACAGACAATGCCAGGGATCGCCGCACCGGATCCTCTGCGCCGGGTCAGAAGCTTCACCAGCAGATGAAAGTCTTCATTTAATACTCCCACGGGGAATCCCTCTTCCTCAAACAGATCTCTGCGTACTAATTTGGTACAGAAGGAGCAGTCTCCTCTGTGCATTAACAACTCCCGCAGGAACTCCTTCGCCGGAATCTCCTGTCTCTCCGTTACCGGTTCGCAGATATTCGGAAGTTTCTTCCCCTCCGGGTCAATCTCATCCCTGCCGGTCTGGGCAATGGGCAGATGTGTCGTCTCTATGGCTTGGAGCAGTCTCTCATACATATCCGGCTCCACATAGTCATCGCTGTCTACGAAGCCAAGGTATTCCCCTGTTGCTTCCTGAATTCCCAGGTTCCTGGCAGATGAGGATCCTCCGTTCTGTTTATGGAAGACCCGGATCCTGACATCCTCCGCCGCCAGCTTGTCGCATAGTTCAGCGGTGCCATCCGTGGATCCGTCGTCCACCAATAGGATCTCGATCTTGTCGTATGTCTGCTTCCGCAGGCTTTCCACACAACGGGGCAGGTATTCTATAATATTGTATACTGGCACGATAATGCTTATTGTTGTTTCCATATATCTTCCTTTATGCATCCATTCCTATCGGGCAGATCTTCCCCTGCAGCATCTCCCGGTACATTTTCCGCTCTGAAATCACCGGTGCCACCGAACAGGGTCCGCTAGTCGGCAGTTCATATGCGGCCGTCTCATCCGAAACCGCACCTTCTAATGTCGTAACGGCTGTCGTATCGGCTGCTTTCAGGAAGCCTTTTCCGACACAGAATTCCGCAAGGCGCTTCGCTGCAACCTCAGCATTCCATTCCTCCGCTATCGTGGCATAGGCATTTCTGCCGATTCGATGGCACAACTCACGGTTCTGCAGGAGGCTTCTGACGCTCGCAAGCAGCTGATCCTCTCTGCCGGTCTCGTAGGCATAGCCGTTCTCCTCCGGATGGATGAGGTAAGGTACCGCCCCGATCATGGCATCCGCCACCACCGCGCAGCAGCTGTTCATGGCTTCATTGACGACAGCTCCCCAGCCTTCCTTGCGGTCACTCGTGACGAGATAGATTTCCGCCCGCTCCATAGCTTTCCGCACTTCGGCAGGCTCCTTAAATCCCGGGAGATCAACCTCCGCTTCCAGTCCGTATTCTGCACGCAGTCTTCGTACCTCCGGCTCCAGTTCTCCTCCACCGATCATCTCCAGATGGAACGGGATCCCCTGCTCCTTCAGGCTCTTCGCCATACGAAGTGGCAGTTCTGGGTGCTTCCAGTCGATCATTCTGGCTGCCCACAGGATCGTAGCAGGCTCCTTCTCCGCCATCAGCCGGTCCACATCATAGATCTTTTTCTCGGGAAAATATCCCCATTTCAGCATTTTATCCGGATATGCCCGTACGATATGGAAATCCGACGGCACATAGGCTCCGGCGCACAACAGATAGACTTCTTTGTTTCGATAACATGTGTGATCTTTGTATTTTTGTACCAGACCTCTGGGGGATATGGCTTTCCACTGGGCTTCCTTATACAGTCGTTCGCTGTAACGGATCACCGGTTTCCCCTGATGCAGTCTGTCCTGAATGAAGCTTTCATCATCGGTACCGCCGAACAGTACCACATCCGCCTGTTCTATGAGCTTTCTGCCCTTTTCCGGTTCTGTATAGTAATGAACCAGATACGGGTAGTCCGCTTCCTTCCATCCCATGCGGAGTCTCTCCTCTTCCACCGGTTCTGTCTGCAGAAAAGCGAAGCTTCCCCGAAGCAGTTCCTCCATGGCATTGCAGAAGGGAATCTGGTGATGATTCAGATAATTAGACACCATTACAAATTTTTGCATAGATTTCCACCATTTTTTTATAATTTTGCTCCGGATCGTGATTTTTCTCTGCATGTTTTCTTGCATTTATGCAATAGTCCTGTTCTTTTGCAGGATCACTCCACATCTGAATGCACGCGTCCGCAAGGGATTTGGATATATTTTCCAGTGCTTCGTCATTAGAATCACAGTCGTTATTTTTAATTGCAAATCCCGGATAGAGGATCCCATCCTCTCCGCCGGTAAAAATACTGGCGATTCCACCCACCTCGGCGCTGACGCAGGGCATGCCTAAAAGCATCGCTTCCCCCAGGGAGTTCGGCGAATTCTCAATACTGGACGGGCATACGAAGAGATGGCTCTTTAAGTACTGTTCCTTCATCTGCTGAGCAGACAGTCTGCCGAGGAAATGGACCTTATTCTCCAGATGCCCCTCTTTTAACAACTTCCTGAGGTATCTTCCATAGGCGGAGATCTTAAGCTTCTCCTTCAGTGTACCGTAAGCCGTCAGGCTGTTGCCTGCCACATAGACTTCCGTATCCGGAAATTGCTCAAGGATCCGAGGCATGGCTAAGAGCATATAATGCAGTCCTTTAATCGGATAATCGCCCTGACTTAAGAAGATGGAATGAGGAATACACTGCTCCCTGCTCCACTGTCCGGTGTAGAAATTGCTCCGGAGCGTCTCATTCATGGGATAATAGGTCACCCCGGGATGCCATTCTCCCGTATAATGTCTGTCCCATGCCGTTCTGCCGGTGACATTTCCGGCGAGGCGGATGGCCTCGATCTCCATCTCACCGCGGCGGGCGAATTTCTCCTGCTGGAGCTTCAAGGTATCTTTTTTCACCAGATCCCGGAAGGTCACGGAATTCACAACCACTTCCGGCAGATCCGCAAAATAGCACTTCGCATACACTGCGCACAGTCCCTGTATTCCAACCAATATCCGGTCTTTTCTCGGGAATGCTCTGCACATAGCCAAGGTATGGGGGTATTCCGTTCCGAAGCAATGCACCACATCCGGTGCGAAATCCTCACAGATCTCCCGCAGCTCCTGTTCCAGTGCAGGATCATACAGATCCGGGCGGGTCGTATCCTCCACAAAGTCATAGGCAGTAAAGGAAGTTTGAGCGTTCTCGCCACAGGAGATACGTATGCCCCGATGTGTGCTCCGATATCCGTCAGAGTCTGTTCCATCGTAGTTTTCCCGAACCTTCTCGCCGTCTGCCGCATTTACTGTGCCGGTACCGGTAACTTGTAAGCGGTAAGACAATCTCTCCGCCACCGGGAACGCCACTGCCAGCTCGATGCCGTTACTGTCGCCGTGGCTTAACACTGCCGTTAACAGCCCGGACAGCCAGCCCTCCTTGTTGGAGCTCTCTCTATGAAAATGTTCTGCCACCGCCGGCAGCATGATATTACACAGCCACAATACCTTCATGCTATCTCCATTCCGCGGACGATTCCTTTCGCCGGAAAAATTGCGAATCAAATTTCAAAAACAGTTGCCTTCTAATTAAAAATCCAGTTCAGATACGGCAACAGCCGCACCTCCACATCATACATTCCCCGTAGCAGCAGGATAAAATACAGTAAAAATGCTGCCACACAGCCCACCGTGCACAACAGGCGGAACCACTTTTTTTCGATCCGCTGTAAGGCTCCCGGAATCAGGAATACCTGCGCCGCGATCAGATAATAACCCACTCTGGACACTTCCGGAATAAAGGATCCGCAGCAATACACCACCAGTCCCATCAGATTCAGGTAAAAGTAATACCGGTATCTGCGGTCCTCGCGGATGCACTTCCGATAGCAGAACAGGCACAGCACCAGGGTGCCGACGCATTTGCCGATATTCGCCCAGGAGATCTGTCCGTTGTCGAACATGGAATTCTCATAATACGGATAGAAATAAAATATAATTCTGCGATAGATGTCCTGCCCGAAGATCAGGGATAAGATCAGCAGCACGCCCACGCCGTAATGCCATTTTTTTAAGTTTGCCCGCGACAGCAGATCTGCAATAATGTATGCCGGAATGACTAACAGCACCGATTTATGGATCGTAGCGCCAAGCAGCACCCACAGGATAAATTTGCCGTATTCGCCCCGCAGTACGTATTTCTGTGCATACATCGCCAGCGCCAGTGCAAAATAGTAGCGCACGGAATTCATACTGTTAAAATAGAACCCTTCCGTCAGCAGCAAAAATAACGACATGACATACCAGTCTGCCTGATCATGCAGGGCTTTCAGGAAGAAAAACACCGTGATCAACGCGAAAAAGCCAAAAATCGGAAGATAAGAGCCTTCCCCGAAGATCAGGTGAAAAAATTTCACCAGAGCTACGAATCCCTTTTCGTAAGAGACATGTCTCCCCTGATCGATCAGCTGGAAATTCAGCCAGTAGACCCAGTAATCACCGCCTACTGCGATGCGACAGGCGGATACCCCCGCAAGCAGCCCGAAGATGGCGATCTCCGCCACCAGGTTCCGCGCCTGCTGCCTGTCATAGCCCACACAGGCACCGGGCAGGCTTCTGCCGGACAGATATCCCGCCGTGTAGGCACTGTTACTCACGAAACAGCCAAAGACAAGTGTTACCGCCGTCAGTACGATATATACCAGTGCACTTTTCTCCATGTGGGGCTCCTTTCTTCCCATCCGATCGATCTATCTGCGTTTCGCCTCGCGGATGCCTTCCCGCATCCAGCGTTTTGCCTGCTTCAGGGGCACATCGGCGCATAGTGTGCTCTTATGTGCATATAGGAAACGCAGTGCCAGGATCCACTCCAGTCTGCCGTACAGATAATGATACAGCACGCCTCTGTCGTGGAAAAACTTCTCATTGTATCCCTTAAACCAGCTGGATTCTCCTGCCTCTTCCCTGCCGATAGTCACCGGTGCGGTATAGACGCGGTATCCTTTTTTTATGAATTCTGTCAAAAACAGGCTATCCTCGCCGTTGCTGTACTTCGCACCGCCGCCGAACAGCAGGGAAAAAGTGATCCCGGATTCCAGCAATCTGTCTCTCCGGATGGCAAAGCTTACCGCCCCGTAGCGTCCGCAATTATACCAGCGTACCCGTTTCCGCTCTGTAATGTGATATGTCCTTCGTTCTTCCTCCACGGTAATGTTGAAAATGATCATATCCGCTTCGGGATTCCTCTCAAATTCCGCCAGGATCGCTGCTTCGTAGCCATCCTCATATACGATATCCTCATCCGAAAAAAGGCAGATATCGCCCTCTGCCCGCAGGATCGCCTCATTACGGCTTCTGCCGATCCCTCTGTCCGGGAAGCTTAAGAACCGGATCCGGGACTCTCCGTTCCCCGAAGATATCTGCATTTCTTCACTGGCCATTCGGTCGCACTGGTTGATGATCACTGCGTCCGACTGCAGGTTCATATGCTCCACGGTCTCCGGAAGTGTGGTATTCATCACAGATGCCAGAACTTCTACCTTCATTCCTGTGTTCCTCCCGGAAGAAAATAATATCTGCGGATCAGTTCTTCATCCGCATTCCATAAAAATGCACCGTTCACCGGGCATTCCTGCGCGATCAAATATTCCAGTACAGCCTCTAACTGTCTGCCCACGCAGTCTCCCGCAGGCACCGCCAGAAGTACTACGTCCGACTCCCGAAGAGTCGCACCGCTCTCAGGGCATAACAAGGGACTGGGGACTGCCAGATATGTCACGCCGGGCAGTTTTTTCTCTAATACTGTTATGATCTCCTGCGGATCTGCCTCCGGCAGTGCACCGCATACCGCTACGGTAAGCTCCTTCGTCTCCGATGCTCCCTTAAGCTGTGCTGCCTTTAGCAGCAGGTATTTTATATTTTCCGTAAATCCTGTACTGTTTACCGTTCCCAGGCAGTTCAGTCCATAGCGTCTGCGTAGTGTCGCCGGCAGCCGGATACTGTCCCTGGATAATTCCCATAGAAGGAAGACCATCACAGACAAAAATAACGATACGATCGCCGCCAGTATTACGGCGCGGAGCGTCCGCACATCCGGTACTACCGCTTCCGCCAGGTTTCCATGATCCAGTACTTTGATCAGCCGGATCTCCGCTATGGTCTCTGCAAATTCATTGCACATGGTCTCTTCCACCGCTGCTGCCAGTGCCACACTCTCCGCAGGCTCCTGCAGGGTAGCTTTCGTCACGGGAATACTGAAATCGGAAGGAAGTGTGGCGGAAAGTGCATTAGAGATGCTCTCTCTTCCCAGCGCCAGAACCTCTGCTGATTCTGTCTCTCCCCGGTCAGCAGCCTCCTGTAAATGTGTCTCCACACCGTCCAGAAACTCTCCGGTATGGATCAGGCTGTTCCAGGTAGCCTCGTTGATATAGTAGGCTCCTGCCGCATTGGGGTTCTCAAAATATTCTACCTTATAAGTGGAAGAAGCCGCATACCCGGGATCGGGCTGCAGCAACACGTTTTTGACATAATAACCGCCGCCGAACAGTACCGTTCCCAGTACTGTCACCGCCAGTATTTTCCACAGATTACGGCATAAGCACAAGACCTCCAGCCGCAGATCAAAGGGTTCCTTACCATAGCTTGCTTCCATGGTGCCTCCTTTTTCCTTCTCAGTTGTCATCTTTTTCCGCACGGCCATCATACTCTGCCTTGAAGGCTGTTACCTGTTCGCTCTCCACGCCCTCCGTGCTGTCCGGCCAGAACAGTACCTTCAGGGTCAGAAGCATCAGCTTCAGATCCAGCCATACCGAATAATTTTCGATATATGTTAAATCCAGTTTTAATTTATCATAAGGAGAGGTGTTGTATTTTCCATATACCTGGGCGAATCCCGCCAGTCCTGCCTTCACCTTCATACGGAATGCAAATTCCGGCATGACCTCGGTATACTGGGCAATGATCTCCGGCCGCTCCGGTCTCGGACCGATGAAGGACATATCTCCCCGCAGGATATTGATCAGCTGGGGCAGCTCGTCCAGTCTGCATTTGCGGATCACCTTACCTACCGGTGTGATGCGATTGTCATTTTTCTGTGCCAGGCGCGCCACGCCGTCTTTTTCCGCATCGGTACGCATACTGCGGAACTTCATGATATAGAATTCCTTCTGGCCGATGGTGCAGCGTACCTGCTTGTACAATACGGGACCTCCGTCGTACAGTTTGATCGCCAGGGCTGTCAGCAGCATGAACGGAGATGTCACCACCAGCAGGATCAGGGAACAGATCACATCGATGGATCTCTTGATGAACCGCTGCTCCATACTCAAGGAGTATTCTCTGGTCAGCAGGATCGGCGTATCAAATACGTGTAATTCTTCGGATCCCACTAAAATAACATCTGATATTTTAGGCATCACATAGACTCTGATGGAATGTTCGTAGCAGAACTTCAGGATCGTGTTGCGGTCCTTCTCATTGATGTCCCAGATGACCACCGCGGTGATCTCACCGTTTTGGTAATCCTTTAAGATCTCACGGCACAGTTCCTTCGAACCCTTTTTGATATGCTCGCATTTTGTGATCTTATACTTATCCTTGCGGCTCTCGAACTTTTTACAGATATCCTCAATGGGACGGTCCCCGTGGATCAGCAACAGCTCTCTGGGAGGGAATGCCGTCCGGTAGATCTTATTCGCAATATTGGCATAGACAATGACCGCTATGATCTGCAGGAATACCATCAAAAGGAACATATCCGGCGGGAAAACGCTTCGCGCCATCATACACAATTCCGCATAGATCAGCATGTCCGCCATCAGCGTGGCAAATACCTGGGAGAAGATGATCTCCGTATTTTTCAGATATCCCAGCCGCATACCGCCGTAAGTCACGGAGAAAAAGATCAGTATCACGCTATAAATACCGTTCTCCAACAGGAAACCTCTGTACCAGATCTGCTGTAAGGGATCTACCAGCTGGAACTGGAAATGGAACTGCCACATATAAGCAAATAATGCGATCTCCAAAAGCAGGCAGATCGCTGACAATCCTATATTGATCAATCGTTTGAAGGATTCCCTTCTCCGCAATCTATTTACGTAATAATTGTTTGTATCCAAGACAAACTCCTCCAAATCTGTTTCCATACTTTGATGCTCATGCGGGCTCAGACTATTGCCCCGGCATCCTTCTATATTCTCCGCTGCACTGCCCGCACCGCCCAGAAGCAGAAATGCCACGCACTGTTTATCACGGACATTCCCTCTGCCTTACGGTACAGATTCCATATTCTGCGCAGAGCTTCCAGTTTATTGGAAGACAGGGATTTCCCCGCTCTCCGATATTTTACCAAATTTTCATCCAAACCACAAGCTACATAACCCTGTCGCAGTATTCTCCACCACAGAGCGGTATCTTCGCTTTTGATCTGCGGCATCTGCAGCTGCTCTTTTGACAGCTGTTCCATGTCAAACATCACGGTACTCGTAAAGATCGTGGTATTTTTCAATGCTTCTTTATACGTAATGGTGTCAGGAACGCGAACCACTTTCCCGGTTCCCTTGCCGTTCTCGTCCGCGAACTCGTACCCGGTGAACACGAAGGCGGCCTGTCTCTCTTTTAGAAAAGCGAGCTCCTTCTTAAGCTTATCCGGCGCCCACAGGTCATCCGCATCCAGATAGGCAAGATATCTTCCTCTTGCCTCATTGACTCCCAGGTTCCGCGCTCTCGCCGCACCCAGGTTCGTCGGATGGGTCAGCAGTCTGATCCTGTCATCCCCGGTGCGCTGTATATACTCCTCGATCCGCTGTCTGCTCTGATCCGGACCGCAGTCCTCGATGAGCAGCAGCTCCCAGTCTGTATAGGTCTGGGCGCGCACACAATCCATGGTCTCTTCAATATATTTTTCAGCCCGATACACCGGCACCACAATACTGATCATATCCTGTTCCATGATAATACCAATGCCTTTCAGTGGCCCGCCGGCTTTCGTCCGCAGGCACAATATTCTTACAAATCTAAGTCTCCGTCATTCATCCGCTACGCCCGCTCACTTCTGCATCGTCAACAGATAGTATCCATTCAGAGGCTGTAGCTTACTCCCGGCAGTATTCTGCAGCTCCGAGAGTGTCTCCTCGGACAGATTCCCCGGGAGCAGAACGATATCCACATTTTTGTCTGCAGCGTATTTCAGGCAATCCGCGAAATCGATCGTCCGCGCTCCGGTACTCTCATCCATACGCACATATTCCGTCTCTCCGGTGGCTTCCAGATGGCTCATCCACAGATACAGATCCTCCTGTCCGGTCGCATAGGTGTCATAGGAATAGCTTCCCAGGGAAGCATCCCAGATGCTCCTGCCGTACACCGGATAGATCTCCGCGCTGTACGCCCTGGCGGCTGCCATGATCTCCTTCGGTGCCCACAGAGTAAAGCTTGCGTCTCCGCTCTCCGTCAGCCGGTATTCCGTAAGGCTTGCCAGCGTCTCCCAGGGTGACGTTTCGGGATTCTGCTGTATCGTCATATCCATGACAGGGATCTGTGCGGTCTGCTCTTTCGTCCATTCCGATACCGGATTGCCGCTTAAGAACACGATTCCCAGCAAGATCACCGTTGCCATAAGATTCGTAAGCGTTCTTTTTTTCCATAATCCGCATAAAAATTCTGCAGCAGCCCATGCAATCAGCGCTGTCTGCGGCACCACTGCCCAGATCCATACATACGAATAAAATGCAGTCTGGTATTTCATCAGAAAAAGTGCGGTCAACGGGCAGATGCATGCAAATGTCGTCAGCCCGGTATACAGCCATAATGTCCTGGTTGTCTGATTGCGATCCTTGCTGTCCGCTCCGGCATACAGGGCATTCCGCCTGCTGATCGTATATCCCAGGTACAGCATCGCCACCAGCAATAGTGCCTCGAATTTTCCGTGTTGCGTATAATCAATCCAGCCGTTCAGGGCGGTTTTTAATAGTGTCATCCTGCCGCCTCCTTTTTCCGTCTGCCGGGAAGCAGTGAAAGCAGCTTATGAAGCACGACCCAGCCAAGCGTCACAAGCAGGCAGACTCCGGCACCGTACAGTGTCCACACCATGCATGCTTCCGCCAGCACACACAGGATCACGCCGAAGTATTTTCTCTCCATCAGACAGGCGATCAGATACGGAAGCAGTACCATTGCCCGGATCGTCACTCCGCGGAAGCCTCCGTAGAAAATATCAAAGCCGTCCATGCCGGGCATATATGCTCCTGCACACAACAGTATTCCCACAGCCAGCAGAAAAGTCTTCCTCTTCGTCCCATCTTCTCCGAAAATAACGGCTCCCAGCCTGCCGTAAGCCACATATCCAAGCAATAACGTCACGCAGGGAATCAGCCGGTATACCACATCCGCTGTGCCCATCCCCGTCCATCTGCAGACAGCCCCGTACAGGGTCGGAAGGCACAGTATCCGAAGCCTCAGTGGCATTGCTGCAGTATAGGGAACTCCCGTCAGGGGATCCACGGTATAGATGGCATTCTCCTTAAGGAAAGTATTCACCGTCTCCAGTGTCATATCTCCGTCCAACCATGCCCGTTCTCCCGTAAGGATCCGCAGGATCTGCAGCAGTATGAAAAACGCCAAAATCCCTGTCAGAATCCGCTGCGTTCTTAACACTTTTATCTTCTCCGGTGCCGTGTTACCGGCTATAACGGTGACTGCCACCGCCTTTTTATGTCTGATCAGGCGAAACAGGATTGCCGCGATCACCATAACCACAATCCCTGCCAGCATCAGATCCGTCACAGTCAAAAAAGACCACCCTAACAGGCAGCCTGCCAAATGGGCGACTTCCGTCAGCCCGATGATGATCAGGCTCCCCCCGATCAAAATATCTGATGTCCGAAAAGTCATTTTATCTCCCAGTGCCCGCTGATTGAAACGCAGGCTTTTGTACATCTTATCATATTTATAGGAACTTGACAAATATTACGTTTCAGAACGCACCATAAACGTGCCATAAAAAAAGCCACATACCGAAACTTCCCCTTTCGGTACGTGGCTCCTATCAGTCTGCCGGGGAGAATACTACATCTACATGATCAACTCTCCCGATCTCTACAACAAAAACAATATGTTACATAGCCTTATAATCCAGTCGGATGTTATCCGCGATACGGGCGATATACTCGCTGTTCGTAGGTCTCGTCCTTCCGGTAGCTACAGAATAGCCAAAAATCTTCTCGAATGTCTCGACATTTCCTCTCGACCAGGACACTTCAATGGCATTCCTGATCGCTCGTTCCACCTTCTGGTCAGTAGTCCGGAAATGCTTCGCGATCGTAGGATATAACAGCTTGGTGACGCTGCTTACTACCTCCATGTCTTTTCCTGACAAAATGATTGCATCCCGTAAATAGTGATACCCCTTCAAATGAGCCGGAACCCCTATCTCCAACATGATTTTGGTTACATATCTCTCTAATTCTGAATCTTTTACTGCAACAATATCCAAAACAAGTCCCCCTTTTTACTTGTCGAGTATTGCTCCCTGGCAGTGGCTGATAGAGAAATAGTATCATAGCTGTCGATTTTTGAAAAGACTTTTTTTCGTTAAAATATAGTTAAGAAAGTAAAAATGTTACATTTTACCCCTGTTTTGTAACATTTTTTCACTCAAAAAGGCTTAAATTTCTTCTTTTACCAGATAAATCGGTCTACGTTTTACTTCCATGTAAGCTTTTGCCAGATACTGTCCCAAAATGCCGGTGCAGAAGAACTGTACCCCACTGGTCATCAGGATGATGCATACCAGAGAAGGCCAGCCGGACACCGGGTCTCCGAAGATCAGCTTACGCACAATAATAAAAATGATCATCAGGAAAGCGATCACGCAGAACAATACGCCGACAAACGAAGCGATCAAAAGCGGTGCCGTGGAGAACGCGGTAATTCCGTCCAGGGAATATACCAACAGCTTCCAGAAATTCCACTTGGTCTCCCCCTTGGCACGCTCCACATTTTCATACTCCAGCCACTTGGTGTTGAAGCCTACCCAGCCGAAGATTCCCTTGGTGAAACGATTGTACTCCCGCATGGACAGAATGGCATCCACCATCTGACGGGTCATCAGGCGATAATCTCTGGCGCCGTCCATCATCTCCGTCTTGGAGATTTTTTTCATCAGATGATAGAACCTTCTGGCGAAAAAACTGCGGATCGGCGGTTCACCCTTACGGGTCACACGCCTCGTTGCCACAGAATCATATCCCTTCCAGATCCACTCGAACATCTCCGGAAGCAGAGAAGGGGGATCCTGCAGATCCACATCCATCATTACCACATAGTCTCCCTTTGACTTCTCCAGGCCGGCGAACATAGCTGCTTCTTTTCCGAAATTCCTCGAAAAAGAGATGATATGGACCCGCGGGTCTGCCTCGATCAGCTTTTTGACCTCCCGCACAGTGCCGTCCTTCGATCCGTCATCAATGTAGAGTAACTCCAGTTCGATGTCTTTTTCTTTGAAAAATGTATCGTTCTTCGTCAGCTCCTGATAAAACAGGGCAACGCTCTCTTCTTCATTATAGCAGGGTACTATTACGCTCAACAGGCTCATCCCATAAGTCTCCTTAATATATATTCCGGGGATAATTCTTCTACGGATGGTTTCATTATACTATCCAAATGCACATCATTTCAAGGTCAACACTGTACTTTTTCCGCTTTTTGGATTATACTAAGCTTATGTATGTCCATCTGTGGGATAAGGGCATACCGGAAACGAGGTAAATAATGAACTTTTTTCAGGAATTTTTCAGTAATCATATTTTTCTGGCTGCTGCATGCGGCTGGCTGGTGGCACAGGTGCTTAAGACCATCATCCATCTCATCGTCTCCAAAAAATTCGTAGCGGAACGGCTCGTAGGCAGCGGTGGCATGCCCAGTTCTCATTCCGCCACCGTGTGCTCCCTGGTGACGGCGGTATGCTATGAATACGGTGCCGGAAGCTTTGAGTTCGCCATCTCCCTGATCCTTGCGATCATCGTAATGTACGATGCCATGGGTGTCCGCAGAGAGACCGGTATTCAGGCTCAGGTATTAAATGAGATGCTGAAGGTATTTGAGGATATGGGACGCAGTGAAATATCCGCCCACGATAAATTAAAAGAATTCGTAGGACATACTCCCCTGCAGGTACTGATGGGAGCCATTTTAGGAATTTTCTGCGGTGTGATTCTTTACACTTTTGTATTTTAAGATTCGTCCATTATACTTGACAGAGGTGACATTTGTATGTGTTTTTTCAAAAGCAGAACACGGACACTGTTAAAAGCCACTGCGCTTTGCCTGTCCGCTTCTCTCCTGTTGACCGCCTGTGGCCAGCAGAACAATAATAACGATATATTGAGCCCGATCCTGCCGGAGGACAGCCCGGCTTCCAATGCAACCTCCGGTGAAAAAATGCCGGATCCGGTAACGATCGTGGTAGAGGACGACACAAATCCACCTGTGGAAGGTATGGTACGCAGCCGTCTGACCAATGAGTGGGTAGATGCAGATGTCGCAGCAACCCGCCCCATCGCAGTCATGATCCCCAATGAAGCTTCGGCGATCCCGCAGTACAGTCTGTCTGAAGCTTCCATTATCTATGAAGCCAATGTGGAGAACCGTATGACACGCATGATGGCAATCTATGAAGGCTGGGAAGATATGGACAAGATCGGTAATATCCGCAGCCTGCGTGATTATTACGCTTACTGGGCATTTGAGTGGGATGCCTTTTTAGTACATTTCGGAGGACCTTTTTTCATCAACGAGCTGATGGCAGAACCGGATACGCAGAATATTGACGGTACTTCCGGAACGGATGACGAGGCTTTCTTCCGCACCAGTGACCGCAGCAAACCTCACAACGCTTATGCTTCCGGTGCAGGTCTGTTAAAAGTCATTGAGAAAAAGGGATACAGCTTAAATTACCGTGGTCTCACCGACGAGAATCATTTCCGTTTTGCCACAAAGGCAGAGCCGAATACACTTGATCAATACGGTTCCAAGGCAAAAGATGCCACCTATATTGATATGTCAGGATGTTACCCCCTGACAAGATGTTATTTTGAATTCAATGAGGATGATGGACTCTATTACAGATCCCAGCATCTGTCCGGCAGTTCGGATGGTCCTCATATCGACGCCGTCACCGGGAAGCAGTTGTCCTTTAAAAATATTTTGGTGCAGAATACCTTTTACGAGGAATTGGGCGAAGGATATCTGGCGTTCCAGTGTCACGACACCACACGGGACGGATGGTTCTTCACAAATGGACGTGGTATTCATGTCAACTGGGAGAAGACTTCCGATTACGGTGCGACGAGGTATTATGATGACAACGGCGATGAGATTGTACTCAATACCGGCAAGACCATGATCTGTATCGTGGAGGACGGAGATTCCTTCACGTTCCATTAAAGATGTAAATTGAGAGTTTACGCGAGCAATGAGCCGCGCATAGGCAAAATAAGAACCGTGATTGGGAGCTTGCTCACAAATCACGGTTTTTACTTTTGCCGTGATGCGGCGAACGCCCGCCTGTGCCCCTTCTTCCGCCTCAGCGTGGGCACAGATGATAGGAGCAAGCTTCTCTGTGCCCTTCTTCCGCCTCAGCGTGGGCACAGGAGATAGGAACAAGCTTCTCTGTACCCTTCTTCCGCCTCAGCGTGGGCACAGGAAACAGGAACAAGCTCCTCTATACCCTTCTTACGACTCAGCGTGGGCACAGGTGATAGGAGCAAGCTTCTCTGTACCCTTCTTTTGCCTCAGCGTGGGCACAGGAGATAGGAGCAAACTCCTCTGTACCCTTCTTCCGCCACAACATGGGCACAGGAGACAGGCGCAAGCTCCTCTGTGCCCCTTCTTACGCCTCAGCGTGGGCACAGATGATAGGCGCAAGCTTCTCTGTACCCTTAAACCAAGGTACGGGGCGTTACACACAAGATTTAACGATTACACCCCGCGTAATGTAAGCTACCGGGGCTTGATTGATTATTATTGATGATTACGCCCCGCGTAATGTAAGGCTACCGGGGCTTAATTGACTATTATTGATGATCAGGCCCCGCATAACGTAAACCACCGGGGCTTAATTGACTATTATTGATGATTATGCCCCGCATATCGTAAACCACCGGGGCTTAATTGACTATTATTGATGGTTACGCCCCGCATATCGTAAACCAACGGGGCTTAATTGACTATTATTGATGATTACGCCCCGTGTATCGAATATGGCTGGGATTTGTGCGCAAGTGCCCACACCAGGTCTTTCTTATTCTCTAGAGCAGCTACGTTACGAGCCATGCATTCAATTCATAAATGTGTCGCAAAGGGCGCTCCACATTTATTGGCAGTTCTTCGCAATGAGCCACGCTATTCATAAGATTGTCAGCAAAAGGCGCTGCCAATCTTATTTCATATCGCGGCGTTCGCCGCATCACGGCAAAAGTAAAAACCGTGATTTGTGAGCAAGATCCCAATCACGGCTCTTATTTTGCCTATGCGCGGCTCATTGCCCGCGTAACTTTCAATTTACAAGATAATAATATTTGCACACTTCACATCATTGGCGAGGTCGTACACGCGTCCGGTGGTGAGTCCGAGGACTTTGGGACGTAGGACGGCATTGGGAATGTTCTCAACGATCCTTGCGGTCTCGCCGTTACTCAGTGCCACATCGGTGCCTACCGGATAGAGAATGACGCTCTCCAAAAAGCAGCGCATCACGGTAATGTCCAGTTCTTCGGTCATGGACATGATCATTTCCACGGCATCTCTGGGGGAAAACGGCTTCTTATAGGGGCGTTCCGTCACCAGCGCATCATAAATATCGGAGATGGAGATCAGACGGGCAAACAGGTCGATCTTATCTCCTGTGACTCCAATGGGATATCCCTTTCCGTTCATTTTCTCATGATGCTGTAACACACCCAGTTTGATCTCCATGGACAGATCTTCCTTGGGCTGCAGAATACGATATCCGTACACGGAATGCTGTTTCATAATGGCAAATTCTTCGTCCGTAAGTTTTGCTGCCTTATTCAGGATCTCATTCGGCACCTTCGATTTGCCGATATCATGCAGAAGTCCCGCAATGCCGATCTCATAGACCTGCTTATCATCCAGTCCGTATTTCCGTGCCACGATCATGGACATGGTAGCCACATCCACACTGTGTTTGAACGTATACTCGTCGCTGACTTTCAAGGCACCGATATCGACTGCCACTGCATCATTATCCTCAATGGCACGCAGCAGATCATCCGTAATACTCCGTGAAGCATTGGTGAAATCCGGTGACTGCGTATCCTGATACAGATACTGTACGCCCTGTGCAACGCGGCTCCGTACGCTCTCGGAGATCTGCACCTTGGCGGGGTCCTTCACCTTCACCTGGTCGTATTTTTTCTGTAACGGTTCCGGAAGCTGCTGTGTCTGATCAGCTTCTGCAGGCTTCACATCTTCAGTGCCTTCACAGGTATAGATACCCGTAACGCCCATTTTTTTCAGTGCATCAATATGAAAATCCTCCAGTCGGGTTCTTCTGGCGATCAGTACGCGGCCCGCGCGGTCTATAATCGCCTGATCGATCATCATCCCCGGCTGCACAATGCGCAGCGGAACATATTTTCTCCTGATCATCGGTCCCTTCCCCTTTCCGAATGATTTTGGTTCATGCTTTATTGTAACATATCTTCATGAATTCTTAAAGATATCTGTCAAAAAGCTTAAAACTGCTTAAAAGACTTTTTATGGGACAATCCTTTATACTCTTCTATAGAAAAGACGCTTATTTTGTCAAAAAAGATTCTAACGGGAGGGATTTTTATGAATGCAAATGCAGCTTATCAGGTTCCGGTGCAACAGCACCGCCGCAGAATTTCCAGACAGGAGATGCTCCGCAGGAAGCGGGCGATCCGCAGAAGAAAACGCATAGTCTGCTTCCTCCGGGTCTCATTTGCCATCGTGTTGCTCCTGACCGCAGTCTCTTTCTGGCAGGATTACGGCCATGAGATTCTTCCTGCCGTCAATCATCTGTATTATCAGCTGACTGCCCGGTATGATCTGCCGATTGTCCAATATAATTTTGCTGCACTGCGGGAAGAAAATGAATCTGACGCTGCCGGAAGTCTCTCTACCACCGCAGATACCGTAAACATCACGGAAGCACTGGCCGAGCTTGCCCAAAATAATACCGAAGCCGCGGATTTCGTGGCAGACTACCCCAACAGACAAAATTATCTGGGACAGTCCATCGATCTTGCTTCCGATGTTCTCATTGGACAGGTGCCTCTGCTCCTGCAATGGGACAAGCGCTGGGGCTACGAGTCCTACGGTGATAGCATCATCGGTCTCGCCGGCTGTGGTCCCACCTGTCTGTCCATGGTCTATGTCTATTTCACCCACGATTTGAACGGCACCCCGAGAGAGATTGCCTCCTACTGTGAAAAGAACGGTTATTATACGGAAAATGGCACCAGCTGGTCCCTGTGGACCGAAGGGCTTCCTGCCCTCGGCCTGTCCGGCAAGGAACTTCCCCTGGGTGAAAACAGCATGAAAACAGCCCTGGATCAGGGCAAACTTATCGTATGCAGCATGCGGCCGGGGGATTTCACCACCTCCGGCCACTATATCCTGCTCTATGATTATGATGACACGGGTTTTTGCGTCAAAGATCCCAACCGGGTAAGCAATTCTTCCCGCACCTGGGATTATGACACGCTGTCTCCGCAGATCAAAAATCT
>ERZ1026776.168-NODE-168-length-50579-cov-66.613491_pt1 | contig 50579 bp, 40 predicted proteins | sample MGYA00380125_ERZ1026776 | MGnify/ENA primary metagenome ERZ1026776 (study PRJEB33269, sample SAMEA4719761) | human gut metagenome | biome: human-associated habitat; feature: organic feature; material: feces | place: Cameroon | collected 2013-10 ...
CGTTCCGCCACTTATCTTTAAAGACCCGAACATGTATTCGGGTTTTTTCGTTTTTGTATCATACAATTTAATCAACTGAATTTTATCTTCTAAATCTCATAACTTTTTTCAAATATTGTCTGTTCGTTAGATATTTAGATCTAGTTCTTAGCGTATACTAAGCATAAATTGTGATAGGAGCTGATCTTGATTAGATTTTTAAACTTTGTATCTATTATCGTAGCTTTCGTCATTTTAGCTTTTGGTGTCTTTAACTATGTTAATCGTGACCATACAACGATCTATGTTGGAGTAGATGGTTATAGTGCACCGTTTTCAATGACAAGCGATATTGGCGAGCTAAAAGGCTTTGGAGTAGACTTAATGCGAGCTGTTGCTAATGCATTAGATGTTAACGTTGAGTTTAGAATGATTCCTTTCTATGTCCTTCAGGACTCTTTACGCCGTGGCACTGTTGATGCTGTAGTAGCTCCATTTGATTCTAATTTAAAAGAGAATCAACTAAATTCAAATTTTACTGTACCTTATTTTAAAAATAACTTAGTTTTTGCTGTTAAAGATAATCTCGCTTCTAAGTATAAAGATATATCTTCAATGGTAGGTGCTAAGTTTTGCGTCACAGATAAGCCTGATGTTTTAAAGTATGTGCGCTCTAAATATAAAAACTCTGTAATTATGATTTTTGCTAGTTCTGAGGATGCTTTTTCAGGTCTGTACAAGGAGCAGTGTGCAACTTTCATAGACAGTAAATCTAGTATGTATTACTACATTAGTAAACATCGTTTGAGAAAACTTACTGTTAAAGACATTCCTTTTACAGGTGAAGTTACCTACAAGATTGCTGTTGGGGATAATAAAGCTGACTTATTAAATAAAATCAATAAAGGTCTTGATTACTTAATGAGCACTAGAGAAATTGATGAAATCAGTAAAAAGTGGTTCTCAATTCCATCAGATCTTTAGCTGATTACTTTTTAGTAGAGTCTTTAGAAACAAAAAAGCGAACTCGTGTTAAGTTCGCTTTTTAATAATGTGTTTATCTATTTTTAGTTTATTCTGATTCTTTTAGTGAATCTAAAATATTGTTTCCGAACCAGTCCATACTGATCTTTTCAAACACACCATTTTCTTCAACTTCTTTTAATCCTTTGTTAATTTGATTTAGAAGTTCTTTATTACCTTTTTGTACAGCAATACCATAATACTCTTTATCGATATGTTTCTTAATTTCGATTGAGGTAAATTTACCAGAGTTATCTTTAGTTAAGAAAAAGTCATTTACAGGCTTGTCATGAATTGCAGCAAGGCAACTGCCGTTACCTAACTCAATATAGGTCTCAGGAGGAGTATTAAAGATCTTATCTTTAGACTTTTGAAGAAATTTCTGGGTGAAGTTAGTACCGGTTGCTGCTAACTGAGTGCAGATTGGGTGACCGTCTAACTTCTCATAGGTATCATATTTTTGAGCATTCTTCTTTTCAATGACATAGCTCATACCGCATAAGTAGTATGGATCTGAAAAGTCTACCTTTTTTGCTCTTTCTTCAGAAATTGTGAAACCTGAGATGATGAGATCAATGTTGCCTGTCATCAATGAAGGAATTAAACCATCAAAAGGCATTACATTGATTTTTACGTTATATCCAAGATCTTTACCAATAGCCTTGATTAAATCGATATCAAAGCCTGTGATATTACCTTGATCATCAATATAGGTAAAAGGAGCGAAAGCACCTTCGCAACCTACATTTAAAGTTTTTCCTTGAGCATTGGTGTTTGCCTCATCAGCATAAGCAGATGACAGTGAGCTTACGATAGCTAAAGAACATATTGCTAAGGATCGAACTGATTTTTTTAAAGCTTGGAACATAGTAACTCCTCCTAATAGATATTGTATAAAAAAGAGCATTAACTTTGTAGATAAAAAAGGGGATATTTACTCTAAAAGGCAGGATTTTCTAATATTGCTCTTAAATTTAACTTTGTTGCTCTTATTTATTCTTAAGCTTGGTAAAAATTTAACGCCTCAATGAAATTTTACGGCAAGCAAATCGAACCGAGCAACATCACATAATTTTTTCGGTTCAATTGAAGCCAAACAAGTTAATATAAACTTGTAGCTTAACGTTACAGGTTAACTACAGTATATGATTAACAAACAATTTTTGTGATAACGATCGGCCCCATTTGGTGGCCGTAAAAAGAAATTAGTGAATCTCATAAAGTGCCACTTCATGGATATAATAGAGATCGCACTTGAAGCACTGAGCGTTTAAGATCATATATTGAACGTCATCTTAAACTGTTCAAAACGTATGTTACAAGCGCTCTAGTTTTTGCAAATCTCATGAAAGGTAAAATCATAAGTCATATTATTGAAGTAATATCTAAAACACCAAGAATGCAAACAATGCTTAACCAACCAAGCATGACAAAAAAACTAGTGCAAAAAATTTTTTTATTCTTTCATAAAATTCATATTTATAGATACTTTGTTCTTCAAAATCAATATATTACTTTATGCACTGTTTTTGACATTAAGGATCGCATAGTGAGCATTTAAGCGATAAACAGCTGTTCACGTTTATACTCAAGGCCGATTTTTTGATCAAACTTCTTTTAGGAGAATAAACATGAAGTTGTACAAACTCGCACCTTTAAGTGCTATCTGCATAGCAACACTGATAGCTTCTGGATGCTCTTCAGATTCACAGAAAGCAAATGAAACTTTATCTGCACAAACAATGACTGTATCTCAGAAGGCTAATCCATTAGCAACTCATGGTGTTGTAACATCTCCAAACTACCTTGCAACACAGGCTGGTCTTGACGTTCTAAGACGAGGTGGTAATGCAGTTGATGCTGCAATTGCAACTGCTGCAACTCTAACAGTTGTATATCCACAGATGTGTACACTAGGTGGCGACAACTTCTGGCTTATTTATAATGCAAAAACAGGTGAGCTAAAGGCTCTGAACGCATCAGGTAGGTCTGGTAGCAAAGCTACAATCGAATTCTACAAATCAAAAGGTTTTGAAAAAATTCCTTCTCGTGGTTACTATGCAGCAAATACAGTCCCTGGTGTAGTATCAGGCTGGGATGAGGCATATAAAATGTCTCAAAAGGAAATGGGATCTAAATATAAATGGGCCGACATTTTAAAGACACCAATTGATTATGCAAAGAATGGTTTTCCTGTAAGCACATCTTTGAATTTCTGGACTAAGGTTGATATTGATCCTACCGATTCTGAATTCAGAAATCTTCAGCGATTCCCAGAGTTTTCTAAAGTATTCTTAAAGAATGGAACTGATGCTTATGATGTAGGTGAAATTCTTGTTCAGCCTGATCTTGCAAATACATTATCTTTAATTGCAAAGAAAGGAGCTAAAGAATTTTACCAAGGCGAGATTGCAAAAAAAATTGTAGCAGATCTTCAAGCAAATGACGGTATGCTCTCTCTTGAGGATTTTAAGAACCATCATGCAGATTGGGTTGAGCCTATCCACGTTAATTACAGAGACACTGTAGCATACAACTTTCCACCTAACACTCAAGGTATGGCATCTTTAGAGATTCTGAATGTTTTAAACAATTTTGATGTTAAGAGTCTAGGTGAAGGTACTGCAGATTACTACCATGTAATTATTGAAGCAACCAAACAAGCTTTCGCTGACAGAGATAAGTATCTGACCGATCCTGAATTTTCTGACATTCCTTTAGATTATCTTTTAAGTAAAGATCATGGTAAGGATCAGGCAAAGCGTATCAGCATGGAAGAAGCTGCTATCAAGGTTGAACCTTTAGATCCTAAAGGTGATACTATTTGGTTAGGTGTTGTAGATAAAGATGGCAACGCTGTTTCTTTAATTCAGTCAATCTATCATGACTTTGGTTCTGGTATAGTGCCTAAGGGAACAGGTGTTATCCTTCAGAACAGAGGTTCATTCTTCAGCCTCGATCCAAATCATGTAAATGCTCTAATGCCTCACAAGAGAACATTTCATACTCTAAATCCTGCAATGATGCTTAAGAACGGTAAGCCATATCTTGTATATGGAACAATGGGTGGTGAGGGGCAACCTCAGACACAGGCGGCTATTGCAACAAGAGTCGTTGATTTTGGTATGACTCCACAAGAAGCAATCAATGCTCCTAGATGGTTATACGGAAGAACATGGGGCAAAGCATCAAATGACCTAAAGATGGAAGGAAGAATTCCTGAAAAGGTCACTGATGAATTACAAAAGCGTGGTCATCCTGTAAAGCGTGTTGATGATTACACTGATACCATGGGGCATGCAGGTGCTATCCTAGTCGATCAGGAAACAGGTGTACTGCAAGGTGGAACCGATCCTCGTGGTGACGGCTTAGCTGCTGGATACTAATTACTATCATACAATGGACTTACAAATATTGACTACTGTGAGTCCATTCGTCATTTGAATTTTCCTTTTTTGTTAATCTCCTTACCACGAAATTTAAGTCTCTCTAGTAGCAAGACGATTTTGAGAGCTTTGCTACCTAAACATAGTTCTTTTCAGTTGAACAACCTGTGAAAGCAGATTATCTGAAATTGAAAGCATGTTTTTTTGCATCTACTCGGAACCTCAAACAGATCCTGAGTAGCATTAAAGCTTTTTTACACTGACTTTTACAGTCAGTGAGATCTTTAGAAAATTACATTGTGAAGCTCACAAAGTCGGTTTTAATTGCTTTTTTCTTAAGGTTGTTCAAAAGCTAGTTATAAGCGCATATAACGCGATTATAGAGGGATGCTTTTTAAGACCTTTGTTTTGTCATTTTCTCTTATCATCGATCTGTAGCGATCTTAAAAGAGCGTTACAGATCGTTTTGAGATGGTTCATCAAGTTGAAATTGAGCTATCGCTAATGCTAAAAAAGGCTGCTGGTATAATAACAGCAGTAGAAAAGCGAAGGTGACTAAATGAATTTCAACGAGTTAAAACAAGATGCCGAGAAACTCTGTAAAGAGCTAAAAGATAAAGCTCCAGCAGATTTATCTGTACTAGTTCTCTCGTTGTCTACTATCATCAATATGATGATAACCATGTTCTCAGGAATTATGGAGCAGAATAAAGCCTCTCTAGAGCAAAATAAGAAGCAAACCGCTACCATTTCAGACATGGAACAAACTATTTCTGGCTTGAAGCAAACAATTTCAGACTTGCAGGAAACCATAAAAGACCTGCAACGACAACTGAACATGGATTCACACAACAGCTCAAAACCACCATCAAGTGATGGATATAAGAAAGCAAATAAAAACAGAAGCCTAAGAGAGAAAACAGGTAGAAAGACAGGTGGACAGAAAGGTCATAAAGGAGTGAACATGAAACTCCATCATGAGCCAAAGGAGCTCATGCCAACCTAACGTCACATCTTTTCTCAGCTCATCCAAGAAACAAGGTATAGATGCATTTGAAGTTCTAATCTCTGCTTTTAATGGCAAGACAGAGATCGTTTGGGGTAGGTTCTGAGTAGTTACAAAAAAAAGTAAATTTTTAAATAGGTCTTTATTCAATAAAGAGAGGCTTTAGAGTAGAGTTTCTAATTCTGTAGATCATTATGGTGCATGAAAGAATTGGTAATCAATAAAGCCTTTGCCTGACGGCACTTACAGCCTTGCATAAGTGTTTTTATATTGCCTACAAATAGCAAATTTCATATAATGTACGCATTTTTAAGACAAGTAATCAATGTTGATTTTCCTTTCTTCTGAAAGGGAAACGATTTTGTGTGCAATAAATATGATGAAAATACTCATGAATTTTCATCATAGGGATTTTACACAGAAAGCTATTGATGCCCTAAATAAAAGAGGCTTTTTTATGTCAATGCGTTCAATTTACTGTGGTAATGTAAATTTAACCAATAAAGACAGCGAGGTTACTTTATGCGGTTGGGTTAACCGCAGACGTGATCTTGGTGGTCTGATTTTTATCGATTTAAGAGATAGAACTGGTATCGTTCAGGTTGTTTTTGAGCCTGATAATGAGTCTGTTCATTCTCTAGCATCTACTTTAAGAAATGAGTACTGCATCTGCGTAAAGGGTACTGTAAAAGCTCGTCCTGCTGACCAGATCAACAAGAAGATGGCTACAGGTGAAATTGAAGTTTATGCAACAGAGCTAAAGATCTTCAACAAAGCTGGTGTGCTACCATTAGATTTCAATCAGGATAACTCAGAAGAGCAGCGTTTAAGATACAGATATCTTGATTTACGTCGCCCAGAGATGGTTGAAAAACTTGTAACCAGAGCAAAGATCACTCACTTTGTAAGACATTTCTTAGATGAGAATGGTTTCTTAGATATCGAAACCCCAATGTTAACTAAAGCTACCCCTGAAGGTGCTCGTGATTACTTGGTTCCATCTCGTATTCATCATGGTAAGTTCTACGCTTTGCCTCAGTCACCACAGTTGTTCAAACAGCTGTTAATGATTGCAGGTTACGATCGTTACTATCAGATCGTAAAGTGCTTCCGTGATGAGGATTTAAGAGCTGACAGACAGCCAGAATTCACTCAGATCGATGTTGAGACTTCATTTATGACTTCTCAGGACGTTCGCGACATCATGGAAGAAATGATGCGTGAACTGTTCAAGAGCATTAAGAACGTCGATTTAGGCAAACTTCCTGTTATGAAATGGGAAGAGGCAATGGACAGATTCGGTTCAGACAAGCCTGATTTAAGAATTCCATTTGAATTAAAACTTGTTGATAATGCTGTTGTAAACTCAGAGTTTAAGGTTTTATCAGAACCTGCTAATGACAAAGACAGCAGAGTCATTGCTTTTGCTCTTCCAGGCGGTGCTGCTTTAACTCGTAAGAAGATTGATGAGTATACAGACTATGTTAAGAAGCTAGGCGCATCTGGTCTAATCTATATCAAAGTAAATGATCTAAATGCAGGTGCTGAAGGTCTTAAGTCTTCAATTGGCAAGCACGTATCAGAGCAGGAACTTTTAGATTTAGTAAAACTGTCTGAAGCAAAGTCTGGTGATATCGTCTTCATCTGCTGTGGTAAGAGAGTAAAGACCGCAACTGCAATCGGTTCACTGCGTATTAAGGCAGCCCGTGATATGAACTTAGTAGCTGATGGTTATAAAGCTCTATGGGTTGTCGACTTCCCAATGTTTGAAATGACAGAGGAAGCTGGTCTTACAGCAATGCACCACCCATTTACAGCACCAAAGGATGTAACTCCTGAGCAGTTAATCTCTGATCCTATGTCAGTTTACGCTGATGCTTATGATCTTGTAATCAACGGTTATGAGTCAGGTGGCGGTTCTGTACGTATTTATGATGAGAACATGCAGAATGCAGTATTTACTGTTTTAGGCATTTCTAAAGAAGAGGCCCGTGAGAAGTTTGGTTTCTTACTGGATGCTCTATCATTCGGTGCTCCTCCACATGCTGGTCTTGCATTCGGTCTAGACCGTGTAACCATGCTGTTAACCGGTACTGATAACATCCGTGATGTTATTGCGTTCCCTAAGACAACAGCTGCTGCATGTCTAATGACAGATGCACCTAATGTTGCAAGTGAAGATGCTTTAAGAGATCTTGCAATTTCTGTAACAGATTTTGAAAAATAACGCAGTGCGTTCATTTAGGAGATAAAAATGTCAGGTCATTCAAAATGGGCTAATATCCGTTTCCGTAAAGCAGCCCAGGACGCAAAACGTGGTAAGGTTTTTACCAAATTAATTCGTGAAATTACAACAGCTGCTCGTATGGGTGGCGGTGATGAGTCAAGCAACCCACGTCTGCGTTCAGCAGTTGTTGCTGCTTTAGCTCAGAACATGACTCGTGATACCATCAAGCGCGCTGTTGAGCGTGGTGTTGGTGGCGGTGATGGTGCAGATTTAGAGAACATCACTTATGAAGGCTACGGTGTTGGTGGCGTTGCAGTTATGGTTGAGTGCATGACTGATAACCACAATCGTACCGCTTCAGACGTTCGTCACGCATTCACCAAGTTTGGTGGTAACTTAGGTACTACAGGTTCTGTAGGCTACTTATTCACCAAGAAAGGTTTAATCAGCTTTGCTCAGGATGAAGATGGCAAAATGCCAATCGATGAAGAGCAGGCAATGGAAATTGGTCTTGAGGCTGGTGCTGACGATATCGTAACCAATGATGATGGTTCAATCGATGTTTACACTGCTCCTGAGGCATTTGCTGATGTTGTAGAAGCATTCGAAGCTAAGGGTATCAAACCTACTAATGCTGAAGTTTCAATGGTTCCATCTACAGAAGCTGAACTTGATGCAGATAATGCTGCAAAGTGCATGCGCATGATCGACGCTTTAGAAGATCTTGATGATGTTCAGAACGTTTACCATAACGCATCATTCCCTGATGACGTTGAGTTAGACTAAAAAAGAGAAAAATTTTTTAATAATTTTTTTGCTTTTTTGGTATTCATAACCTATAAATATTTAGTTGAATGGGCAAGAGTCAATCTCTTACCCATTTACTTTTGTTACGACTGCAGCGTCTAGGAAAATTATAATAATGGATAACAATTCAGCAAGTACAGAATTTAAACAGTTAATTGCAAAAGGAAAAGATCAGGGCTATCTGACCATTGATGAAATCAATGATTTAATTCCACCTGATATTATCAGTGGCGATCAGCTGTCTGTTTTCATTCAGACATTCATTGATATGGGTATCAATGTTTGCGAAACACCCCCTGAGGCTGATGATATTCTTTTAAATGGCAACTCACAGACTGACTCAGAGGATGTTGAGATTGTTGCAAACCAGCTGGACAGTTCAGTTGATATCGGCAGAACTACAGATCCTGTTCGTATGTATATGCGCGAAATGGGTAACGTTTCTCTTTTAACCAGAAAAGATGAAATTGAAATTTCAAAGCGTATCGAAAAGGGCACTAATGAAGTTCAGCTGTGTCTAGTTGAATATCCACAGGCTATGGAAGAACTGTTCTCTCGTTATGAGCAGACTTTAGATCCAGATTCAGAGATTAAGCTTGGCGATATTATCAATGGTTTTGCTGATCCTAATTCACAGGAAAGTGAAGATGGCGAAGACATCGCTATCGATGAGAAAGCAGAAGCAGAACTTGATAAAGAGCTAGAAGCTTTAGATGAAGAAGATGAGTCTATGGAGCTTGACAAGAAGAGTGCTAAGAAGGGTAAGAAAGCTACTAAGGCATCAAAGAAAGACGAAGAAGCTGATGATGAACTTGATGATGCAGATGAAGGCTCTGATTCTCCAACTGATTCTGGCCCTGATCCTGAGGAGACCAGAAAGCGCTTTACAGAACTTCGAGTTCAGTTTGACAAGGTAACAGCTGCAAGACAGAAATCTACAACTGATAAGAAGTACAAGAAAGAACTTGAAAAATTAGTAGAGATTTTTGAGACCTTTAAGATTGTACCTTCACAGCTAGAAAGTCTATTACGTAAGATGCACGATATGATGGATCGTGTAAAGCGTCAGGATAGACGTGTTCGTGAGATCGCTGTTGGTCGTTGTGGCATGAAGATCGACGAATTAAAGAAGTATTACAACGAAACTGAAACAGTTTCTAATATGGACTGGTTCGAGAAGGCTGTTAAAGTTAAGAAGCCTTATGCTGCAAAACTAAAAGGGTACGAAGCAGAAATTCAGAAATGCGTTGAAGATCTAAAAGAAATAGAAGACGATTCAGGTATCAACATCGCTCGTTTACGAGACCTCTCACGTAGAATTATGATGGGCGATGCAATGGCAAAGAAAGCCAAGAAGGAGATGGTTGAAGCTAACCTTCGTCTTGTAATTTCTATTGCTAAAAAGTACACCAACCGTGGTCTTCAGTTCCTCGATCTAATTCAGGAAGGTAATATCGGTCTGATGAAGGCTGTAGATAAGTTTGAATACCGTCGTGGTTATAAGTTCTCTACTTATGCGACTTGGTGGATTAGACAGGCTATCACAAGATCTATTGCTGATCAGGCTCGTACTATTCGTATTCCTGTGCACATGATTGAGACTATCAATAAGCTCAACAGAATTTCTCGTCAGATGTTACAGGAGAAGGGCAGAGAGCCTACTCCTGAAGAGTTAGCTTCAAAGATGGGCTTACCTGAGGAGAAGATCCGCAAGGTAATGAAGATTGCAAAAGAGCCTATTTCACTTGAGACTCCAGTAGGTGATGATGACGATTCACATTTAGGAGATTTCATTGAGGATAGCTCAATTGTAGTACCAGCTGAAGCTGCTACATCTGAGAGCTTAAAGAATGCTATCAACGGTGTTCTAGATGAAATGCCTCCAAGGGAAGCTCAGGTTCTGCGTATGCGTTTTGGTATTGGTATGCCATCAGATCATACTCTAGAAGAGGTTGGTCGTCAGTTTGGTGTTACCCGTGAGCGTATTCGTCAGATTGAAGCAAAAGCTTTACGTAAGCTTCGTCATCCATGTAGATCACAAGGTTTGCGTGGTTTCTTGGATTAACTTTAAGTTATTTTAAGATCTGTGAGAAGGCGCCTTATGGCGCCTTTGTTGTCATCAGAAATAAAAAATGGATCATGTAATAAAACATGATCCATTATTAAAATCCTAACAAGGATCTGTTAATTAAAGCTCAGCACCTAATTCCTGACGAATGTAAGCACCAGCGCCTAATAGACCAGCATCACCGTTTGAAATTACATATACAGGGATCTGCTTTAAGGTATCCTTGAAACGACCTTTCCCTTCAAACTGCTTTCTAAAATCAGTGTTCTTGAAGTAATCGATAAAGCGTGGAACGATACCACCTGCGATATAAACGCCACCCTTAGTTAACAGGTCGATAGCTAAGTTACCGCCAAATGAACCCATTAAAGAGCAGAATACATCAACAGTTTCCTTGCAATCAGGGCAAGGATCTTTAGCAAAAGCACCTGATGTTACATCACAAGGCTCAACGTCCTTAATCTCATGACCGTTTAACTGGGCAATTGCCTTATAAACGTTTACCAGACCCTGACCTGATAATAATCTTTCACCAGATACGTGGTCGAACTTTGTACGTAATACTCTTACGATTTCATCCTGTCTTGAATTGGTTGCAGCAATATCAACGTGACCACCTTCTGATGAAAGCGCAATCCACTTGCCGTTAACCTTGATTAAGTGACCTACACCTAAACCGGTACCGGCACCGTAAATTGCCTTTGGTGCATTAGGATCGATCTTATCACCACCAATCTTAGTCATTTTGTCTAAAGGAATAGCTGTAGTACTCATAGACATAGCTGTAAAGTCGTTGATGAACTCTAATTTCTCTAAACCAAGGTTCTTTTTCATCTGAGAGATTGAAAATTCCCATGGATTATTGGTCATCTTAACGTAATCGCCATCTAAAAGAGTAGCGATTGCAATACAAGCAGAGTCAAACTTTGCGCCAGTTTCTTCTCTGAATTTTACAATAACTTTTTCTAAAGACTCGTTTTCTACTGAAGAATAAACTTTTGTATTTGATAAACTGCCATCTGCTAAATTAACTAGTGACAGTCTTGCATTAGTGCCACCCACATCGCCTACTAATGCTAATCCCTGAAGCTGACTCATTATTGACCTCTGACAAAATTTTCTAAAAAACTGTGAATAATTATACTTAAAATCGTTATGTGAATTATCCACATAATTAAACTGTTTATTCTAATTTTTTAAACCAATTTCGTCAAAGATAATGTGTACAATTTGTGAACAGCACAATCCTTTTATTGTTACGATATTTTCTCTTCTTTATCAGAGTCGTCATCAGCGTTGGCAAACAACTTATTAGGCTCTTCTAACAGGCTTAAAGATGCAAGTAAAGATTTAGAAATAATGTCATGCACTACAGAGTAATTATTCTGAAAACTTAAACTTGTGCTTCTTTGCTTTTGCATTAACACTACTTTTTTGTTCTCGATAATATCTGAGAATGTCTTTTGCTTCTTTTGTGGTCCTCTATAGTAATTGCTATCAGCAGTTGAAGGGGCTTCTTCGTACTCATAATCTACATTAAATTCGTCATCAAAATCACTGTCATCTTCAGGAGCTTTCCCAATCTCCTCATCAGGAAGCTCTTCGTTCGTAAAAGCGTTATCAAAATCACTGTCAAAATACAAATCGCTTTCGTCAAACCTACCCATATCAGGATCTGGCTCTTCATCAGCGATGTAACCTAAGTCAAAGTTGTCATCAGTTTCAATTTTTCCCATTGGTGCTTCAATACTTATGGTATGAGTTGCTGTCTCAGACTTATTACCATCTTTTACAAAGTAGAAGGTCTGACCTCCTGTTTTTGAGGTGTATTCATGATTGTAGTTACCTTCTTTTTTCATTCCATTAGCGTATTTGTAACTGAGATCAACATAATCGTTGAGATTAAAGTACTTGTTGTTACCTACAAGTTCATCATAGTTGTAAACCTTGTCAAAAGTGTCGGTGACAAAGATCTTATCGTCATCTATAAAGTATGGAATAAAGAAGCCGCTGTTCTGATAGTAGTAGCCATTAACTTTTATAAATTCTCCTGAATTATGCTGATACTCGTTATCAATGGATGCTGTAGCCTGACTGTAACCAATAGCGCTGATTAAACCTAAAGAGTAGTCATCTGAAAAATCAGTTTTTCCAAAATTAACTCCAGTTAAATTAAGTTCATCTTTTAACTCGCCTAATACACTTCCAAAGGTATAGTTGTCACGGGTAAATAAATGCTTTTGTGTTTTAGTACTAAAACCAGCCGTTACATTTTCAAAATTAGAAGATGCGCCATCATAGGTTGCAAGTCCTGCCAGACCTCCTGCGTAGATCTTTTTATTCCCAAGATTTGAAAATGTAAGACTAAGTCCATCTACCTCAACATTTTTTAGAGTCGATGCTTTAATTACACCTGCAAGTCCTCCTATGTAAGTAGAATCTTCTGGTGAGCTTACACTTATAGAAGGATTTTTGATTTTTAAGTTTTCAATAGTAGAGCCATTTAAAGTTGAGAACAGACCAATGTTTTGCTCAAGATTAGTGCCTTTACCTTCTATGCTGTAAGTAATAGAGTTAAAGGCTCCATCAATCTTTCCTGTAAAGTCATTAGTACCGGTAACAGCTGAATTTAATGATCCTAAATCAATGTCATTAGTAATAAAGTAACTGCCAGAAGGATCGGATGCTATGTTCAGAAACTCCTCTTTTGTAGAAATAGCGGTTTTATCAGTATGATCAAAAAGACCATCATCTTTTGTAAGACCCAACTCTTTCTCAAGATCGACTTTTTTACTCGAGCCAATATCAATTCTTTTAATTGAGCTGTGGATAGAGACCGTATCTTTAAGCGGCTTTACACTGTCTAAAACTCCAGTATCGACTTTAATATTTGAAATATCACGTATGATAACCTGACTGCCGTCAATTACGGTGTTTTCAGCATGCAAAGTACCTATGAGTTTTACCTTTCCCATACCTTTTTTTGTAAATTCAAAATCACCGGTGTCAATAAAGTTATCAACGTTTTCCTGAGAGAGTTTTGATGTCGATAAAATTGCATTATTAGCCTCAAAGGATCCTGTAATTCCAATATTGATACCATTAGGATTGATTAGATAGATATTGTTGTTACCTATGGAGCTTACATTGCCGTCGATAACTGAGATATTGCTGCTTTTTACAATATTAAGAAATGTGGCGTCAGTGCCTGTAAAGACTACACTATTGCCTTTAGCAACTGAAAAATCATTCCATGAAATGACATTTCTGTCTGTATTTGAACTAATGAACATTGAGTTAGGTCCTCTTGAGACTGAAACCTCTCCATGTATGATTTTTTCACCAGTAGGCAGAGCTGCAACACTATGGGCACTTTTAATTGACATAGCAAGTAATGAGAAGATAAATAATTTGCTTATAGTTACTTTCATAAATATCCTAAATTGAGTAGTTCTATTGCTTAATACTGTGTTTTTATTAAATCTTGGCGTAGCCTGCTTTTAACAGGAACTTTGCTGAATCCTTTGCATATTCTTTGTTTTTACCAATAGCTTTGCTTACAGATGCTGAAAGGTAAAAGCCACCATAACTTATGTTGGAGCCAGAGCCTATGGCATAAAAGGATTCTTTTTTCTCAACTTCGACGTTTTGGGCATGGGCCTGCATGAAATTTACAAAGAAGTCCAGATAAGGCTTACTCATGAGTTTGGTCTGTAATTTAAGATCATGAAACATACCAAGATCAGAGGAAGCTAAAGAGCCGTCATAAGCTGATACTCCGTATGCTCCTCCTGGTATGAACTTGTCTGAGGCATCTACTGCCTTTTGCGCGTACTGCACACTAAGCGTGTTGATTAAGGAATAGTTTTTATAGAAGTTCCAATCTAGCTTTGAATCAAAGTTAGAAAGTAAATAAGCGCGCTGTGACTTGTCGTCTGATAAATTGCTTTTATCCTGTACAAGACCGTAGTCAAGTTTTAAGGTATTTAAAAAGTTTAAGTCTTCTTTAAATACAGATGCTTCAAAATCAAAATAGCCACCGAATTTGTTTCTCTTCAATTCGAGAGAATAGCTTTCAATTTTGTCGGTAAGAGATTTGTAGTAGCCTCCACCTGTAAAGTTAACTCTACTGTCTAACGTTCTGTATAAAGGCTCTTTTATATAGAGATTACCTCCTAATGAATTGCCTTTTACCTCTAAAGAGTCATAGGTATCTCCAAGCTCATAGCTTCCATAATTAAACTGAAAGCCAAAGATAGTAGGATGTGAGGTGAAGGGAATGGAATACCCTAGGATTAGGTTGTTCTGTTTTTTATCAGTGGTACCTAGAATAATGTATTCCTTATCAGCATGTTTTGATAAGTTCAGTGAGTTCAATGATAGTGTGTAACGGTTCTTACCGGTAGACTCATTACCGTAGTTGTCATAGCTTAGCTCATAACCAAAATGGGAGTGACCTATAAGATCGATAGTTAAAGACGCATGATCTGCTTTATTTTGAGAATTCTCAAAGTAGCCTGCAATATCAAAGATATTTAGATCTTTAATCTTAAGCAAGCTTGCGTTTAACTCATGAGAATTGATCTCCTTACCTTGAAACTTACGTACATTCTCGGTGAGCATGTAAGCTGTTTTAGGAGTGAGTGAGGCGTAGTTTGAAATCTTTATGTCATCTAATTTTGCAGTCTTTACAATAACCTCTACAACACCGTTTTGACTTTGCTGCTCTGGGTAGAAAGCCTGAGCTGCAAGGTAACCATTCTTTCTGCAGTAATCAGAGATCTCATTTAAGATATTCTGTAAGAGGGCAATATCAATTTCTTTTCCAAGATATGGATTGAGTTTTTTATCCATAGCTTTTTTATCGATTCTTGCACCAGATTTAATGATGACATTGTTAAGTTCTAAAGCATTTACAGATGGAGATAATGCAATAGAGAGAAGAACAAAGAGTAAAGATAAAGTAAGTTTGTGTTTTAGCATACGACATCCAAATAATTTAAAGATGCCGTATTGTCAGGGGAGATTTTACAACTTATGCCTTTTTACTGGCATTTTATGCAAAAATTTGAAAATAATTTTTTAACTTTATGTTTCATAAAGATTTTTAATTGACAAAAAAAGACCTTTTACCAAGATTAAAAAGGCAAAAGCAAGTAAAAGATAGCGGAAGAAGTTGAATACAACCATCATATGCGTAAATGTTTGTGGAGCTGTATTAATAGCGGTTACATACTCCCCAAAGATTAACTTTTGCTGAATATAAAAAGCCCATGGCAGAGCGCAAAGACAGGCAAAGATACCTGTTTTAAAATAGGCTTTATCTCTGTTGTAGGTATAAGCACTAAATATAAGTGATACACTGCCTAAAAGTAACAGCGCAGTTCTTACAAAAGTGTTTGGACACAGCGCATAGGAGTTTGTTGCAAATATAAACAGAAGGATCAGCAGAATGCTGAATTTTACTATCTTGCTGTAAGTATCCATCCATGAATGCCTCAATTTAGGTTAAATTTATTTGAAATTGTACCTAAAAATTCCTAGAATAACACACACTCGTGCTGTTTTAGCTCAGTAGGTAGAGCAACTGATTCGTAATCAGGAGGTCGCCAGTTCGATTCTGGCAAGCAGCACCAGTTCATATCTTAATAACCCCAATTCTTAAAACGTCTAAATTTCAAAAGCTCTTGTTTTTCTCAAAATTGATAGCTGTTAAATCTATCTTTCTTGTCGAGTTATACTAAAAAATAAAAGTATAAGAGACTAAAAAATGGAATTTCCAAAAGAGCTTTCTAAAACCTCTTCTTTTAGAGACACTATTGATAATAATTGCGTCTACGTAGATAAGACTGATCTCATAGCAAAGTTTGCATACCTAAAAGGACCTTTTGTTTTCTTTAGACCAATAGATTTTGGAAAATCAACCTTAATAAGTTCTTTACAAGACCTTTTTGAAAAGGGCTTAGATAATTTTCATTCTTTAAAAATAGGACGTCTTTGGAAAGATAAGACATACAAGGTCATTAAACTTGATTTTCAAGTTTTAAAGAAAGCTCTTCTACTGAAGATTTTAAAGCCAGTTTTAACCTAGAGTTATTTACTGCTTTAAAGAATGCTAACTTGAGCTTAAACAAAGTTCAAGAAAAAGATGGACCATCTGATCTTTTATCGGAAATACTGATGAATATCGATTCAACAGATTTAGTTCTTTTAATCGATAATTACGATGCGCCTCTTACTGCTGTACTAGCTGGTAAAACTGAATTTACATCACGACAAAAGATTCTGTCAAACTTTTACAGTACGGTTAAGTCATATCAAGGTGTGTTTCGTTTTGTCTTTATTACAGGTGAGATTAACTACTTTAGTTCATCTACTTTTTCCTCTTTTAACCTTTCTGAGGATCTGTCTTTAAATAGTGATTTCGGAGCTTTAGCTGGTTTTACTGAAGATGAGCTGGAATGCTATTTTTCTCCATATATTGATAGAGCCTGTAAGATATTAAACAAACTCAATAAAAGCAACAAATATACTCACGATAATTTGTTATCAACTTTGAAAAGAAAGTATGGAGATTACTGTTTTGATAACAAATGCAAAGAGCATGTATACAATCCCAGTTTTATTGTTCACTTTTTTAGTGAACTTAAAGAAGAACATCCTAACAGTCATATTTCAGAAAGTTTTCGAAATAGTAGTTTAGATAACTTTCTAAGACATGTTTTATCAAAAGACATAAAAGAACAGTTGCTAAAGTGCATTGATTTAGGAATTTCAATTGACCTTGCTCAATCTAATCTTTATCCGCAATTAGATATGTTAACAGAGCGCAACTTATATGCAATCTTGTACCAAGTTAGGGGATTTGTGCATCAAAGCATCTAGAAAAGGAATATTATCTTTAGGAATTCCTAATCTTGAGGTAAAACAAGCTCTCAAAGAACTTGTTAAAGATGTATAGAATAGATCTGAAAATCAGCTTTAAAGGTATAGTGCTAAATACAAATGAAAAGAGCTTCAACTCAGAGAGTATGAAGCTCTTAAAATCTCATTTCAGACCTTTATCTAAAGTATAAAGACAGACTTTAGACTGTAATTAGAATCTAATCTGCTTTTTCTTACCAGGGCGAGGAATGTAAACAAAGATAATACCGATAATTGCACCACATAATGCAATTAAAGCACCTTGTAACCACCAACGCATCTGCATATCTAACTCTTTAGTTTCAAGTTTATCAGCATAATCTCGTCTTGTAGCATCAAGATCTTCTAACTGATTGTTCTGCTTTGATATCTGCTCTTTTAGAACAGCATTTTCTTTTTCTAGTTTCTCAACTTTAGCTTTAGCAACCTGATAGTCTTTAGCTACGATTGAGTCATAGTTATCCAAATCGTTCTGTAATTTAGCAACCTGTCCTTCTAAGATCTCAACCTTTGCCTTACCACAAGGCTCTGTCTGAAGATCCCTAGTCTGCATCCATAATTGTTTGTTATCACTTTCAACTAAAACAAACTTCTTGTCATCAGACATCTTGATGAATTTAAATTTTTCACCTACATGTGTTGCCTGAACAATTCTGCAGTTTGCACTAGGGCAAGTTCTTAACCAAACGTTAGCTGCTTCTGATACATAAACCTCATCACCTACTTGAGATTCCTCAACGGTGGCAGGTTTTGTAACTTTAATTTCAGCATGAGTTGACTGTTCAGTTGCCTGAGTAGTGCTACTTACTGTGTCTTCAGCAAAAGCAGAGTTAGCTAAAACAAGAGAAGAGCACACTAAGGTAAGTGATAAGATATTTTTGATAGATTTCACGATAAATCCTTAAATTCAAATCAATTTTGTTGTTTTGAATATTTTGAAAGTTTTAAGCATTTTGAAAATTGTTACAATTTTAGCACAGCTTGATTTATCACAGTTGATATTGCTGATTAAAAATCACTCATGTTAACTTCAACTCGGCTATTTGTGTCCGCGTTCGTGGCGCAGGAGGGCCTAGTAACTGGCGGTAGACGCTCAATTACAGTACTTGCATTCTCTTAAAGAAGTGAAAGTCAGAACTTCCAAAGAAGAAGTCATATTTCGTCTTACAGTCAGATTTTGTGCATGTAGACAGTGCAAGGTAACAAATCTTGAAAGGCTTTTTTCATATTTGAGCTTTTTGTGAGAATAATCTAGGCACAAACACTAGAAAATCTCTTATCATAGGAGTATCAAACGGAGAAAGACTATGAATAACAAAGAGATTGAGCTTAAATTTGGCTATGATGGCAAAGCTGACAATTTATTTGAGACCTTTTCTAAAATTGGTAATGTAAGTGCTGAGAGTGAACAGCATTTAGATAACACATATTTTGATACTGATGATAAAGATCTGTTTGCGCTAAAAGCAGGTCTTAGAATTAGACGAGCTGATACTTTTACCGAGCAGACCTTAAAGGTAAAAGGTGAGAATATCGGTGGTTTACACAAGAGAGTAGAGTACAACCTGCCAATTGATGATACAGCTGAGGTTCCAAATTTATTAAAGTTTCCAAAAGAAGCTTTCCCTGAGAGCTTTGATGTAGACTCTGTACAGCAAAAGCTAAAGAAAGTCTGCCATATCAGCTTTACTCGTCACTTATTTAATTTGTCTTTGTTAGATAGTGTCTTTGAAGTAGCTTATGACAGAGGCTTTATTGAGGTAACTCAAAAGGGCAGTGATACTCCTGTTCAGTACCCACTAAATGAATTAGAAATTGAGTTAAAAGAGACTACCGCTAAAAGCGATGATCTTTTAAATATCTTCTCAATTCTATGTACTCATCTGGCAACTAACAATCTGCCTTTATTATTAGAGCCTTTTTCTAAGATGCACAGAGCTGCTTTATTACAGAACAGCTCTCAGATGTCACTAAACTTGTCTCCATTTGATACTAAATCTGATGCAACACAAGTAACAGAATACATTAAGAACTTAGTTGCAAGTTTTGAACAGCTCTATGGCTATTTCATTATTTCAAAAGATATTACTGTCTTTAATTTAATGTCCTCTGTTCTAGAAGAATTATTACTGTCATTAAAACTCTTAAAGAAAAAGAATTTACCTGCCTTTATTCGGGGTCAGAATGAACCTGTAACCTATAAACAGGATCTGCAGATCATCTACAGACTGATTAAGAACTTCTACAAAGTCTGTTTCCATCTAAAAAAGAAACTTTTAAATGCCAAGTTAAATGGTAAAGATAAGGCTATAGAGGACTTATTTAAGGTAGTAAGAGAGTCTGAAAAGCAAAACAAGATGTTTTTAATTCCTCTAAAACTGCGTTTGTTACTGTCTTTGATTGCAAGTTAAGTCAAAAGTTACAAAGACAATAAGCGCAAAGAGAAAAGCTCTGAACTTACTACAGAGCTTATAGAGAAGCACGGATAGTAAAATGAAATTTAACATCATCCCATCACCAAAGAATTACGATGCTCTTCCTGATGTTTTAAAAAAGGAAGCAGAAAATCAGTATGCAAGATTAAAAGATAAACTTTCATATGAGGAATTCTACCTGTTCGACAGCAGGGCTGATTTTAAGTTTGTATTAGCTTTATCAGATTTTATTGCTAATACTATTTTTAGCTATCCAAAAGAATGTGCTGCCTTAGTAGCATCAGGAGCATTAGATTCAGCTCATTTTGCTGATTCCCACAAGAGCGCGATAGAAGAGTTCATAACAGAAAAACTCTCAGAGTTTGATTTAAAAAAACGTCTAAGAGTAATCAGACGCACTAGAGCTATGGTTATAGCTTGGCGTGATCTTACAGGTGTAGCTTCAATTGATGAGGTCTTTTCATCATTATCAATTTTAGCTGAAGTTATTGTTTTAAGAACTTTAAAGGTTACACGCCTGCAGCTTAATAACGCCTATGGTGATGCTCTGTCTGATGACGGTACACCAATGCCATTACTGACCTTAGGTATGGGTAAATTAGGTGGTGGAGAGCTCAATTTCTCATCTGATCTTGATTTAATCTTTGCCTATCCATATGACGGAGAAACTAAAGGTAAGCCCCGCTCTTTAACTCATAAAGAGTTCTTTACAAGAATAGTACAGCGAACAGCAAACATGCTCTCAGATAAAACTGTAGATACATTCTGCTACCGTATTGATTTAAGACTAAGACCTTTTGGTGATGCAGGTACCCTTGTAAATTCCTTTGATGCTTTACAGATTTATTATGAGACACAGGGGAGAACCTGGGAGCGTTATGCTTTAGTTAAAGCTAAATTACTAGGTACCAATGAAGACTATGGTGATTATGGTGATGAGTTAATCTCCCTACTAAAGCCATTTGTTTACAGACGTTATCTTGATTATGGTGCTGTGCAGTCTTTACGTAAGTTAAAGCACATGATTGAGTCTGAGGTACGTCGCCGTTCTTTAAACAATAACTTTAAGTTAGGTCAGGGCGGTATCCGTGAGGTAGAGTTTATCGCTCAGGTCTTTGAACTTATGCGCGGTGGTCGTTTTGAAGAACTGCGTGAAAGATCATTACGTAAAACTCTAAAGAATATTAGAGCACTTGATCTGTTACCTGAGAATATCTGCACCTTACTTGATGACTGTTACGTTTATTTACGTCGCCTTGAAAATGTAATTCAGGAGTTCTCCGACAAGCAGACACAGACTTTACCTGATAATGAAAAAGACTGTGCAAGAATGCTTGTTGCCATGAACTATCAAGATAAAGAGACATTCTTACACGATCTTGATGAGGTTATGAGGGCTGTACATGAAGAGTTTAAACAGGTCGTAGCTGACGAGGACAACGGTCAGGAAAAAATAGAGAATTTTGACCTGTGGGAAGCTGACAACTCAGAAGAAGAGTTAAGCGCTGAACTTGATAAGTACCTTGTAAATAAGAGTGAGGATAAAGAGCTTGCTAAAGCTATCATCAGTTTAAAACATACCTTATCAAGAATGCCTGTAGGTCCTGTAGGTCGTGAGACCTTATTAGAGTTAATGCCAAAAGTGATTTATCTTGTGGCAAAAGAAGAGCAGGCAGCTACTATCTTCAGACGCATTGCAGGTTTAATTGAGCAGGTAGCTCTAAGAACTCCTTATATGCAGCTTTTGCGTGATAACAATTTGGTTCTAGAGCGTTTTATCAAACTTCTAAAAGATAACCATTACGCCAGTGAGCTTATTACTTCACATCCAATTTTATTAGATGAGCTCTTTATTCCACAGTATTTTGATGCACCTCCTAGTACTCAGGAATTCTTTGCCATGTTACAGGAAAGATTATTGAGAATTCCTCAGGATGATCTTGAAACTGTAATGGAAGAGTTGCGTCTTTTCAAAAAAGTTATGGTCTTTAGAATTGCGCTCTCTGATAAGGCAGGCAAGTTACCTTTAATGAAGATCTCTGATGCTCTAACCTGGCTTGCTGAGGCCATTGTAAAAGAGCTTATGATTTTAGCCTGGGATCAGAATGCTAAAAAGTATGGTATCCCAGAAGGTACAAGTGTTGATGATCCTGGTCTTGCTGTAATTGGTTACGGTAAGTTAGGAGGCATTGAATTAGGTTATAAGTCAGATTTGGACATGGTCTTTATTAGAAAAGTCTGTGAAGGTACCACCAATGGTGAATCACCAATTTCAGTTGACATGTTCTACCAGAGATTAGTGCAAAGAATGTTGCACCTGTCTACTACCAAGACAGTAGGCGGTGTGCTCTATGACTTAGATATGAGACTGCGTCCTGATGGTGATACAGGGCTTTTAATCTCTGATATTGATTCTTTTGAAAAATATCAGTCAAACCGTGCCTGGACTTGGGAGCATCAGGCTTTGGTAAGAGCAAGACCAATTGCAGGTTCAAAGCAAATTATTGATGAATTTAACCGTATTCGTGAGGCAGTGATAAGACGCACTAAGGATGAGGTTAAATTAAAAGAAGAAGTAGTGGCTATGCGCGAGAAGATGCGCAAGCACCTTGACAGAACCTCAGATAAACTCTATGACATCAAGCAGGGACCTGGTGGCATGATTGATGTTGAGTTCATCTCTCAGTATTTATTATTAGATAATGCTCCTCGCTTTAAAGATATGAAGTTATGGACAGATAATGTCAGAATTTTAGAAGAATGCTCTAAATTTGGCATTATTGATGAGACTGTAACACGACAGTTGATTGATGCCTATATTGATATCCGTAAGATTTATCATGAGTTATCTTTAGCTGATCTGCCAAGACTTGTGCATATTGAGGACAGACCTGTAAAGACTTTTGATGTTGAAAAGATCTGGAAAGAGCTATTTAAAGATGTAATCAGCAAGGAAATTGGTAATAAAGCTTAAGAGCTGTACTTTAACTACCTATAGAGACAAGATACTCAGGCTTTATTTTACTTAAAACTCAGGAAAAAATGATCTTCTACTGAAAAAAGGATCCAGAGGATCTTCATCGTAATCATCATAAGGATTTACTAGAGGAAAATCTCTTTGAAGCAGAGCTTTGTCATTTGAGACAAGAGGTCCTTTACCTTTAGGACACTTATAAGCTCTACCTGACAGACCTACTCCTAGCATTCTCCTTGTAAGAGGGCGTGGGTAGACGTGTGTCTCTACAAGATGAGTGCCACCTAGTTTTGCAACAGCCATCTTTAAAGAGAATCTTGCGTTGTCAATGTGAGCAAAGGGGGCATTGGTATCAACGTCAGCTATAAAGGTACAACCTTCAACTTCAGTTGGCAGAGCGGTGATAATTTTATTAGCCTGATTAAGTTCCTGCTCAGAATAACAGCCCTGTAGAGAAACCGTCACAAGACTTACAAAAATGCAAATAAATAAACTTTTCATTGAGGCTAAAACCTACTTGTCAGACAAACCCGGGTAGCGGTTCTCCTCTGGATTTGGAGCTGTCTTAAAGCGTCTGTGTAACCACAGGTACTGACCTGGTGCCATTAAGATCATCTTTTCAATGATGTGGTTGATTCTGGTAGTATCAGCTAATGCGTCCTCTGTTGGGAAGTTTTGTAAAGGCTCTCCAACATACAGATGATATTTACCGCCTTCACGAATTGTCCAGGCAGGTTGCACCTGAGTGTTTTTAACTCTAGCTAAATTATGGGTACCTTCAACGGTTGCAGCCTTTTTTACAGCAAAGAAAGGAGCAAATGTTGATACTCTGCGACCATAATCCTGATCTGGAGCGTACCATATTGGCATGTTCTTCATTAATGCTTTGAGCATGCTACGAGGATCGTTTCTGTCAACTAAAGCTAGGTTCTTTCTTAATCTGCCTCGTACCTGAGCCCACTCCCAAACAGGGTGATCTGATGGTCTGTAAACACCAATACCTGGGGTAATCAAGGTTGCATAAATTCTTGCCATAAGCTCTAAAGTTACAAAATGGCAAGAGAGCACTAGGATTGGTTTACCAGATTTTGCAATTTCTAAGGCTTTATCTAACTGCTCTTTATCAATTGCAATATGTCTTTTTAATCTCCAGTCAGGCCAAAACCAGGCCATGCCAGTTTCAAACAGAGCGCGACCAGAATTCTCCATAACCTCTTTTGAGAGTTTGTCCTTATCAGACTTGGACATCTCAGGGAATGCTAATTCTAAATTTCTTTTTAGAACATATTTTCTTGCTGGCAGAATTTTTCCTAAAAGACTGCCTAAATGTTTTCCTATAAACATCTGTACAGAATAAGGCAGAAAGTTTACAAGACAGTAAAGAATAAAAACAGCAATCCATGCTCCCCAGAAATGGGGTAATAACATCTTTTTGACAAAAGCTGGCTTTGAGACAAAACCGTTGCCCCAACCTCTTTTTACTGTACTAAAGCGCTTATTATGTGCGCTTTCTTTACGTCTTTCTTTTTCAGAAATGTGAAGTGAATATTTTTCCATGAACTATTCTTTAACTTTTTGAATAAAAAACTATTGTATCCAATTTTAGAAAAAGTCACTGACAATCTTTGACAATTTGTCTATAAGTCTAAAGATTATTGTCCTAATACTAGGATCTTTTTGATAAATCTGTAACCGATTTTCTGACAATCAGCTCTGTTTTAAATGGTGAGATTTTAAATTTATTCTCACCAGATGCTCTGTCTAATGACAGTAATAATGCGTTCTTACCCATATCATCAATAGGATTTCTTACTGTAGTAAGAGCAGGGGATAAACATGATGATAAGAACAAATCATCAAAGCCTGTAAAAGATACCTCCTCAGGTACCTTTATTCCTCGGTTTTCAAAAATAGACATCGCAGATGCTGCAATAGTATCTGAATAACAGGCAATAGCTGTAAAAGCATTCTTATCCTTTTTCAAAACCTGTAGCAGCTTTTCAGCTGCCTGTGCACCACCTTCTAATGATGGCGGAACACTTAACATCAGTTCTTCATTTACCTCTAGGTGATGAGCTTTCATCGCCTCAAGATAACCTTCTTTACGCTGATGAGCATCAATAATGTCAAAAGATGAGTTAATAAAAGCGATTTTTTTATGACCGTTTTTAATTAAATACTCAATCTCTTTATACATTGCGCCTTTATTATCAATATTGACACATCTGTCCTCATAGCCTTTTAAAATTCTGTTGACTAAGACAATTGCTGGAAAGCGGGACATATAGTCTGATAAAACTGCATCATCAATAGCCATAGCATGGATAATCAGCCCCGAACACTGATGAGAGAGCAGAGAATCAATTGCATTCTTTTCTCTTACTGGATCATAAAAGCCCTGAGTAATTAAAAGGCTCTTACCTAAGCTGTTTGCAACTACGTCACATGATTTTATCATGCTGCCAAAGTAAGCATCAGAAATATCTGAAACTAAAATTCCAATGGTCTCACTGTCTTTTTTAGCTAAAGTTCTAGCGTTGGCATTTAAATAAAAGCCTAATTCTTTTTGTGCTTTTAAAACGGCATCTTTAGCACTATCGCTAACTTTAGCGGTGCCGTTTAAAACTCTTGAAACCGTTGCTACAGAAACATTTGCTCTTTTAGCTACATCTCTAATTGTTGCTGCCATGGTGTGTATCTTTGGTAAAATATATTGTTCAATAAAGGTGATAATTGATATTTTTAATCTATATTTTACATTAAATCGAAAATAAAAAATCAAAATGTGAAAAAGATCAAATTATTCTATTGTCATCTCAAAATTATGTTCTATAATTCATGTAAACGGTTACATAGGCATATCAATGCTTTTAGAGGAAATTTAAATATGGCTACAATTTTAGTAACAGGTGGTGCCGGTTATATCGGTTCTCATACAGTAATTGAATTAGCAAACGCAGGTTATGAACCAGTTATCTTTGATAACTTCTACAACTCAAAGCCAGCAGTTCTAGCAAGAATTAACAAAATTGTAGGTCACCCAATTCCATTTGTTGCAGGTGACATCCGTTCACGTGAGCAGTTAGAAGCTGTTTTTACAAATTACAAGATTGATGGTGTGATTAACTTTGCAGGTTTAAAGGCAGTAGGTGAGTCTGTTAAGAAACCTTTAGAGTACTACGATAACAACGTCAACGGTGCTCGTACTTTATTAGCTGTTATGAGAGAGTACGGCTGCAAGAACTTTATCTTCTCATCATCAGCAACAGTTTACGGAGAGCCTGACAGCGTTCCTTTAACTGAAAATTCTCCAGTTAAAAGAGCAAACTGCCCATACGGTCAGACTAAGGTTGATATTGAGTACATGTGTCAGGAATTACAAAAGGCTGATCCTGAGTTCTCAATGGTTCTACTTCGTTACTTCAACCCTGTAGGAGCTCACAAGTCAGGTTTAATTGGTGAAGATCCTCGTGGTATCCCTAACAACCTGATGCCATACCTAACTCAGGTTGCTGTAGGCAGATTAAAAGAGTTAAGCATTTTCGGTAACGATTACCCAACTCCAGATGGTACCTGCGTACGTGACTATATCCACGTTGTAGATTTAGCTTTAGGTCATGTTGCAGCTCTAAAGCACTGCTTGAATGTACCTGGCACTCATATCTATAACTTAGGTACAGGTGTGGGTTACTCAGTACTTGATATGGTAAAGGCATTCTCAAAGGCCATCGGCAGAGAGCTTCCATACAAGTTTGCTCCTCGTAGAGCAGGTGACGTGGTAGCTTGCTACGCTGATCCTTCTAAGGCAAAGAATGAATTAGGCTGGGTTGCTACAAGAACTCTTGATGATATGACAGCTGATTCATACAACTGGCAGAAGAACAATCCTAACGGCTACGAGGATTAAACAGAAAAGTCCTGCCGGTAAATGTAAATTCCGGCAGAACAGAAAAAGCTAATCAGACAAAGGTTATAAACCAGAATTAAAATTACAGGTAGGTTTAAAATGTCATCATTTAACATTACAGATCATCCTCACAGAAGATTTAATGCCTTGACTGGCGAATGGATCTTAGTATCACCTCACAGAGCTAAGAGACCATGGAACGGTCAGGTTGAGAAATTACCACTTGAGGCTAAACCAACATACGATCCAAAGTGCTATTTATGTCCTGGTAATACCCGTGTAAATGGTGACAAGAATCCAAAGTACGAGCACAATTTCGTATTTACTAACGACTTTGCTGCCTTAACTCCAGATACACCACTTGATGCTCCAGAAAGTGAAGAACTTTTCCAGTTGGAGCCTGCTCGTGGTACTGCTCGTGTGATCTGCTTTAGTGCTGATCATTCAAAGACCTTACCTGTAATGGAAACAAGCGAGATACGCTCTGTAGTAGATTTATGGGCATCTCAGTTTAGAGAACTGTCAGCTACTTATAAGTATGTACAACTTTTTGAGAATAAAGGCGCAATTATGGGATGTTCAAATCCTCATCCTCATGGACAAATTTGGGCATGTGACTTTATCCCTGAAGAGTTGATGAAAGAATACAATCAGCAGAAAAAATACTTTGATAAGCACAATTCACCTTTATTGCTAGACTACGTTAATGCTGAACTAAAGAAAAAAGAGCGTATTCTTTTTGAAACTGAGTACTTTGTAGCTCTAGTTCCTTTCTGGGCATTCTGGCCATTTGAGACCATGATCTTACCTAAGTTCAAGGTTCAGACTATCGATCAGTTAACTGATGCACAGCGTGACGACTTAGCAGTTTGCATCAAGAAGTTAACCTGCCGCTATGACAACCTCTTTGAATGTTCATTCCCATACTCAATGGGCTGGCATAATGCTCCACAAGACGGTAAAGATCACAGTGAGTGGCAGTTACATGCTAACTACTATCCACCATTATTAAGAAGTGCAACTGTAAGAAAGTTCGTTGCAGGATTCGAGTTATTAGCTGAGAAACAGCGTGATTTAACTCCTGAACAGGCTGCAGAGCGTCTGCGCAATCTTTCAGATATCCATTACACCTTAAAGAAATAACAGACAAAAGGATTAAGTTATGTCAGATATTAAAACTATTTGCCTAAAGGCTTTTGAAGATAAATTCGGCACTAAGCCTCAGATGCAGGAATATGCACCAGGTCGTGTAAACATCATCGGTGAGCACACTGATTACAATGGCGGTTTCGTTCTGCCATGTGCTATTAAGTATGGTACCTGCATGGTAGCTAAAGAGAATGGCACCAACAAGATGCGCATTCTAGCTGTAGACATGAACAATGACTACGACGAGTTTGAAATTGCTTCGAAGATTGAAAAGCATCCTTCAAAGTTATGGGTTAACTACTTACGCGGTGTAACTTATCAGTTAGCTCAGAAGTTTGGTGATAAGGTAAAAGGTCTTGATATTGCAATCAAAGGTGATGTACCACCAGGAGCTGGTCTGTCATCATCAGCTTCATTAGAAGTTTGCTTCGGTCATTTAGTATCATCTGCTTTCGGTCTTAATGTTCCTTTAATGGATATCGCTCTAATGGGTCAGGCTGCTGAAGCTTACATCGGTATGAAGTGTGGCATTATGGATCAGGCAATTTCTGCTAACGGTACTGTTGACCATTTAGTAAGAATTGACTGCAAGAGCTACGGTTTAACCCAGGTTGCAGTTCCTAAGGATCTTGTGATCTTGATTATTAACTCAAATATCAAGCATCAGTTAGTAGGATCTGAGTATAACGATCGTCGTGAGAGCTGTGAAAAGGCTGCATCAATCATGGGTGTATCACTATTACGCGATGCAACTATGGAGATGTTAGAGAAGTTCAAAGATAAGATGGATGATGTAACTTATCGTCGTGCTCGCCATGTTATCACTGAGGATCAGCGCGTATTAGACGCTTCAAAGGCATTTGAGTCAGGTGACTTAAAGACTTTAGCTAAGTTAATGTATGCTTCTCATGTTTCAATGCGTGATGACTTTGAAATCACTGTAAAAGAGACAGATGCTCTAGTTGAGATCGTAAAAGAAGCTTTAGGTGAAGAATATGCTGCAGTTCGTCAGACCGGTGGTGGTTTTGGCGGTTGCGTAGTAGCAGTTGTTGAGCCTAAGAACGTACAAAAGGTTAAAGATGCTGTAAATGCTAAGTACAAGGCTGTATCTGGCATTGATGCTACCATCTTTGAGACCACAGCATGTGCTGGTGCAACTTTTACTAAGCTTTAATAAAAAAAGCTTGCAAAAGTAATTTTCAAAGTGTAATAAATCTCTGTTCAAAAGTAGTTTCTCTGCTGCACTGTCAGCAGAGTTTTTTGTTTTCTCATCTATCTCTTTAGAATTTCTCTTAACTCTCACTTCCGTCCATATCTGAAACAAGTAAAATTACGATCAAAATTAGTGCATTTTAAGATCGTTTATGGACCTTTTAGTAAAATTTTGCTACATTTTAGAACAATAAATTAAGAGACAAAAGTCTCATTACTAACAGGCTATAAAGGACAAATTATTATGACAACTAGAGTTGGTATTTACGGCTACGGTAACTTAGGTCGTGGTATTGAGTGTGCAGTTAATGCAGCTGATGATATGGAATTGGTTGCTGTTTTCACAAGACGTGATCCTTCAGCTTTAAAGATTGCATCTAAAAATGTAGCAGTTGTAAATGTAAAAGATGTTGCTTCATACAAAGATAAGATTGATGTAATGATCTTATGTGGTGGTAGTGCAACTGATCTTCCAACACAGACTCCAGAATTAGCAAAGCTGTTTAACGTAATCGATAGCTTTGATACTCACGCTAAGATCCCTGAGCACTTCAAGTTAGTTGATGAGGAAGCTCGTAAGAGCAACCACATTGCTTTAATCTCAGCAGGTTGGGATCCTGGCATGTTCTCATTAAACCGTTTATATGCAAATGCAGTTTTACCAAATGGTAAAGATTACACCTTCTGGGGCAAGGGCGTAAGTCAGGGCCACTCAGACGCAATTCGTCGTATCAAAGGTGTTAAGGATGCTAGACAGTACACCTGCCCAGTACAGGCTGCTTTAGATGCTGTAAGAAGTGGTTCAAATCCAGAATTAACCACAAGACAGAAGCACACTCGTTTATGCTATGTCGTTCTTGAAGAAGGTGCTGATCCTGCTTATGTTGAGAATGAGATCAAGACCATGCCTAACTACTTCGCTGACTACGACACCACTGTAAACTTCATTTCACAAGAAGAGTTAAACAAGAACCACTCAGGTATTCCTCATGGTGGTTTCGTAATTAGATCTGGTGCTACAGGTGTTAATAACGAGCACAAGCACATCATTGAGTACAGCTTAAAGCTAGACTCAAACCCAGAGTTCACTGCAAGCGTAATCACAGCTTACACAAGAGCTATTGCACGTCTATATAAAGAAGGTGCAACTGGCTGTAAGACTGTATTTGATATTGCTCCTGCTTACTTATCACCATTATCTGGTGAGCAGTTACGTGCAACCATGCTTTAATAAAATCATCTTAAGCAAAGCTTAAGAGAAAAGTATTAAAGACAATCTAAAGCTCCTACCTTTATAATGAAGGTGGGAGTTTTTGTATTTACAGATAATAAAAATGGTGAATAGGTTTTAAATGCGTTACAGAGTATGAATGCCTCTTTGGAAAGTAGTTGCTAAGTTAGGATTTAAACTGAGACTGAGAGTAGTTGCAAAATATGATCATGATTCAATGAGCTATTATGTTGCTTTCTCTGATCTTAGAGCTCTTAATACTGATAGCGAATTATTAGATTCATTGAGAGCTAATATCAAAGAGTGTGCTCTGCTTCTTCTAGAAGACTATGTAAAAGATATTTCAAAAATTAGTATTTCTATTGAAGTGCCATTTTCAGTCAACAAAAACAATTTCGCTTAATCATAAGCTATAAAAGCATAACCCCTCACAAGGAGGGGTTAGAGGCTTTTTATAGCTGAACTTTATGATAAAGAAAGAGTCAAACTCTTTCCTAATGAATTAAGTGCTTTTTGGATCGTGTCTATCCTAGTACTATGTGTTAAGTCTATTATTCTGTTAACTTCCTGAGGTTTTACACCCATTTTTCTCGCCAAATCTACAGGCCTAATTTTTTACGAAACCATCGTATTCAACAACATTTTGGCAATTATGCTTAATTTTGAAGAGGATTATGGCGGAAAGAAGGAGATTTGAACTCCTGAATCATCATTTGATGATTGTCGCATTTCGAGTGCGATGCATTCAACCGCTCTGCCATCTTTCCGTAAGTGACATTATAATTGAAGTAAAAGAATAATCAATCAAAACGAAATATATGGAGTCTATTATGGTAGAGCATGATGAGAAAACTAAAAGCTTTTACCTTTTAGAAGATGGCTATAAGGCTTTTATCTGCTATGATGTTCAAAATGGTGAATTTGATGTATTAACTACACAGGTTCCAAAGGCAATTTCTGGCAGAGGATTAGCTTCACAACTTATGAAAGCCTGTGCTTCATTTGTAAAAGAAAAAGGACTGAAATTTAAAAAAGATCAGTCCTGCTCTTATGCTCAATCCTGGCTTGAACGACATTAACTACTTTCGTTTTAAAGTCTTTATAAATTCCTTTTCAGCCTCTGTCGGAAGATAAGATTCCCTTATCTTCTGCAGAGCTTTATTGTAGGTCTTATTATCAGTTTTTAAACTGATTAGCTTCTTTGTTACCTTGTCTTTATTACACTTACAGTAGAAGGTTGCTATAGCCCACGCAGCTCCCATGTGTACGTAGTACTCAGTGGTATCTACCTTTTCTATTAACTCAAACACCTCATCAAGATATTCATCTTTAGCAAAGTAATCTAAAGCCATCACACAAGCAAAGCGCATATCAAACGGTTTGTTATGGTGTAAGAACAATGGCTTTACAAATGAGTAGTACTCATCCATATGAGTTTTGCATTCTTTTAAAAGTGAGCACAGGCAATCACAGATTGCCCATCCGTTTATAAAAGGTAAGAATTCCTTTATAAGTGTAAGTCTCTTTTCAACTACCATAGGAATTTTGGCAATAAAGACCGCTCTGCAAAATCGCTCTTCAAAGGCAGAATCAAGTGGTAATGGTTGCAATAGCAGGGCTGGATCTTCATGTTTTAGGTATTTTTGAGCAAGTTTGCGAACTATAGGATTTCTAACGCCCAGCATGGCAACACCAGGACTTAACTTTTCGGAGAACTCTTTGTATTTAACTTCAGACAAAGATTGTAGCTCAGCTAATAACTTTTGCTGTACAGCGTTTCTTTTGTTGTTATCTTTTGTCATGCTCATTCCTTACATTTGGTCATACTAAGAATTCGTGTACAGTCACACTTATAACCACACTAAAAACACCATACTCGTAGCTACACTTAAAACACCTTAGGTAATTCTTTAAATGAGGAGGTATACCGAGGTGATTTATGTTGAGGATCGTTAAAACGAGACTGTCTTACTAGTCTGTTTTGAGCTCCCAAATACACAGTATCTGGCTCGATAGCATTGATGTTATCAAGTGTCTTCATTAAATTGTCACTTTTATCTAAAACCTCTTTATCAGGATTTACAGAAAAAAGATCAGATTGGTACTCTCGACTGTCTTTAAAATCAAAAAGAACAACACCTGCTTTCATATACTCATAGCCGTCTTTATAAATTGCATTTAAGAGCTCTCTTGCTGCTGCAATAAAGACTCTGGTATCAGCACAGGGGATATCTAATGACATGATAGCTTCATTAGAATACTTTTCTTTGTTTCCAAAGTAAGATGTTCTAATTGAGATAGCTATCTTTTGAGCATACTTGTTTAACGAGCGTAACTTCTGACAAGCTTTTGCAACATAATTTGATAAAGCTTCATACAGATCGTCATATGAGGTGATCCTGTCTTTAAATGAGCGCGACCACATGATTTGATTCTGATTTTGTGGTTCAGACATGCTCTCAATGCAATCGATGTTGCTTAATTCTTTGATAGTGCGTTCAATCTGAACAGAGTACTTCTTTCCTAAGTAGGTAGCATCAGCATTGGCTAAATCATAAGCACTTGAAAAGCCTTCTCCTAAAAGATGCTCTTCCATATTCTTTCCAATACCCCAAACTTCTTTTATAGGATTATCTAAAAGCAGTCTTTGTCTTTTACTGTTTGTAAGAATGCTGTACACACCGTTAGTATTTTTATGAGACTTTGCATAGTTATTAGAGAGTTTGGCTAAAGTCTTAGTTCTGGCTATACCAATACCCACAGGAATACCAACTTCTGTTGCTACAGCATGTTTTACTTTATAGGCAATAGCTAAAGCCTCTTCTTCAGAGATATTTTCAAAAGAAATAAATGCCTCATCTACAGAGTACACTTCAAGATCTTTACAAAATCTCTCTAAAAGAGTCATCACTCTGTTTGAGATATCAAGATACAAAGAGAAGTTTGAGGAGAACAAAGAGATCTTGTACTTTTTAATCTCTTTATCAATCTTAAATACAGGTGATCCCATAGCGATGCCTAGAGCTTTGGTTTCATATGAGCGCGATACTACAACACCGTCGTTGTTAGAGAGTACGGCAACAGGTCTTTTAGACAGATCGGGCCTGAAGATCTTTTCACAGGACACAAAGAAGTTATTGCAGTCACAGAGTAGATAAACTTTGCTGAATACTTTTGTACCTGTCATTTTCTAACTGCCAAATATAACTTGCGCCTGTAAAAGAAATGGTTTAAAAGATTGGTATAAATATTATCATAATAATTAACAATTAAACAGACATGTAAATCACAATTAGTTTTATCTTGAAAAATTTAATATCCTCAAATTATGCGTTAATTATCAGCAGGTTGTAAAAATAATAAAATTTTGCGTAAAAGAAATGTTACGTGAACAATACAAGAAAATCTAATGCAAAGGCACAATAAAACGTAAATGTTGCTTAAAAATTGTTAAGGAACTTGCAAATATACAGTAAAATAGTACATTTTATTGTAAAATTGACCGATAATGAGACAAGTAATGTAATCGTTTGCGTAATTTTCGATGAGGAATGAAATGAGCGTAACCTTAAAGGATTTAGCTAAAGCTTCTGGTGTTTCCATAGGAACAGTATCTCGTGCGCTCAATGACAAGAATGAAGTAAGCGCAAAAACCTCTGAAAGGATCCGTCAGTTAGCACAGGAATTAGGATATATTCCAAACAGAGCAGGACGTGCTCTATCAGCTCAAAAGAGTATTAACTACGTAGGAATTACTATTCCTAGCATCAATTCTCCCTTCTTTGATGATTTAAAGAAAGGTATCGATCAGGCTTTAAGAGAATTTAAAGATCTTGGTATTGATATTGTTTTAAAAGAGCAGGAAGGCTGGGACGTAAACAAGCAGATTGAAGCTATTGATGAACTTGAAAAATCAGGTTGTAAGGCATTTGTACTGTGCTCTGTTGAATCAGATTTAATGAGAAAAAAAATTGATGAGTTAACTGAAAAAGGCTATCCAGTAGTTCTATTGAATAATGATCTGCCAGGCTCAAAGAGACTGTGCTTTGTAGGTCCTGATTACTTAAAGTCAGGTCGTGTGGCAGCTACTATGGTAGATAAGTGTCGTCAGAATACTCCATTAAAGATCTTAGTTGTTGTAGGTTACAAAGAGCACTTAGGTCATAAAACTCGTGTTGAAGGTTTTATCTCAGAGCTTAAAGCAAGACGTAACGACTTTGAGATTGTAGATGTCATCGAAGGTAAAGATCAGGATATCATAACTCAGCAGGTTACCATGAAAGCCTTTTTAGCTCATCCAGAAATTAACGTCGTTTATATGGCAACAGGTTCAGGTGTAAGTGGTTTAGGAGCTGCAATTATCGCTGATGCTGTTCATCAGCGCTTTGTAGTAGCTTGTGATGAGATTTATACCACTAAAGAGTTAGTAAAGAATGACATTATTGACTTTGTGATCTGTCAGTCTCCAGTAGTTCAGGGATATCAGGTGATTAAGAAATTACATGACTACCTAAATAAGATTGGAACACAGCCAGAGGACTACATTGTAGATACTGTAATCAAAGTTAAAACCCATTTTGAGTAAACTCCGTGTAGGCACTGATAACTTTTTCTCCTCTCTGTTTTCAGTGCCATTCTTTTTCTATTGTTTAGATTTCTATCACTATCTCCTCATTTTAGATCTTATCAATTTAGCCATGATCAATTTTGAGCAAAAGACTCTATTTGTGCTCCAAAAAAGTTAGTTTAATATAAGGTACAAATTTCTGTTTTATTATGAGTCCATATTCATTGCATAAGGAATGACTCATATGGAAGCACTATCGCAGATTTTAGATAAGGTAGATGGCCTTATCTGGGGCGCCCCTTTACTGATAGCTCTAATGGCTGTTGGTATCATGCTGACAGCTAAATTGCACTTAATTCAGGTGTCAAATTTAATCCTGTCACTAAAACTGGTGTTCTCATCAAAGGCTAATGCTGATGATGCCTCAAAAGCAGGTGATATCTCAGGTTTTGCAGCCTTATGTACAGCTCTTGCCAGTACCATCGGAACCGGTAACATTGTAGGTGTAGCTACAGCAGTGCACATGGGAGGTCCTGGTGCTTTGTTCTGGATGTTTGTAGCAGCTTTCTTTGGTATGGCAACTAAATATTCAGAGTGCCTGTTAGCTGTTAAATACAGAGAAGTTGATGAAAAGGGTAGATACAGAGGTGGTCCTATGTACTACATTAAAAATGGACTTCACTGTAAGAGTCTGGCAGCTCTGTTTGCTCTGCTCACAGTTGGTGCTGGCTGCTTTGGCATTGGAACTTACTGTCAGGTAAACTCCATGGTAGATGCTAACAGAATTATGTTTGGCATGTCACCATTAGCCTCATGTGCCATTATCTCAGCTTTAGTAGGTATGGTAACGGTAGGTGGTTTAAATTCCATCTCAAGAGTAAGCACCAAGCTTATTCCTTTAATGGCTGTGTTCTATATTGTAGGATGTCTTTTTGTAATATTAGTTAATATAGAGAATTTACCTTCTGCCATTGTACTTATTGTAAAGAGTGCCTTTAACTTTGATGCAGGAGTTGGTGCTGCAACCGGCATTGGTATTCTTGTGGCAATGCGTTTTGGTGTAGCTCGTGGTATGTTCTCAAATGAGGCTGGTTTAGGTTCAGCTCCAATTGCAGCAGCTTCTGCAAAGACTAAATTCCCAGCAGAGCAGGGACTTGTTAATATGACCGGTACCTTCTTTGATACCATCATCATTTGTATGTTAACAGGTCTTACCATCGTGCTTACTAACACCTGGTCAGGTGATCTTGATGGAGCTGCCATTACCTCTGAGGCTTTCAGACAGACTTTAGGTGATTCCTGGGGTATTTACATGGTAAACATAGGCTTGTTACTGTTTGCATTTACCACTGTAATCGGCTGGAACTATTATGCTGAGTCTTGCGTAGTTTACCTCTTTGGCACAAAGGTCATCTATGTGTACAGATTTATCTATATCCTCATTGTAGCCTCTGCGGCTTTCATGACTTTAGATCTTGTCTGGATCTTAGCTGATATTTTAAATGGTCTGATGGCACTGCCTAACCTTATAGCATTGTTCCTTTTAAGAAAGGATATTGTTGAGGAAACTAAAAAGTATTTTTCCCATTTAAAAGAGCTTAAAGTTAAGTTTTAGATAATTAGATTGAAGGTACAAAAATGGCCTGACAATGTCAGGCCTTAAAGTCAAAATGATGCATCAGAATTTAAAAACTATCTTTTCTTGGCCTGACCATAGTAAGCATTTGCGCCATGCTTTCTTAGATAATGCTTATCTAAAAGCTCTTGCTGCATTGGCTTTAACTGTGGGCACAGAGTTAGTGCATGGTATGCCATGTAAGCAACCTCTTCTAGAACCACAGCATTATATACAGCATTGTCAGGAGAAGTTCCCCAGGTAAATGGACCGTGAGAGTAGCATAAGCATGCTGGAACTTCCTCAAGTTTAATACCACGATTTTTAAATGTTTCAATAATAACTTTACCGGTCTCTAATTCATACTCGCCGTCGATCTCCTCTTTAGTCATCTGACGAGTGCATGGAATAGGTCCATAGAAATAGTCAGCACCGGTGGTGCCTAAAGCTGGAATATCGATACCAGCTTGAGCAAATGAAGTAGCGTTTCTTGAGTGGGTGTGAACTATACCGTTAATTTTTTCAGAGGCACGATACAACTCAAGATGGGTAGGAGTATCTGTTGATGGGTTAAGATCACCTTCAACCTTCTTACCTGTCTTAAGATCAACTACCACCATATCATCAGGTTTCATTGTTTCATAGTCAACTCCTGAAGGTTTGATTACAACTAATCCTTTTTCTCTATCGATACCAGATACGTTGCCCCAGGTGAAAGTAACTAGACCATGTTTTGGCAGATCAAGATTTGCTTTACATACAGCCTTTTTTAGATCTTCTAACATATGAAAACTCCGAAAACTAGTAAGACGTCATTAAAAAAAATGGGTCTTCAAAAAATGAAACTGTATGTATTATAGGTGAATATTTTTTAAGAAATTTGATCTGCGCAAAATATTTTAAAAATAGTCGTTATAGATATAACTATCTATTTGATATTAAAAGATATTAAATATATCGTAAACGGTTGCAAAATTACTTGATTTTAGTAAAAGTAAAACCGTTTTCTAATAAAACTGAAGGTTTTACCTTTTGATCTGCAAGTAAGAGTTCTCCTCTTTTATCTAGCTCTAATAACTTTCTGGGACAGGGGACAGCAATTGGGCAATAAGGCTTACACAGCTCAATTAGTTTATTTAAAGTTACATAATCGTCAGAACAAAGATTTACAGGACCTGAGAGCATTTTGTTAATGATGAGATTAAAAGCTTCAACAATATCATTAAGAAGAATGTAAGGTATGGTGTTCTCACCAGGCATAAAGTGAAGCTTTGGTAAAAATCTTAAGTTCTGACAGAGTCCACCACCACGGCCTACAACCACTCCAATTCTTGCAAGGCAAATCTTAGAGTAGCGGAAAGTTGAATTTTTAGCAAAAGATAGGGCTTTATCTTCGATAGCTTTGCAAATTTTAGCGTAGTCATTATCTCCCAACTCTCCTGTTTCATCGCATTGAGCTTTGTCTTTATAAATACCAGTAGCACTTGCCTGAATAAAGAGTTTTGGAGCACGTAATTTGTATTCTTCAAATAAGAGGTTAAGAGTATCTAATCGTGAAGACAAGATCTCATCCATTCTCTTATGAGTCAATTTCTTTTTAGCAATAGATTCTCCAGACAGATTAATGATGACGTCAACATTTGGAAATTCGTTGTATAGATTGACAAGTCTAAAATTTTGTGAGCCAAAATTATTCTTTAAGAAAGTTGCTTTTTTTAAGATTTTAGTTACTTCGTGGATATGAGTATAGATATTGACTTGATGTCTTTTTGCTATTAGATTGCGACACAAAGCTCTGCCGATAAAGCCACTGCCTCCACATACAAGAATTCTCATAATGATCCTGAATAAAAGAAAGGCAGCGCTAGGCGCTGCCTTCTATGATTACTTAAATAAATATTACTTAATCTGAGCTGCCTGAATTGCAGTTACAGCGATGGTGTAGATGATATCATCAACTAAAGCACCACGTGACAGATCGTTAACAGGCTTCTTCATACCCTGTAACATAGGTCCAATTGATACTAGACCTGCTGAACGCTGTACAGCCTTGTATACGGTGTTACCGGTTGACAGGCTTGGGAAGATAAATACAGTAGCCTTACCTGCAACAGGTGAGTTAGGAGCCTTTTGAGCAGCTACGTTAGGCATTACAGCAGCATCGTACTGTAGGGGACCGTCAACTGCGATATCAGGACGCTTCTGACGAACTAACTCAGTTGCAGCCTTCATTAAATCAACATCAGCACCTTTACCTGAGTTCATGGTTGAGTAGGTAACCATAGCAACCTTAGGATCGATACCGAATGCTTTAGCAGTATCTGCTGACTGAATAGCGATCTCTGATAACTGCTCTGCATCAGGATTGATGTTTAGAGCGCAGTCGCCGTATACATAAACCTGCTCTGGCATTAACATGAAGAAGATAGCTGAAACAAGCTTTGCACCAGGAGCAGTCTTGATGATCTGTAGAGGTGGTCTGATGGTATTAGCGGTGGTGTGAACTGCACCAGATACTAGGCCGTCTAACTCGTTACGCTCAATCATCATGGTAGCTAAAGCTACGTTATCCTTTAACATCTCTAAAGCTGCCTCAGGTGTCATACCTTTAGCTTTACGTAACTCAACTAATCTGTCAACGTAGTTCTGACGAACAGCATCTGGATCAACGAATTCAACGTTGTCACCTAAGGTTACGCCCTGCTCTTTAGCAACAGCTAAGATCTTATCCTTGTTACCGAATAATACAGGAACAGCGATGTTCTGCTCAGCAACCTTAGCTGCAGCACATACTGTACGTGGCTCATCACCCTCAGGTAGAGCAATCTTTTTGTGAGCTGCACGAGCTAACTCTGTTAACTTGTAACGGAAAGCTGCTGGGCTCATTAAAGGAGTATCAGAAACAGCAAACTGTGATAAGGTCTCAAGAGACTTCTTATCAAAGTCTTTAGCTGCATTTTCCTTAATGTAGTTTACCTGCTCAGAATCATCTTCACGTAATACTGGTGCAAGATCTGATAAAGCCTGAGCTACAGCCCATGATGACTTGTGAGTCTCAATTACAGTAGCACCTGCAACTGAACCTGTAGTACCCTCAGTTAGAATTACAACCTTTGCATTAGTTGAAGCAGGTAACTCGTCAGTTACTAAAACCATCTTGTCACTTGCTTTAGCATTTGACAGGGTAACTTTGAATACGCGGGCATTCTCATCACCTGAAGCAACTTTTGCATCTAAGTAGTCAGCGATATCTTTAGCACGTGGAGCATAGTAGAACTTGTCATAGTTTACAGTTGCGATGAAGTCCTTTAGAGCAGGCTCTTCAACCTTGCATGAAGTATCGCCACCACATGAGCAGTGACCGCAACCTGATAGAACAAGTTTCTTATTACCGGCAGCATCCTTAGGAGCTACAGGGTTAATTAAGATGTTACCTAAAACTTTGTTTTTACCTGCGTTGCCAAAGTACTGTAAGGTAGCAGCTAAAGCGCTCTTTGCGCACTTGCAGTCGCACTGTACAACAGGAACAATTGAAGCATCAAATGCGTGGCAAACATCAGCATTCATTTCATCCTTATCAAAAGGAGTGTCTGTAACGCCTTCGATTATGATAACATCGTAGTTACCGCTGTTCTTTAATAGGTTGTAGTTTGCAACAATCTTTTCTAGAACATCTGATCTATTGCCATTAGCAATTTTCTTAGCAGCGCAGAACTTGTTTAAGCTCTTATCGTTGCACTCAGTCTTTGAGCAGCTAGCAAAAGGTGAAAATAGGGCAGCTTTAACGCCATTGTTGTTTAAAGCCTGAACTAAACCTAAAGATGCAGTATAAATACCAGAAGTCTTTGCTACTGGAACAAGCATTACATTACGAGTCACTTCAATCTCCAAAATGCTTACAATAAAAATAAGAAATCGTTTACAAGAGGGTAGACTCTATCCTTTTGTAAGGGTAGAAATTATAACATATCTATGATTATCAAACTCATGAACATGCGATTTCATAGCAAATGAACCACTTATTAAAGACAGTTTATGAACCTGAATTATGATTGTAATTTGCACTGTTGAACGGTGTTTTGTATAGTATGTGCAGTTTAGATGTGGAGCAGAATATGATTATTTTTAGCAATCTTAATCGCGGTATTGACTATATGAAAAAGTGGCCATTAGAACCACTGTTAAATCCAGTTTTCAAAGAAAACCGGGTTAAAAGAGCACTGCTTTTGGGTAATAAGATCCTGCCTCCTTTTATTGTCTTTATCTTTTTCTGGGGCTTTTATTTAGGCGGAGGATTTAAAGGAGTTCCATTCTTGTTTGCTATTGGCTCAAATTTTCCGGTGACCATTGCCTGTGTTTTGTTTTTACTTTTAATGCCTGTTCAGGGATATTACTGGTTTTATAAGAGATCAGTTACATCTTTAAATGAAAAGCAAAAAGCCTTTTACAAGGATACTTGTAAAAAATTAGAAATTGAGCCTTCTATAAATCCAACTATGTATGACTTAGAAATAGTAATAAACAAAGGAATAAATAAGCTTGGAAGAGAGTTTTTAAAGCAGTTGTAGAAGAGCTTTTTGAGATCGAGAAGATCATTTAGCAAAAACTAGAATAGGGAAAAGCTCAGCAGATTTTGCTACTACTTGTTGATAGTAGTAGCAAATAAATATCTCTCAAAAGAGATTACTTCAATTTTTTTACACTAACAGCGCAGTTCTTTCCTGCAAAGGCAATTCCGTAGGCATTGATGCTTTGAATCATTCTGTTACTCATAAAAGGTTCAGAGTAATTTTTCTCTTCTATTTGAGACAGTGCTGTTTCACTTAAGGTTACTAAATCTGAACCTACAGAAGCTGATTTAATCTCAATGATTGCTACCTTTCTACAGTCAATGTCTTTAAAGAGAATATCTGGATATCCATAACCTGATTCATAGTTAGAGTGGTATTCACCTAGATTATCTTTACAGTTAGTAAAGATACCGTTTAAGAAACCGTGGTAGTAATTCTCGTGAGGAGCTTTAGTTGCAGTATCTCTTACAGATACAAATGAACGTAATAATGGACTTAACTTATCCTGTACAAAATCGACATTACCTTCTAATAAAGCGTTAGCTATATTTAAGGCAAGGTTGTCTTTCTTTAAAACGTTACAAAATCTTTCTTTTATATTGTGTTCAAAACACTCAAGTATCTCTAGGTTAGGTATTTTTACAAAGATATCTTTATTGTTTTCTTTTGCTAATTCTTCTTTTTTAGTCTGTTCCCAATCTACTGTCAGATAACCTGTATGTAAGAGTAATGACCAGAAATCATCTGATTTATGCTCTGACAAAGTGTCATAGTTCATGGAATCGTTTAATTGAAAACTAATAGATTTACCATTAACTAAGTTCTGCATCTTTTGGTTGTCATTGTCTGTAAGATAACCTAGATACTCTCCTAAGGCACTGTCAGATGAGCTTTTATCCCAGTAGTTGCCAGGTTTAATGTCATCTGTGTTACCTGTTTGTTTAAAGTTAAAGTTCTTTCTTATAAAACTAATCACATCCCATGGACAGAACATCTCTTTGTCATAGAACTTGTAACCATCGTAGTAATTTTTTACTGCTTGAGAAAAGTCATCTAACTCATAGTCTCTTAATATTTTTTGAGTTTCATCTTTGGTAAAACCAATGATACCTGTATATTCTGTTTCTTGATCTGCTACTGTGTTTACGTATAGGTTATTTACACCGGTAAAGATACTGTTCTTAGCTACCTTTAAACAGCCTGTGAGTACTACTTTACTTATAATTGAGGTCTTCTTTAGAGGATCCTTTTGAGGATCTTTTAAGAATCCTAGAAAAGATGACATCAAGTTAACCATTTTCTCATGAAAACCTTTTGCGTGTGCTTTAGCTAAAGGTACATCATACTCATCAATTAAGATATAAACCTGTTTGTTAAAGTGCTTATAGAGCATTAGAGATAAAGATGCAATGGCTTTGGTTATGTAATATCTAGTTTGAGCTGAGCTTTTTATCAAAAAGTCTTTGTTAGATAACTTTGAGAACGTATCTTTGTCATCATCATTTAAAGCGGGACTGTCTTTCAAGAATCCATATTCATTAACTTTATCCGCTACAATTCCTGCCAATTGGAAATAAGCGTCTTCATAGCTGTCTCCTAAAACATCTTTCAAGGTAATGGAGATAACAGGAAATTGTCCCATATATTTTTTACAGAACTTTTGATCTTCTAATATCTTTGTTCCTTTAAAGAACTTGTCTTGAATTGAGGTATCACCAGGCTTTTCGTAATTGATATTCAGGAAAGACTCAAACATATTCATGAGCATGGTCTTACCAAATCGTCTAGGTCTTGTTAAGAGCAAAACAGTAGTACCATCGATTAAAGAATTCTCATCTACAGCTTCATCCTCTGAGAATACCTGTTTCAAGTAAGGTGTCTTATCTACGTAGTAACGGTTCTTTTCTCTAACCTCAGCAAAGGTATCTCCTGTTACTGGTAAGGCTAAGAATTGTTTGTTGCTCATTATTCTGTTCCTGTTATTATTTTGACTTACTTTGCTACTTGAGCTTCTTTACAGAAATAAAACAGTTTTTACCTGAAAATGCAATTCCGTAGGCATTGATGCTTTGAATCATTCTGTTACTCATAAAAGGTTCAGAGTAATTTTTCTCTTCTATTTGAGACAGTGCTGTTTCACTTAAGGTTACTAAATCTGAACCTACAGAAGCTGATTTAATCTCAATGATTGCTACCTTTCTACAGTCAATGTCTTTAAAGAGAATATCTGGATATCCATAACCTGATTCATAGTTAGAGTGGTATTCACCTAGATTATCTTTACAGTTAGTAAAGATACCGTTTAAGAAACCGTGGTAGTAATTCTCGTGAGGAGCTTTAGTTGCAGTATCTCTTACAGATACAAATGAACGTAATAATGGTCCTAACTTATCCTGTACATAATCAACTTTACCTTCTAATAAGGCATTAGCTATGTTTAAAGCAAGGTTGTCTTTCTTTACTACATTACTAAATCTTGCTTTAATGTTTGAATCAAAGCAATCTAAGATTTCTAAATTAGGAATTCTTGCAACTACATTTTTATTGGTTTTGCTGTCTTTAGCCAACTCTGCTTCATCTGTCTTTTCCCAGTCTAGGGTCAGGTAACCTGTATGTAGGAGTAGTGACCAGAAATCATCAGAGTTATGTTCAGACAGTGTGTCATAGTTCATGGACTCGTTTAAATTAAAACTAATTGACTTACCATCAACCAAGTCCTGCATCTTTTGATTGTCATTATCTGTAAGGAATCCTAGATACTCATATAAAGCAGGACTCGAGGTTGAATTTGCCCAATAGTTATTAGCTTTTACCAACTCTGTATGACCATTTAGATTGTTTTTATAATTTTCTTTAATGAAATTTACCACATCCCATGGACAGAACATCTCTTTGTCACAGAACTTATAACCGTCATAGTTATTTTTAACGTCTGTAGCATAATCATCCATCTCATAATCTTCTAAGAACTTATATGTTTCATCTTTGGTAAAACCAATGATTCCAGTTAAATCCATATCTGTGGAGATTACTGTATTTACATTAAGGTTATTAACACCTGTAAAGATACTGTTCTTGGCTACCTTTAAACATCCTGTAATGACTGTCTTGCTAATTGGAGATTCATTTCCGATGTTGTTTTTTAATACACCTAAAAAGCCTGACATTAAGGTTACCATTCTCTTATGAAATGTTGGTTCATAATCAGGCTCTTTCTTATGGCGTCTTTTATCATCCAAATCGTGATATGAAGCTTTTGCTAAAGGTACATCATATTCATCAATAAGAAGAATTGGTTGTCTTCCATATTCTTTATACAGGAAGGTTGCTAAGTTCTTTAAAGAATTTTTTACTCGCTGTGAGTTATTGATGTCTTCTAGATAGTTAATATCTGTAAGCTGTCTTAAGATAACTTTGTCTGATTCATCAAGTTTATTGCTGTTTAGCAGGTAAAAATATCTTTTAGAAACATCCCAAACAATATCAGCAAACATCTTATAAGCTTCTTCAAAAGTATCAGCTTCCATATCTTTTAAAGAAACAGCAATAACAGGACATTGTCCCATGAACTTATCACAGAATTCTTTGTCTTCTAATATCTTAGTACCTTTAAAGAGCTCTAGTTGTTTTGAGTTATCAAATGGCTTTTCAGGATTGATTTTCAAAAATGAGTCAAACATGCTCATGAGCAGAGTCTTACCAAAACGTCTTGGTCTTGTAAGCAACAATACATCTGAAGAATCAACTCCAAAGACCTGCTTTATGTAGGGAGTTTTATCTACAAAATAGCAATCTTGTGCTCTTAACTTTGTAAAGTCATCCTTACCATATGGTAATGCTAAGAATTGTTTGTTGCTCATTATTCTGTTCCTGTTTTTCTCTTCTTATATTGATTATACACAATAAAATTTATGATACCTGTCATTACTGTCATTTATTGTTAGCAAGACAGCTCTTTAAAGAGAAAATTTTCGTTGTAATCGTTTGCGCTTACTTTTGTGCTTATATTCGTTTTTAAACTCAAATATTCAACTGTGAATAAAATTATATTTTGAAATATAAGCGTTTTTTATAATGATAATTTTGTGGTGTATTTGCGTAAGCTATTAACGTAAAGGGTTGCAAAATAGTGATATAAATCTAATTTTTCTTGAATATACGTCTTAAAAAAGATAAGGCTGTCACGTTTTATTTACATAATAAAATCATTTTTCATTTCATGCCCTAAAATCAAATTCAGAAAGAAGCTATAAATCAATAAAGATGAAGTCTTTTTTCTTTACAAACATACAATACATAGGAGTTATTATGAAACTAGTAAAAGCTGTCTTGGCTGTATCTTTAGGCGCTGCAATTGCAGCTTCTTCAATGTCAGCTGTTCAGGCAAAGCAGATCACAATCGGTTTTTCTCAGATCGGTGCTGAGTCAGAGTGGCGTACAGCTAACACCAATGATGTAAAAGCAGCAGCAAAAGCACACAACATCAACTTAAAGTTCTCTGATGCTCAGCAGAAACAAGAGAATCAGATCAAAGCAATTCGAACTTTCATTGCTCAGAAAGTTGACTTAATCGGTTTCGTACCTATCGTTGCAACCGGTTGGGATAACATTCTTCGTGAAGCAAAGCGTGCAAAGATCCCTGTATTGGTAATGGACCGTGATTTAACAGTTTCTGATCCTTCATTGTATGTTGCAAAGATCGGTACCGATAGCTACACCGAAGGTCGTAAGGTATTCGATTGGTTAGATACATATGTTCACAAGAACAATGTAAAACCACGTAATGGTGGTGACAAGTTAAATATTGTTATCCTTGAGGGTACTGTAGGTGCATCAGCAACCACCGGTCGTGGTAACGGCTTTAACGATGCATTGAAAGAGTCACCAAACAAGGATATGTATAACATCTTAGCTTCACAGACTGGTGACTTTACCCGTCAGAAGGGTCAGGAAGTTATGGAGTCATTCTTAAAGTCAAATCCTAAGGATATCGATGTTCTATTTGCTATGAATGACGATATGGCATTAGGAGCAATTCAGGCTATTGAAGCTGCTGGTCTAAAACCTGCTAAAGATATCATTATCGTATCAGTTGACGGTGTAAAGGGTATCTTCCAGGCAATGATCGAAGGCAAGTCAAATGCTACAGTTGAGTGTAACCCATTACAGGGAGATCTGTTCTTCTCAACAGCTGAAAAGATCTTAAAGGGTGAATCTGTACCTAAGAGCGTATTCGTTGAGGAAGGTGTATTCCCAGCAGATACAGCTAAAGATGTATTCCCAACACGTAAGTACTAATTCATAGTAACTCTAGAAGAAGGGTGCCTATGGCACCCTTACTTAATCGTAATCGCACTCAAAGTATCAATTCATTCTGAATCTCTCTTTTTAATGTGTTTTGAGAGGATCAGGATTTTAAGTTGTTGAAGAACACCTGCATGAGGAGGGCTATATATGGCCTTGCAAGATAACGACTATATACTGCAGATGAAACATATAGACATGTTCTTCCCTGGAGTGAAAGCCTTAAAGGATGTTGAGTTTAATCTTAAAAAAGGCGAAATTATTTCTCTTATGGGAGAGAACGGTGCTGGTAAGTCTACCTTAGTTAAGGTTTTAACTGGTGTATATCATAAAACAAACGGCACAATTGTATTTGATGGCAAGCAAATAGAGCCTACCACTCCTCTTGCCAGCCAGAAGATGGGTATTTCCACTGTGTATCAGGAAGTTAACCTGTGCGCAAACTTATCTGTAGCTGAAAACATTTACATCGGACGTGAGCCACGTGGAAGCTTTGGTCGTATTGACTGGGCAACCATGCAGAAGAATGCTTCAGATCTTCTGTTCAAAGAATTAGGTATCGATATCGATGTTACCAAAGAATTGAATTTCTATCCTGTTGCCATGCAGCAGATGATTGCAATTGCTCGTGCAATCGACACTAAATGTAAAGTTCTGATTTTAGATGAGCCTACCTCATCATTATCAGATAAAGAAACTGAAAGACTGTTTAAGATCATGAGAGCACTTCGTGATCAGGGCATTTCAATTATCTTTATTTCTCACTTCTTAGAGCAGATTTATACCATCTGCGATAGGGTAACCATCTTACGTGACGGTACCTATGTGGGTGAGTATGAGATTAAAGATCTTCCAAGAATTCAGCTTATTTCAAAGATGATGGGTAAAGAGGTTAAAGAAGGTGAGATTGAGTCAAATGTTGATAAATCAGTACCTCGAAGCAATATCTTTATCGAAGCTGAGCATGTAACAGTACCTGGTAAGGTAAAAGATCTGTGCATGGATATTAAAGAAGGTGAGGTTGTAGGATTTGCAGGTCTTTTAGGTTCTGGTAGATCAGAAATTGCTGAGACCTTGTTTGGAACCATGCTAAAGAGCAGTGGCAACATCTATGTTGATGGAGTTTCTGTTTCTATAAAGTCACCAATGGATATGATGAAAAAACGTGTAGCTTTCTGTCCTGAGGATAGAAAAGTACAGGGCATCATCGGTGATCTTTCTGTAAGAGAGAACATTATCTTAGCTCTTCAGGCTAAAAACGGAATGTTCCATCACATGTCTCGAGCACGTCAGAACAAGTTAGCTGATTACTACATCAACTTATTAAGAATTAAAGTTTCAGATAGAGAGCAGTTAATTAAGAATCTGTCTGGTGGTAATCAGCAGAAGGTGATTATTGCACGCTGGCTTGCAACCGAGCCTAACTTGCTAATCTTAGATGAGCCTACTCGCGGTATCGATGTTGGTACTAAGACAGAAATTGAGTCATTAGCAGTATCTCTTGCTAAAGAAAAAGGTATGTCTGTAGTCTTCATCTCAGGAGAGATGGGAGAAATGGTACGTACTTGCTCAAGAATTATGATCATAAGAGATCATGAAAAGGTAACCGAGCTTAACGGTGATGAAATTTCAACTGCACACATCATGCAGGCGATTGCAGGAGATTATCATGGAAAATCTTGTTAAAAAATTTACCAAAAGCTCACTGGCATTGCCTTTAATCGCACTTGCCTTGTTGCTTTTATTTAATGCACTGTTTGTAGATAATTTCTTTAAGATTGAAATTATGCAAAACGGTAACCTCTACGGTCGTCCTATTGATATTCTCTACCGTGCTTCATCACTTATCATCCTGGCTTTAGGTATGACTTTTGTGATTGCAACTGGTGGTATTGATATTTCTGTAGGAGCTGTGGTTGCAATCTCATCAGCTACTTGCTGTGTGCTCTTAGGTGGTGACATTTCTGGTATTCCTCATCATCCATTCTTTGTAGCAATTATCTGTTCGCTCTTAGTTGGTGTGTTAGCCGGTATCTGGAATGGAACTTTAGTTGCAAAGTTCAAGATCCAGGCCATGGTTGCAACTTTGATTTTAATGACAGCAGGTCGCGGTATTGCTCAGTTAATGACTGACGGTCAGATCATTACCGTTTACTACAAGCCATTTGCTTACATCGGTGGCAATATTCCTGGTGTAATGTTACCTACAGCAATGTTAATTGCTCTGGCTATGGTTTTATTAGTTATCTTCTTAGACAAGAGAACTTCTATAGGTCTTATGATTCAGTCAGTTGGTATTAACGCAAATGCTGCCCGTTACTCAGGTATTAAAGTTACCGCAGTGTTATTTGCTGTATATATCTTCTCTGGCTTCTGCGCAGGTACTGCAGGCTTAATTGAAGGTTCTCTAATTCGAGCTGCTGATGCTAATAACGCCGGCTTGAACATGGAAATGGATGCCATTTTGGCTGTTACCTTAGGTGGTACCTTAATGGTTGGTGGCAGATACTACATTGGTGGTACTATCATCGGTGCTATTACCATTCAGACCTTAACTACAACCATGTACGCAATCGGTGTTTCATCAGACAGATTACCTGCTGTAAAGGCTGTGGTAATTCTTTTGATCATCGTATTCCAGTCAGAGAAGTTTAAGCAGATGTACAGTGACTATAAGTTTAAACACTTAAAGAAGTCAGAAAATACTAAGGAGGCAACAAATGCGTAGGTTCATTTCAAACCTGGTTGCATCTCAGAACTTTCCTTTCTATGTAACAGGTGCACTATTTATCATCCTGTTCGGAATCGGTTCTGTTGCTTTTGAAGGTTTCTTCTCACCACAGGTGTTTTTAAACCTCTTCATTGACAATGCTCCACTTATCATTGTGACTGTAGGTATTACCTTCACCATTATCTCTGGCTTTGGTGGTATCGACCTGTCAGTTGGTGCGGTGGTATCGCTTACCTGTATGTCACTTGCTGTAATGATGAGAGACACCTCTTTAAGCCCATACTTATGTATGTTCTTAGTCCTCTTCATCGGTATTGCAGTAGGTCTAGTTAACGGTTTACTTATCACTTATTTCAGACTGCAACCTTTCATTGTTACCTTAGGTACTATGTTCCTTTGCAGAGGTTTAACCGCTATTCTGTCTCGTGACAGTGTGCCAATTGACAATCAGTTCTACTCTGATTTGGCATTCTTCTCAGTGCCAATCGGTGATTGCTTCTTATCATTAGGAGCTTTAATTGCTCTTGTAATGGTAGTTATTGCAACCATCATCTTACGCTATACCTCATTTGGTCGTGGTGTATATGCAATCGGTGGTAATGAGCAGTCAGCAAGACTAATGGGCTTGAAGGTAGATTCAATTCGAGTTCGCGTTTATGTAATCTCAGGCTTCTGTGCTGCATTAGGTGGTATTACCTACTCATGGATCATGCTATCTGGCTATACCTTACATGGTTTAGGTATGGAAATGGATGCTATTGCTTCATCTGTTATCGGTGGTACTCAGTTAATGGGAGGTGTAGGCTTCATGCCAGGTACTCTGTTAGGTGTAATGATTCAAGGTACTATCTTAACCTTGATCTCCTTCCAGGGTACTCTCTCAGCTTGGTGGACCAAGATTGTAGTAGGTTTACTGCTATGTTTATTCATCATCATGCAGGCTGTTGTAAATGCACACAAGAGCAAGCTCATGAATATGAACGCTGAAGGTTCTGTTCCTCCTAAGAAATAGGAACAAAGATCACAATTATAAATTTGCAAACAGGGGCTGTGTCACAGAATATGCCCCTGTATTTTTTTTTATTATTGAAAACGTTTAGAATGCGTTTGCTTGAAAAATAAAACATACAAATAAAAATAACAAACATAAGAAATTAGAATATGAAAGCATTTATCGGAGGGAATGAAGTGATTTCTAAGACCAACACCTTTTTGATTTTCATTACAGTATTAACCGCAATTGCAACGTTTGCAATCAGTGCTTTTGCACCATTATCTTAAAACTTAATAAAGTCATTCGTAATAAAGATCTAAAAGTAGGCTCGGACAGGTAATTGTGTTCCGAGCTTTTCTTTTTTTTAATTCTGAAACTCTTCCAAAAATAATTCTCATCAAAAAACTTTGTGATCTTTTTCAAATTGAGAAGGTCGTTCTAACAGTTTTTTATATGTCTTCAATATACC
>ERZ1026776.169-NODE-169-length-50470-cov-25.625667_pt1 | contig 50470 bp, 49 predicted proteins | sample MGYA00380125_ERZ1026776 | MGnify/ENA primary metagenome ERZ1026776 (study PRJEB33269, sample SAMEA4719761) | human gut metagenome | biome: human-associated habitat; feature: organic feature; material: feces | place: Cameroon | collected 2013-10 ...
CGACCCGCACATTCGCTTTTTTCTAGGTTCAATGTTCAGTTTTCAAGGTTCAGTTCGTTGCGTTTGTTCGCAACTTTGTTCTTTGTGTTTGTCGCTGTATCCCGGCGACTTGTATATAATACCACGTGGGCAAGGTAATGTCAACACCTTTTTTACAACTTTTTTAGGATTTTTTAGTGAAACACTTGGGTTCGTGGACAAATAAAGTATCATGTATACACGCTTTGAAGGCTCTAAAAAACTTCTAAAATTTCTTCAAAAATCTACGAAACATCCTTAAAAATACCCTCAAAAACCTCCTTTTTCAGCAAAAATTTCTATAATCTTTTTTCAAAATTTCCTATCACCGAGACATTTTCGTATTCAATAATAAAGATATTCGGATCACATTCTTCCAGCAAATGACGTAATTTCATCGACTCAACCTTAGAAACAACGGTCAGCAGCACATTAGTATCCTCACCGCTATAGGCACCTATGCCCTTTATTTTTGTTACACCGCGATGCACTGCAGCAAAAATAACCTCTTCTACCAAATCTATTTTAGTAATTATAATCATCGTTACTGTAATACTTGGCAGATAAGCCTTATCCAGAACCACGGAAGTAATTACGGCAAAGAAGATGGAGTAGACTGCCGCCGCAACATCATATAATAGAATACAACTGCCAAAGACAAAGATATTAATAATATTGAAGACCTTGCCTACACTCATATTGTGATACCGATGCATCAACAGCAGTCCCAGGATGCCCTCACCGCCGCCACTGCCCTTGCTCATCAGCGTCATGCCGCAGCCCAGTCCGCATAAAATACCGCCTGCCAGACAAGCAGTAATCGTATCAGGCAGATAATTATATTGCGCAACAGGTACAACGCTCAGCAACACGCTGTAGCTGGTGATGCAGACAGCAGATTTCACTAAGAAGTCCTTGCCGAACTTGCGTATAGCCATAATCATCAGGGGTATATTCAGGAGAAAATAGATAATGCCGATATAGTTGTCGGTAACAAAGCTCAGCCCCAGGACATTTCTCATAAAATATCCCAGCAGCTGGGCTATTCCTAAAAAACCACCATTATAAAGATTACATGGCAAAATGAACATATTAAACCCTATAGAATATACCAGAGAGCCGCCTATAATAAGGCTAAGGGATTTTAACGAAAGAAATTGTCTGAGATAGGTGACAGCCTTCATGCTACAGCCTCCTTTGCCGACTGATGGGGAAGGGGGTTGATTAATAACTACTATTATAATAACCTAAAATCTTCTGCTTGCGTATTAACCAAGTAAATAAAGCACTTTTTTCATATCCACATAAGTAAAATGCTAAAGTCTTTACAATTTTTTCTGCTTATTTTTTATAAAACAGGCAAAATCGTCATAATTTCGCCATATACTGCCTTTATAATAAAAGCAACAAAGGTAAACAACCACTATTAGAAAGAAGGTGCCAATATGATGACAACATTAACCAAGTATATGAAGAAAACCACAGCAATTGCTATGGCTGCCATGGTGCTTTCTCTGCCGCTGGCAAGCGTAGCATCCGCCCACGAAAGGCACGATGCTCCGCCACCGCGTCATTCCGACCGCTATGACAGACACGACCGCTACGACAAGCATGACCGTTATGACAGACACGACCGCTACGACAAGCACGATCGTTATGACAGACATGACCGCTACGACAAGCGTCATAAGAACGACAATTACGTAACGAAAAAAGACAGCAACAAAAAAGCTACCACCAGCTTCATCATCGGTGCTGTACTCGGTGCGGTAATTGCCAAAAACACCTAAATTAACATACTCCTTTCATACTCATTACTCATACAAAAAAGAGCTGCAGTTTTACACTACGCAGGGTAGTGCAACTGCAGCTCTTTCAATTTTTACTATATTATATGTAACAAGTAATCCTCAGCTGATTACATATCACGGCTGGCGATAATATCTACACCAAGACCGAGAATATCCTTAACTACAACGTCACCGGTTTTAATCGGAGCGGTAACCTTTACGCTACGCAGGAAGCGTGCGCAGTCCAGGATGCGTTCCTTCGGCAGTACGTTAGCGGATACTACGGGCAGCAAAGGCAGCATACCGCCTTCTACAGCAACTGTAGAGGTCAGCATACGCTTCGGAGCAGTAACTTCATCGTTAGCATATTTAGCGCCACGCGGGCAGGTATTGCCGGTAACATTGGTAACTGCGCCATTTTCAATGGTAACAGTCATCTCGCAGCCCATAGGGCACATAATGCAGTTCATAACACGAGTTTCAACAGCCATTTTATACCCTCCTTACAGCACCAGACCTACGGTAACTTCGTCACCGATCTGGGCAAATTTTGCAGCCGGAATTTCTACGGCAATCATTTCACTGGGCTTTGCTACGGGCAGAGGACGGCTCAGCAGAACATTGTCGCCGCTCTTAACCTCCAGCTTAACTTTGCGGTGCGGTGCAGCAACACGCATGAACAGCTTAACCTTCTCGTCTGCAGGAATTTCTGCAGGCATGGTCAGCTTCTGCGGTACGCAGGTACGTACGCCGTCAATAGCCTTTACGGTTACGGTACGGTTTTCGGTTGCCATTTTCTCCTGAGCCTTGAGTGCAGCATATTTACCTGCGATTTCAGCTTCTTCGGATACAAAGTCAACCAGGTCATGTACGTGTACTACGTTGCCGGCAGCAAAGAAACCGTCTAAGCTGGTTTCACGATGCTGGTCAACAACAGGACCGTTGGTCAGCGGGTTCATTTCCAGATCAAGGCCGCGGGACAGCTCGTTCTCAGGAATCAGACCTACAGACAGCAGTACGGTATCGCACTCGATATCAAATTCAGTACCCGGAATCGGAGTCATGCGCTCGTCAACCTTAGCAACGGTGATACCGGTTACGCGCTCCTCACCATGAATAGCAACGATGGTGTGGGAGAGGTACAGAGGAATATCATAGTCGTTCAGGCATTGAACGATATTACGTGTAAGACCGTTGGAGAATGGGCAGATTTCCAGGCAAGCCTGAACCTTGCAGCCTTCCAGGCTCATACGGCGGGCCATAATCAGGCCGATGTCGCCGCTGCCGAGGATAACGATTTTGTGACCCGGCAGATAGCCTTCCATATTAACCATACGCTGAGCAGCACCGGCAGTGAATACGCCTGCGGGACGCTCGCCCGGAATACGGATAGCGCCACGGGTACGCTCACGGCAGCCCATGGTCAGGATAACAGTTTTGCCTTCCAGCTTCAGTAAGCCTTTTTCCGGATTAACGGCAATAACGGTTTTATTGTTTTGTACATCTAATACCATGGTATCAACCAGGGTTTCGATTTCAGGTTTATCAGCAACGAGCTCGATGCAGCGATGTGCATAGCCGGGGCCAGTCAGCTCTTCCTTGAAGTGATGCAGACCGAAGCCATTGTGGATGCACTGTTGCAGAATACCGCCGAGTTCGCGGTCACGCTCGATAACAACGATTTTTTTAGCACCATTCTGCCATGCGCTGTAAGCAGCAGACAGACCGGCAGGGCCACCGCCAACAATAATTACATCATATAATTGGTTCATTATTATTCCTCCCCGCCATCTGCAGAATATTTTTCGTAGAACATATTGGAATCAGTACGTTCTTTTAATACTTCAGGAACAGAAATGTTCAGCTCGCGTGCCAGAATCTGGGTAACACGCGGACCACAGAAGCCACCCTGGCAACGGCCCATGCCTGCACGGGTACGGCGTTTTACACCGTCAACAGTGCGTGCGCCAACAGGAGAGTTGATTGCTTCTACAATTTCACCCTCAGTAACAGTTTCGCAACGGCAGATTACGCGGCCGTACAGATTGTCTTCGGCAATCTTAGCAGCCTTTTCATCAGCAGTCATATAGTTGAATGCTTTATGCTTCGGCAGAGCAGCCTTGAAGTCAGCCTTCTTGGCAGCGCCGCTTACACGGGCAATTTCGTTGGCAATCAGCTCACCTACAGCAGGAGCTGCGGTCAGACCGGGAGATTGCATACCGGCAGCATTATACAGACCTTCAACCTTTTCAGAAGGACCGAGTACGAAGTCACCAGTGCTGGAAACAGCACGCAGGCCGGCAAATTCGGTAATAGCTGCGCCCATCGGCAGGTTCGGAATCAGCTTCTTGGCAGAAGCAATGATTTCATTCATGCCGGCAGTGGTAACAGCCTTATCCTCTTTGGAATCCTGCTCGTTAGCGTTAGGACCGATGAAGGTGTTGCCGTGGGTAGTGGTGCAAACAAGAATACCTTTGGATTTTTTAGTCGGGGTGGGGAATACCACGCCGTAAACCAGGCTGCTGCAAGCAGTCTTATCAAACAGAATATATTCGCCCTTACGCGGAGTGATGGTGAAGGTGTCATCACCGGCCAGCTTAGCGATTTCGTCAGCATAAACACCGGCAGCATTAACTACATATTTAGCAGCAATAGTGCCTTTATTGGTTTCTACACCGGTAATTTTGCCGTCTTCCTTAACGAAGCCCAGTACCTTGCAGTCGCGGATAACTTCTGCACCGTTTTGTACAGCGCATTGAGCGAAAGCAATAGCAGCACCGAACGGCCAGCATACGCCGGCACTCGGAGCCCACAGAGCACCCTTGACAGTGGTCAGGTTAGGCTCCTGCTCAAGAACTTCTTCTTTAGACAGGATTTGCAGGCCTTCAACGCCGTTCTTTTTACCGCGTTGCAGCAGCTCCTGCAGAGTCTGCATTTCCTCGTCGGTGGTTGCAGCAACCAGGGAACCGGTCCATTTAATATCCAGGTCCAGTTCGTTTTGCAGCTCGTGGTACAGAGCGTTGCCACGAACGTTGGTAATAGCTTTGAGGCTGCCGGTAGGAGCGTCAAAGCCAGCATGAAGAATTGCACTGTTAGCTTTAGTAGTGCCGATAGCGATGTCCGGCTCTTTTTCCAGCAGAACGCATTTCAGGTCATACTTGGAAAGCTCGCGCAATACAGCAGTACCTACAATGCCGCCACCAATAACGACTACATCAGCAGATTTTACAAATTCCATTCCGTCACTTCCTCGCTGAATTTTCTCATAATACAAGATAATTCTATCACATATGTTACAAAAAAAGAAGAGTTTAAGGAAAATAAAAATAAAAAAAGGCCAGCATGGGACAATGCCAGTCCCACAGCATTCTATTTATCCGTTTTCTTCATTCTATCCTAACTCCTTCACGTAAAATATTTTGATAGAACTCAGTATTTTTCTCAACTTCACGTAATTCAAAAGCATCTACTTTTTTCCTGTTAGCTCTCTCAGTTCTTCTCCAAAAGCAAGAACATCAAGTGCGCTAAAAGACTTACCACCAATAATAATTATATCTATCTCAGATTCTTCAGTGGCTTCACCACGAGCATAGGAACCAAAAAGAATTGTATATTCTGCTTTATATTTTTTACTAACTTGCTGACCAATGCCTTAATCTCATCAATCATAAGAGTATTGTCTTCTTTAGTTAATTCAGGATTTTTATATTCGCTAATTGCTCTTTGAGCAAGTAAATTAACAGCTTCCGTCATAGATAATCCCATATCTGCACAAAATTTCTTAAATTGTCTTTTTAATTCTGGTTTCATGCGTACATTTACACTTACATCAACTTCCATATATTTATTTCTTATTGATATTTTGGCTAAATTTATTGTTTATATATTACAAAAGAGATGATATGTATATTAATCAAAAATCTTTTGTTTTTCGTGTTATCGCATATCCAATATTTAGCAATATATTTAAAGTTGTAAATTTAAACTAAATGTGTATATTCTAAAAATTAGTATTAAATTAAAACATTATTTCTTGGGAGAAAGCAATACTTTTCTTATATATTCAATAAATGTACATGCTGAATTGTATTCTTTATATATTTCATCGACGGTTATATTTATATTATATTCAGAAAAATTTTCATGTACTAATAAATTTCTTCTTTTCCCTAAATCCATGAAATTGCCTTCCGCTTTTTTTAATTCAATATTATTATCAATTTCCTTTCTAACTTTATTTTTTGTTTCTTCTCCATACAATTTCCAAAATACATTACTATTGTTAGTCTTCCAGTCAAACAACGTATGGTATTGACGTTCTATAACTTTTGACTTTATTAATTGCACAATTCGCTCATCTCCACTAGAAACATATGACGAATAATCCAATATAATCTTAGAAATCTGTGATTCAAACAAACTGGCAGCAGACAATAATAAAATCTTTTTATAATGTTCCTGTACATCCATAGCAAAACTTACTTCTTTATTTTGCATAAGATAGTCATATAATTCTCTTATTTCTCTATATTGCCCATCAATGCATTCATTTTTCATGTCAATACCTCATTCACGAGACTACTTTGTTTCAAACAAATATTTTTCTGCTAAATCTAACCGAGATTTAACACTATCAACATGGGAAGTGCTATGTGTAATAGCTTCTTTAAATTGGGAATCCCTTCTTAACCTGTCAAATGCACTTTGTGTAATTTTAATTTTTTCTATATTACTATCTATTTTTTTCGATACTACAGTAAATACACTATCAAATAAAGATACGTTAAAACTTCCATTATTATTTAAAAAACTTTTCGGATTAATATCACTACATGCTTCTATAAATTTATAAAAAACATTTTCAAACATTTTTATCTCTTTATCCTTGAATAGCATAGCATTCCTAGAAAATTTATTCAAAAATTTAATCATCGACCCACTATAATCGCCAGAGTCATAATAAAATGCAAATGATCTCAAAAGAATTTCAACATCTCTAAATTTATCATCTTCCTCAACCTTTCCTATAAGCTTTCTCCACTCATTAGTTGTATTTAGCTTATATATCAACTTATAGAATTTAGACTCATATATACATCCCCTTATTTCTTGAGGAGATAAATTAATCCCTCCTGTATTTAATCTATTAAAAATTTCATACATAGCGCCATTATCCTCTGGTTTATTTTGCCTAATAGCCATACATCTTATAGGCATCAAATCAAGTGAGTTCTTTTTATCCGCATCTAATGTATTATACATTTGGTTATTCAACGGATGATTTTCTCCAGTTTCTAATTTAGTGAATTGTAACTTAAAGTCTTGAAAAATTTGATTATCATTTAAAATTTCTTCCGTAAGTTTACCTTCTTTTTCAAATTCTTTTCTCAAAAAAGCTCGTTTACCAGATTTTGGAAACCGTTGTTTTATAAAAAAATAAATTGTTAATAATCTTTGCTGTCCATCAATAATACTATAACGATTTCTTTCTAGCTGATATAAAAAAATTTGGGGCACAGGTAAGCCTAATATTAATGACTCAATAAATCTTGAGGCTCTCTTTTTATCCCATACATAATTTCTTTGAAATGCAGGCATTGATATTATATTGGATTCAATAAGAGAATTAATTGTTAATACATTGAAATCATTAGGAATAATACTAATGTCGTAAGATACTACTGAACTATCATCATTTTGCATATCATAATATTCACTCATGTTTATTCGTCCTTTCGTATTTTAATATATAGCTTAATATATCAAAAGCTATACCTTTTGCAAGTAAAAAAGGAACTCCATTTCCTACCATTTTGAATTTATCTGATAGTGAAATATCTGTTTTTACTACAAATTTCTTATTTACTGATTGAATAGCTAATGCTTCAGCAACACTAATTCTTCGAGGCAAATATGGATGAAGGTGTACTTCATTATGTCCGTATGCAGCAGTTGGTGAGAACCTCCATCTATGTAATCTTTTAAATGACTTTCCTCTTAAATCACCTTCTTTAATTTCATAAAATTTTTCTTTTGTTCTTACACCGAAAACATCTTTATTGTTTATATGTTTTTGTACATCATTTTTATTAAACCAATATTCAATCGTTAATTCTCGTATAATATTCGATGGAGCTATTGATTTACTATTAATTTTAAACGGTGTCATAGTAGGCCAAGATACTTTTTTTATATTTTCTAACTTATATTTTTTATGTACTCCTAATTGAAAATCAATTTTCTTACCAAAAGTTTTTCTTTTAAAACCAACCAATATAAGTCTATCTCTATTTTGCGGAACACCATATTCCAAAGCATTTTCTATAGAATCAAATAATGAATATCCATTGCGATACAATTTTCTCTTCATTTTATCATAAAAATCTCTATGTTTCTGAGTACGATACAAACCCTTAACATTTTCAAACACAAAAAAATCAGGTTGCCTTTTTACAATTAAACTTATATAAACAGAAGTTAACTGTCCATTTTTTCCATCTTTCCCTTGATTTTTTCCAGCTATAGAAAAATCAGGGCAAGGCGGTCCACCAATAAATCCTACTAACTTATCCTGCCGCTGATTATACTCAGGAAATGTTTTCTCCCACTCATCATCAGATAAATATTTCTTAACATCACAAGAGCTATATCCATAAGCAGGAATATGTTTGCTATTTCTTCTAGCATATTGATACGCTTCTAAAAAAGTCTGGTTATATTCATTTACAAATACAATATTAAATCCAGCTTTTTCAAAGCCTAAATCTAGTAATCCTAATCCCGAGAAAAATGAATATACCTCTAATTCCAACTCACTAAGCTCCTAACGATAGTATAAAATAGGGTTAAATTATATTCTTCCACCCCCAGTTTACCTAAATTTTATCATAGTTCCTTCAAAAAATATACTTTCAATATTTTTTTCTGAAGCGTATAATTCTCAACACTTCTGCCACGCAGTTTTCAAGATGCTTTTTAATATCCGTCTCCCAAAAACGCAGTACCATCCAGCCATTATCACGCAGCTCAATAGTATTCTCGAGGTCGCGTTCCATGTTACGGCGTATTTTCTCATGCCAGTATTTAGTGTTTGTCGTGACGTCATAGCGTTCAAAGGTCTTGCCATGCCAGAAATCGCCGTCGCAAAAGATAGCGATTTTATATTTTGTCAGCACAATATCAGGACGGCAGTCAAGAACCTTGTAATTTTTACGATAGCGTATGCCACTATGCCATAAGGCAAGGCGCAGAGTAACTTCTATTTTTGTATCCTTGCTTTTTATGGCGACCATATTCTTGTGGCGCTGTTCTTTGGTGAGTACATCCATGATTTTCGCTAACTTTATCAGATAGATTCTTTTTCTTTAACATAATCAATAAACTTCTTTATCGTCCATATTCTATCCTGTTTATCTTTAGGATATGTTTTAATATATAGTTTCGGCACTACCAGAATAACTTTTTCACTCTGCATTTCGTCCATCTGTGCAGATGTTATGCCTTGCTGCATAGTGCAAAGAAATTTATTTTTATCACGAAGTCTGTCAGCCTCATTAAGTACCTGTCTCCATCTGTCTTTACAGGTTGTTTTAGCTGCTAAGCTAATTATGTTCTCTACACTAAAACTAGTATCATGATAAGCTTCTTCTGACGGGAAAATAAAGTCTGGCTTCTTATGTCCCTCTGTGATAGCCTGCGCTGTATATTGAATAGCATTACCATCAAAAAGTGAAGCTAAATGATGTTCAAAGCTTTTTCCTGCTCTGCTTTTTCTGCGATTTAACACTTGGTTAGCAAGCGTGATAAAATCCTCAACATCATTAAAACCGTTTCTAATAGCTTCTCCATAGCGCACATGTTCTAAAGCTCTGAAAAGTTTATATTCCATGTTAGTCCAGTCCAATAGCTTCTGGTCTGGATTAGAAACAACATATTCAATATGATCATAAACAGCATTCTGGATATCTCTTGCTTTAGCTGACATAATTTCAGAATTAGGAAAATCAGCCTGCAAATATGAAATAAATCCATATATCTCCTGTTTTTCCCTAATATCTAAGTCTACATTATTCGTAACTATAAGGTTATTTGTTTCTGCAGGCGTAAGATTAAATGCTTCAAGAAATTCATTAATATCATCTTCAGTATTAAGAATAAAGCCTTCATAATCTTCCTTTGATGCCTTAGATTGTACTAAAACAAACAGTGCTCCTGTATATTCTGGCTTTAAAAAAGGAAAACCTTTACCAAAATTAGTTATGCGATACTCATCACGTGTTTTACTGCCATAATAAATAAATCTTGTATCTATCGTTTTATAATCATACCAATGTATTTTTACCCATCTTTCACAATTAGTGCCGCGCTCACATGCTTTGTCAAATAATATAAGAATTGCAGGCTTAGCTATGTAAATTCCCGCTTGGTGTCCACCAGTTTCACCAGTGTCATTTGCTGATAAAAATTTGCAAAAAGCTTTTGCGCCATCTGATACGGCTTTTATGGCTTTTTGTACGGTATTTTGCATTTACACAACCTCCCTATATCCGTTTACTCCATTGGTAACTTTCAATTCTTCTAACTTTTTGACTACCAGTTTTGCAATAGCCGCCATAAGCGGTACTACAACAGAATTACCAAACTGCCTATAAGCCTGTGTATCTGAAACAGGGATTACAAAGCTGTCTGGGAATCCCTGTAATCGGGCGCATTCTCTAGGTGTAAGCTTGCGAGGATTTTTCCCGTCTTGTTCAATTAAAACCTCAGAACCATCTTTATAATATCTTGCACTCAAAGTTCTGGAAACACCTTCAAGTGGCGCTATTCCATAACCGAAGCCATTACCTGCAGCCCTATGTTTAGCTGCATAATTTTGTAAATATGTCCACAATTTATCCGACAACGTATATTTATCGTCAACATTCTTTTCTAAAATATCAGCCATAACAGGCTTAGGTTCTTTAGGAATTATATCAAATTCAAAATCAAAATAACTTCCATAACGTTCTCTATCAAATCCGACTATAATTATACGCTCTCGATGCTGCGGAACAAACAACTGCCCGTCAATAACCTTATAAAATACTTCATAGCCAAGTTCATTTAATGATTCCGTAATAACTTTAAATGTTTTCCCTTTATCATGACTGCATAAATTTTTTACATTTTCCAGCATAAAAGCTTTTGGCCTTTTAGCTTCTAATATGCGGCAAACATCAAAAAAAAGCGTTCCCTGTGTTTTATCCGCAAAACCAGTAGCACGACCTAGACTGTTCTTCTTAGATATACCAGCAATAGAAAAAGGCTGACAAGGAAAACCAGCTACAAGAATATCGTGGTCTAGTATATCATCTGCATTAACCTGAGTAATATCTCCATCTGGCATATCGCCAAAATTTGCCATATATGTCTGCTGGCTGAATTTATTCCATTCGTTAGAATATACACATTCCCCGCCAGCTTCTTCAAAAGCTAGCCTCATTCCACCAATACCAGCAAATAAATCAATAAAAGTAAATTTATGCGTGTATTTCTTCTTTTTCTGCTTGCTAAGCATAATATAAATAGCTGTTGAAACAGAATCCTGTACAGTCATACCTGCCATTTTCGCATATTCTGCAACTTCTTTATATTGGTTATCATCTAATCTTAAATGTATTTGCTTCATTATATTGCACCTCTGGGAATTTTTTTATACCTATTTTCTCCCAGTATATCACAGTGAACAAATTTTCTCAAGCATTGTTTGCTATTTATTTTTCTTTTTTTCTATAAAATCAGCATCTCTATATAGTTCTATTAGCATACGGATTTCAAGCTTTATTTTCTCTATTTTTTTAATATTTTAAACCACTCTCTAAACCCTTCAACCGTCAGCCTCTTATCCAAATCTGCAATAGGACGGGAGGACGAAGCAATTATCTCCGCATAGCTTTGCTTTTTGCACAAGTCCTCAAAGGACAGACCCAGTGGGTCGCCATACTTTTGCGCCATCGCATAATAAATATACTCCTGCAAAAGTGGCGGAGCTGCGTGCTTATACTGCACGCCCAGCTTGCGACACTTATGATGCAATGTACGCGCAGCACATTCTTCGCTAACTCCCTGCGCCAGCAGTTTCTTCGCCAGCACCGCCAGCTCTGCCACCTTCGTCTCATATTCCTTACGCAACGGATTATCCTTTAATCCATCTTTCCTCAATAGCTCAAGCTCCCTTTGAAATTCCAGCTCATCAGCCTGCGTCATGATTTCCCCCTTCCTCATCTATTAAATAAGCCACCACCAAAACTTCCACATACAAAAGGGAAGAGCAGGCAGCGGCTTTAAAACTCATTCTCTCTTTTTCACAAACCATCTCAGCGGCAGCTTTTTCTCCAGCCAGCCGATAAAGATATCTGAAAGCGGTGTCAGCAGAATCCAGCTTAAAACAAGCAGAACAAAAGAAACAGAGCCTACAAAAACATCGGTAAACCAATGCGCACCGCCCATAATACGGGGCAGAGAGAAAATAATAAATGCAGCCAGTGCTTTAATAAAAGCGTCCTTGCCGATATATTTCCACATATACACAGCAAATATCAACAGCATCATGCCATGATCACCGGGGAAGCTGCTGCCGGAACGATCCTTGGCAGGCCAGCCGCTCAGCTGGCTAACCCAGTTTACATTATGATACAGCTGGTCAAAATAAACGGATGCACTCGCACGGTCAATCGGCAGCAGCTTATCAAACTGCTTAATGATTACCGCACTTACCAGCATGGCAACGCCGATACAGAACAGCCAGCGCTTGCCTTCAACATTGCTTTTGCGGTAATAGCTGTAAAAAATCGCCAGCATCGCAACGAACGCCACCACATCAAAGGCACGCAGATTAACAAAGGCTGTAAAATAAGTAAAGGCCGTTCCCTGCGCCAGCTTCTGGTTAAAGAAATAAAAGACACCTTGGTCCAGTGCAAGCCACGGTCCGTGATAGCCGGCGGTGGGGGTGCTTGCCAGCCAGCTTCCCAAAAGCAGTGCTCCCAGGATATTACAGATAATTATCCAAATCAGGTTATTTTTCTTCATATAATCTCCTCGTATTTCAATATCCACTGTTCCTCAGATATCACCTAAAGTTCAGTTAACAAATTTACGTAAATATGATACCATATTCTTGAGGATTATATAAGTCTTTTATGTAGAATTTTCCCATCAGCTTCCAAAGGAGTGAGAATTATGCGCAAGCTGCTTTTACTGTTAACCTGCTTACTGATGTGCTGCTGCAGTGCGCTGGCACTCGCCGCAGATAAAACTAAGGCTGCAGATGATGCTGACGCAATCAAACCGGTGGAAACCATCAGCGCGGCAGTAATGAATGAACGATTGCAGGCAGGCGATAGCGACGACCTGCTATATGTAAAAATCAAAGAAGACAGAGTAGAAGTTTACCAAGGTCTGGCTGCCGACCGCTCTTTGCGCAAGCAGTTGATTTTAACCATGCCCAATACCGAAATGCTGCGCTTATATACCAATAACAAGGCAACCTTTGCGCAGATGAACAAAATGCTCAGCGATTACGAAAGCTCCAACGCCAACTTCAACGGCTATAAGATTATTACAGATAAAGATACGCCGAAAAAGCTGGAAAACGGCGGTAAAATCTATCGCCTGTGGTTCATGAAGATTGAACGCGAAAAGCAAAGCCGCAGAGGTGGCTGGAACTTCCCGATTGGCATAGGTATCGGCATCGGAGGCAGACATCACCACGGCCCCTGGATTGGTGTAGGGTGGTAAGAAGTATATCGTATATATTACAAAGAGTGTACTAAGCTATTTTGCGACTTAGTACACTCTTTTATTCATAGCCAGTATTACAATCTCAATTAGTAAGGATATAGGTAAACAGCACCTTGGCAGATACACCTTTGATTTTAGTACATCCGCATTTTGCTAACAGTCTGATAATCCCATAAGCTGAAATAAAATTAGCAATAGAGCGAGAAATATTCTTTTCATTAGTCGAATTACGTGAAACAATAGACATGGCGTAAACCTCCTTGGTTGATTGTTTGTTGCACTTTATTGTACCAAGTTTTGAGGCTTTACGCCTTTTTTATCTTCTGAAATATGCAGTTTTCAAAGAATTAAGCTGATTTTCGGTGGGGGAAGTTTGAGTTAATAAATATTAACCTCTAAGTCCTATTTGCCTAGCGACTTTTTTTATCTGTAAAACAAAAGAATCGTTACTTCGTCCTTTTCCTTCCAAACTGTTTATTAGTGTAGCGGCCCATCGATAAATTTGCTCTATACTCCCATAACCTCTTTTAAACAATACAGCATATTTTGCACAATTCTCTTTAGTAGGTGCATCAGATAAAATAATTTTTAATTGTTCGTCAGTCCATGGTTTTCCTTTATTAGAAACATCATATTGATCTTCATGATCTTTCTGATAGTCAATCAAAACCTTTTTTACAAATTGAATTTTCGTATCTAATGAAGAATCATCCAGTTCTAAATCCAGTAATTTATAAATTTCTAATTTATAATCTTGTTTTTTCATCATTTACCTCTAAATAAACTTTTACTATTCCGTCATTACGCATTTCTGAATGTACTATTTCAGTATTATCATCTAATGTTAAAATAGATACATCAAAATAATCATCTCCTTGCAATACATTCATTTTAGCATATCCATACAGCTTTAGCAATTAAAACAAGCGTAGACCTTCCTAAACATAAAAAGAGATACTGTGCGCACAAGCAAAAAAGACCTGCAGCCTCACTCCTTTGCTATTAGAGTAATATAAAAAATGTCTAAGCCTTTCATTTGTGCATTATATTATACAAAATGTCTATTATATTGTACATGGAAATATTTTTCAAGAAATTGTTGATATTTTTCTATTTTCATGTAATACTAAGTAGGAAGTTTGAGTTACTACTCTAAAAACTTCTTGATATACGTATTTTATCTAGTAGTAGTCGAAAAACTATTATCAAAATATAGGCCACAAAAAGGCTTCACTATGACAAAAGAGCAGTCTGCATCTACACAGACTGCTCTTCTTGTATTTAAAATTATTTATTTTCCAGTTTCATACGACGTTCAGCAACACCGTTAAGGAAGTACAGCGCCAGCCAGCAGCCAACGTGAGATGCTGTCTGCAGAGTGCCGTTTTCCGGATAAATCTCTACGAAATCCAGAGAGCAGGCACCGGCAAGAGCTGCCTCATGCACCATGCTCAGCAATTCATAGCTGGTCAGACCACCCATATCTTGCGGGCCTTGCGGCATATAAGCAGCATCCAGAGCATCGGCACAGATAGTAATATAAATTACTTCCGTATCCTTGGAAACTACAGCCAAAGCTTTTTTAATAGCGGCCTTCCAGCCTTCTTCTTTAATCTCGCGGCAGGGAATAACGGTAGCACCGTATTTTTGGGCATTTCTGTATTCCTGCTGATGGTTACGCGGTCCGCGAATACCAATATGAGCAATCTTGGTTGCATCCATATTGGGGTCATTGTACAGTTGGAAGAACGGAGAGCAACGAGAGTATTTGTCATCACCGAAGTTATCGTAGTTATCCAGATGAGCATCAAAGTGCAGCACGCCTACTTTTTTCGGATGGCGTTTTGCCATTTCGCTGATCAGAGGATAAGCGATACCATGGTCACCGCCTAAAACGATAGGCACACACTTTGCATCCAGCAACTCGCCATATCTTTCACGAATCTGTGCGAAGGTGAACTCGTAGTTACCATTTTGTACAGCAACATCGCCATAATCACCACCGGTCAGATGTTCAAAGGAGTCAATATCAAAATCAGGCAGATAGCCGGTATAACGAATAGAAGCAGTACGAATGGATTTAGGACCGTCAGTGCAGGAGGAATAGCCGCCAATGGTGCAGCCGCCTTCCCAAGGCACACCCATAACAGCAACATCAACCTTATTTAAATCTTCCTTGTTTTCCAATACAGGCAGATTCAAAAATGTCGGAACACCACTATAAATATTAGTCGGTAAAAAATTAGGGTCATAGATAGTAGGTCTACTGTCTTTCATTAAAATATCCTTCTTTCCTAGTCAAAAATTCACTATTTTATACATAAGATCAGAACAGGCTGATAACGCTGCTCAGACCAAGATATAAGCTGATTAAGAAGATTATCCAGCCTAATGCGGTTTGCAGAGTACTGTTAGTAAATTCACCCATGATTTTCTTGCTGCAGGTAAGATAAACCGTTACGCCTACAACTACAGGCAGAACGATACCGTTAACAGCCTGTGCCGTCATAATCAGCGCAATCGGATTAAAGCCGAAAGCAGAGATAACAATACCGGTTACAAGAACTGCTGCATTAGTAATAACAAAGCGTTTATCGCTTCTGTCAGTTTTCCAGCCCCACAAGCCTGCAAGTACATAGGATACGCCCATCGGTGTGCAGACAGCACTGGAAACACCGGCAGCAACCAGGCCAACAGCCATAAACGGCTGAGCAAAATCACCAAGAGTGGGCTGCAGCTGAACTGCCATATCCATAGCATTTTTTACGGTCATGCCCTGCATAACGGCAGCGGAAGTAATCAAAATTGCACCGGTTACAATGCCGCCGATAATCATCGGAATGTTAGTACCAAAGGCAACCAACGGCAGTTCCTCGGCGCTATGCCAGGTGCGTTTGGCGCTGGCAGCATGTAAAAACATGTTATAAGGAACAACGGTAGTACCAATCAAAGCCAGGCAGGTCATTAAAGAACCTTCGGGAATGTGCGGTACAAGACCACCAAACAATTCGCCAAGGTTCGGTTGTACAACAAGCATTGTAATCAGAAAAACAATGCACATAACTACAACGCAGACAGCCAAAAGCTTTTCCAGATATTTCAAAGCATCACCGGCAAAGCTCAAAAGCACCATAATGCACAGGCCCCAAATAGGTGCGATGATATGTGTCGAAACGCCGGTCAATGCGCTGACACCCAAAGCAGTACCCGTCAAGTCACCACCCATATAAGCAAAGCCGCCTACAGCGATAGCCACGGCAACCAGACCTACAAGGAATTTTCTGAGCAGCGGACGGTCATCAAAAGCAATCTGCAAGGTTTCAGCCAAATCCTTTTGAGTTACTACACCTAAACGTGCTGCCATACCTTGTGTAACAATAACGGCAATTACGGAAAAGACTATGCACCATAATAATTCATAGCCATAACCTGCACCGGCTCTGGTAGAGCTTGTTACAGTACCGGGACCGATAAAGGAACCGCAGATTAAAAAACCGGGTCCCAAAGCAGCTAATTTTTCTTTAAAAGTAAAGTGACGCGGTGCTCCAGCACCCTTTGTTTCCTTTTGCATTTGTAATGCCCCCTCAAAAAAATAAATATATCAGACGTGTTTCGCTTTACATTATCGTTTTTCTTTTTATATTATCGTCTGATATTATTTCTTATATCACTTTACAGCAGCTCTGTCAAGATTTTTTTGTACTATTAATGTAAAACATTTCCACAAATCACATTTTCAGATATTTTCTTCAGTCAGACGCTGAAATAGTCTGCGCCAATCAAAAATAATGTATTATAAAAACGGCTCTCCAGCTCTTCATTGTCAGTCTAAATATATGTTATAATATATTTAATGTATCGAAGATATCGAAGGAGCATTATCATGACTACTACTACACCAAAGCTAATTCAATCAGTCCAGCGTGCTATTGATATTCTCAACTGCTTCACCAACAGCAACCCTGAAATAAGCATCAATGAAATCAGCGCCAAAACAAAACTGAACGTCAACACAGCCCGTGGACTTATCAATACAATGGTAGCAAACAATCTGCTGCTTTTAGACCATAACACCAACCATTACCGCTTGGGCAGCTTTTTTCTGAGCAAAGCAGGCATTATCCAAAGCCAAATCCGTTCTTATATCATTCTCTGTAAACCGCTGATGAATGCGTTGGCAGAAAAGTATCATATAACTGCCAGCCTGCAGATTGTCAATCAGGATGAAATTGTCACGATTTATTGTGCTTATCCCGTCAGCACCTCTTATTACATCACCTTGTCCGAATATACGCCTCTGCCGGAATACGTTACCTCATCCGGCAAGCTGCTTTTAAAGCATGTACTGCTTCCCGCACGCCCTGATTATCTGGACGATATTGAATTTAAGCCCTATACTCCGTATACCTTAAAAAATAAACAGGAGCTGCAAAAACAGCTCGATGAAATTACGGTTAAAGGCTATTCTGTAGAAAAAGAAGAATTTAATCTTGATGTCGGCAGTATCGCTGTACCGATTTTTGATTTAAATAAAGACCTCATCGGCACTGTCAGCGTCACTGTCTTTGCCAGTGCCATGCCCCGTCTGGAAAAAAATTTGGTGCATGACCTGAAGCAGATTGCCGATCAGGTCGGCGGTTTAATCGGTATGCAGAAATAAACCTTGTACTAATCTCGTTGCTTCCTTGCGCAAGTAACGAGATTTTCTTTTTCACGATATTGTCGTTTTTAAATTTGCAATTTCGTCTTGTATGATTTACGACTTTTTTGTATAATGCATATGAGCTATATAGGTTTCCGTATATAGTCCAATGCAAAACAAGTGAGGGATTATTAAAATGCAAGAAGAAGTTAAAGAACCGGTTTCCATGTTTGTTTTATTTGCCAGGATGTTTTCTATTACCGCCAAAAATCTGGAAAAAGAATTTGGCGAAAAAGGCCTGAAGGTCTTAGAGGACAGCGTTAAAGAATTTGGTATTGAACGAGGCAAGGACATTGCTGCCCGCGCCAAAGCCAACGGCAAAGAAAATACACTGGAAAATTATCTGGATAACTACGATATGGGCCGCAGCGAAGAATTCGGTTACGATACTGTTTATAAGCAAGACGGTATTCACCAGGATTTTCACCGCTGCGTATTTGCCAAAACCTGGATGGATGCAGGTGAAGAAAAATACGGACGCATTTATTGCGAAAATATCGATCCTGCTATCGCAGAAGGCTATAACGAAAATATGGAATGTGTGCATGACCATATCATGTATGCGGATGGTCATTGCACCTTCTGCTTCCGTATGAAAGAAAACAATAAAAAATAATAACTGCAAACTATACCGATTAATAAAAACTCCCCTTAATATACTGTACATTTGCTGCAGCTGATATTAAGGGGAGCTTTTCTATATATTTTTATTTTCTACATTAAAATGCAGGTTCAATAGTTCCTTTATATTTATCGGCAATAAACTTCTTCACAGCCTCAGACTGGTAAGCCTTCACAAATGCTTTATAAGCTTCTTTATCCTTGTCTTTGTTACGGGCAGCAATAATCATTACAGCCAGCGGTTCGTCCTTAGGCTCAAGGAAGATATTCTGCTTTTTAACATCCAGGCCACCGCTCATTACATAGTTCATGGTAATAGCAGCAGCATCTACATCAGCCAGGCTGCGCGGCAGCTGTGCTGCCTCCAGCTCCTTAAATTTCAGATGCTTAGGATTATCGACAACATCCTTCGGCGTAGCCTTCATGCCCACACCATCTTTTAATTTTAACAGACCGGCGCGCTGCAAAAGCAACAGACCACGGCCGCCGTTTGTCGGGTCATTAGGAATAGCAATCGTTGCACCATCCGGAATATCCTTCACATCATGCACCTTATCACTGTAAATGCCCATGCGCATTAAAATAGCATTGCCGATGGGTACAAGGTCAGTCTTGTTCGTCTTGTTGAAATTATCCAGGAAGGGCTTATGCTGGTAGCTTACCAAATCCAGCTCACCATCCGCCAAAGCCTTATCCGGAGTAACGTAATCAGAGAACTCCACAACCTGTACCTTCAGGCCACTTTTGGCCGCTTCCTTGGCCGCAGCCTCCACAACCTCGGCATGGGGACCGGCGGTAGCACCAACCTTAATCGTTGTTTGAGCCTGTTTATCACCGCCGCCGCAGCCTGCTGCTGCCAATGCCACTACAGATAACGCAATAACCAATAATTTTTTCAACATAATTCATCGTCTCCTTTGTAAAACTAAAATAAAAAAAGCCTTCGTTTATCCATACCGCATTTTCATTATGCAGTAAGGGACGAAAGCAAACTTCGTGGTACCACCCAATTTCACTGCTACCTCACGATAGCAGCCTCCTCAAGTACGCTGGCCTTAAGCCATTAATACTTCAGCACTGTAACGGGTGCACCCGGACGACCTAAACTTGCGCTTCAGCCAATCAGCTCCAAGACCATCTTCGGCAAAATCTCCTGCACTTCCTTGCACCAAACGGAAGCTCTCTGTGGCAGTACTCCTTGCGTACTCTTCTTTTCATCGCTCGTATATGAACTTGTGAGTAAAAATATACAACTTGTCAAAGCATCTGTCAACAAAAAAACGAAAAAAATTTCAAAAAGCCTAGTATTTTAGTAGATTTGTAAACGATGTTACAAAAATCACTTGGCTATATAGTTTGCTAATAGCGAAGAATAAAATAAATATAATTTTTTATTTTACATTTCTTCATTATAGCGCCCAAAAACATAACAAAAGCTGTAAATTTACCTATTGACAAGCTAGGTTTTATCGTGTAAATTATCAAGCAAACATCACACAAGCATTGCTTGTTGATTTTGTTTCACGAATAAAAAATTTGACAATATCACGCTCAACAGGTGAGAAGATTCCGGAGGAGAAAAAATGCAGTAACGTGCATAAAACTGCTTGCTGCAGTTCTGATGCAATATCCGGTATCTTGCCGCCTGACCTTGAAAGGAGAAGATGACACTATGGAATTTGCAACAAAATGTATTCATGAAATCGGCGCAGCTGACGCAACCGGCAGCATTACCCCGGCAATTTATCTTTCCTCAACCTTTGCACACCCCAAGTTGGGGGACACCACAGGCTTTAACTATACACGTGAATCCAACCCGACACGTGCACGCCTAGAACAGCTTTTAGCAGCATTGGAAAACGGTGTCGATGCCTTGGCTTTTTCCTCCGGCATGGCTGCAGTTGATGCGGTTATGAATCTGTTCGCGCCCGGCGACCATATCATCACCGGCAACGATCTCTACGGCGGCTCCTTCCGTCTGTTCCGCAACCTTAACGCCAAAAACGATGTAGAGTTCACCTCTGTGCATACTTCTAAGCTGGAAGAAATCAAGGCTGCCATTAAGCCCAACACTAAAGCCATCTTTTTGGAAACACCGACCAACCCCACAATGGAAATCAGTGATTTGCGTGCTATCAGTAAAATCGCCCATGAAAATAACTTTTTGGTTATCGTCGACAATACCTTTCTGACACCATATTTTCAAAGACCGCTGGACCTTGGCGCTGATATCGTTATCCATAGCGGAACAAAATATCTTTGCGGTCACAACGATGTACTCGTAGGCTTTACCGTGGTCAAGGATCCTGTTATCGCCGACAAGCTGCGTCTGATTTATAAAACAACCGGTGCCTGTCTGGGAGCACTTGATGCCTGGCTCGTTATCCGCGGTATCAAAACTCTGCCGCTGCGTATGGAGCAGCACCAGAAAAATGCTTTTGCCATTGCCAAATGGCTGCAGGAGCAACCGCGTGTACAATACGTTTTATATCCCGGTCTGGAAAATCATCCCGGTTATGCAATCAACAAAGCGCAGACCACCGGCTTCGGCGGCATGATTTCCTTTGCTGTCGACAACGCGGAAACGGCACGCCAAATTCTTGAGGGCGTCAAGCTCATTAAATTTGCCGAAAGCCTTGGCGGTACGGAAAGCCTGATAACCTATCCGATTCGCCAGACGCATACCGACCTTACTGCCGAAGAATGTGCCGAAAAGGGGATTACGGATTGTCTGCTGCGCTTCTCTACAGGCATCGAAGCAACGCAGGATCTGATTGACGATTTGGCACAGGCCTTTGCTGCAGTAAAATAATTTATGAAAATAAAGTTTGGTGATAGTTTATGACTAAATATGATTTTGACAAGATAATCGACAGACGTAATACAGACTGCCTAAAATATGATTTTGCCATCCAGCGTGGTCGTCCGGCAGACGTCTTACCTTTTTGGGTAGCAGATATGGATTTTCCTATTGCCCGGGAAATACAGGAAGCACTTGTTGAACGCTGCCAACATGCCATCTTCGGCTATAGTGAAAGTACAGAAGCATATTTTCAGGCTGTCCGCGACTGGTATACTAAGCATTTCAACTGGAGCCCTGAATCCGAATGGCTCACCAAAACTCCCGGCATAGTTTTTGCCCTTGCGATGGCAGTGAAGGCCTTCACTAAAAAAGGTGAGGGCGTACTTGTACAGCAGCCGGTTTATTATCCTTTCAGCGAGATTATTGAGGATAATGAGCGCAAGCTGATTAATTCACCGCTCATTCTGAAAAACGATCATTATGAAATGGACTTTGCCGATTTGGAAGAAAAAATCATCGCCAATAATGTTAAGCTGATGCTTTTATGCTCACCGCATAACCCCGTAGGCCGTGTCTGGACACGCGACGAGCTGCAAAAAGTGGGCGATATCTGCCTTAAGCATGGTGTAATTACCGTAAGTGATGAAATTCACGGCGATTTCGTCTGGGGAAATAACTCTCAGACGGTTTTTGCAAGTTTGGGTGAACAGTACGAGCAAAATTGTGTAATCTGCACTGCACCCAGCAAAACCTTCAACATTGCCGGCCTACAGGTATCCAACATCTTCATTCCCAACAAAATTTTACGCCACCGCTTCCGCAAGCAAGTGGCAGCAGCAGGCTACAGCCAGGTAAATACCATGGGACTCGTTGCCTGCCAGGCGGCCTACACTTATGGCGAAGATTGGCTAAAACAGGCAAAGACTTATATCGAAGATAACATTAAATTTGTTGATGCTTATCTGAAGCAGAACCTGCCGCAGATTAAGCTGCTCTGGCCTGATGGGACATATCTGATTTGGCTTGATTGCAGTGCCTTAGGCCTTACAGCTGCCGAACGCAAGCAGTGGCTCTGGCATAAAGCACACCTTTGGCTTGACGGCGGCGGTATCTTCGGCAAAGAGAGAGAAGCCTTTGAACGTATCAACGTTGCCTGCCCCCGCGCGCTATTATTACAGGGACTTGAGCAGCTGAAGCAAGCTGTTCATGAATTAAATTAAATTTATTAATTCCATTCTTTACACGATGTAACTGAAAAACTGCTGCCTTCTTTGTAGCAAAAGTGAAGGCAGCAGCTTGTTTTTATTTTCGCTATACTTTTGCAGGTTCATTATTCCGTCTTGTAAATTGACGCCGATTTGTATATAATGCAGATAAGCTATCCTATGCTTGTTTGCTGTAACGCTCTTATCGGAGCAGATAAAACAGCGGAACAAATTTGTTTTAAAGCTATAATAAAATATAATAAACTTGTTTTTTTACGCTTTTGCCGCTATACAAAAGCCTAATGAAGCAGGAAGGGAGCATTATATGAAACGTGAACAAATAGCCAAAAACATTGTTGCCGATCTCAAGGAGCTGGCAGCCTTAACCTCTGATATAGACGGAGCACAGCGCATCGCCTGGACACCGACATTCAAGAAAGCAACGGAATGGTTTTCCCAAAAGATGCAGGCTGCAGGTGCCGAGGTTTGGACAGATGCTGCAGGCAACAGCTGGGCCAAATTTGCCGGCGCCAGCGAGGAGTGTATTGTTATCGGCAGCCATCTCGATTCCGTACCAAACGGAGGCTGGCTGGACGGCGCTTTAGGCGTTGTAGCAGGCATGGGTATCGGTGCCTACAGTCTGGCAGATAAAAAGCCTGCCAAAACTCTTTACGTTGTCGGTTGGGCAGATGAAGAGGGTGTAGCCTTCGGTAAAAGCTGTCTTGGCAGCAGTGCTGTCAGCGGCATTGTCACAAGCAAGGATGTGCTGCCCTTAATCCATCAGGAAAACGGCCGCAGCTTCAGCGATGTCTGGCAGGAATACGGCCTTGATGCCAACAGAATAGGGGAGGCACACACAGCCTTTGCCAAGCTGCCAGTCAAAGCTTACCTGGAGCTGCACATCGAGCAGGCACCGCTGCTGGCTTTAGCCAAAAAAAGCGTAGCCTGCGTTTACGGCGTCTGCGGGTGCAACCGCCAGTACATCACCTTCCGCGGACAGCAGGGCCATTGCGGTTCGCCGGTTGCCCTGCGTCAGGATGCCTTTATCGCGGCAGCACAGACCACCCTTGATTTACGTGAAATCGCTCTTAAATATGATTCCTATTGCACTGTCGGCAATATCGAGGTCAAGCCTGACCTGACTACTATTTCTCCTGGCTATTGCCGCATTTCGCTGGACCAGCGCAGCATTAAGCCGGAAACAATGCAAACGATAGTTGCAGAAGCCAAGGCTGCGGCGCAGAAGCATGCAAAGGAGGGTAAGCTCACTGTAGAATTTGAGCCTATCTGGCATGCTGAACCGATACTGTTTGATGAGCAGCTGGTAGAGGACTGCAACGCTGCCGTAAAGGAGGAAACAGGTGCAAGACACAGCATGTATTCCGCACCGCTGCATGATGCCGTGCCTCTGAATGCTGTTGTACCTTCGGTAATGATGTTCGCTCAATCTGATCCCGGTATTTCTCACTGCAAGGAAGAGGATACGCCGCAGCCACAGCTGGAGGAGGCAATCCGTGCCTTCATCCGTCTGGCAGAAAAAGAGCTGGGAACTAGCTTTGCAGAGTAAGCACTATAGCCTGCTGCAACCTTGCAACAAAGTAATTTTATATATTTATACGACAAAAGCAGCTTCTGCGATGCAGAAGCTGTTTTGCTTTTTATACGGCATATTTATTTTATTAAATCCTTAAGCCCGCGTATCCGCATAACCTTCCAGGTAAAGCACAGACTGCGCAGCGACTGGTCCAAAAACATCGGTACCCAAGCGCCCACAATCCCTAGCTTGCAATAATAGATAAAGAAGGCTGTCATCAATGGACGCAAAACGGTAATCAGCACAAAGGAATAGACGGCAACGGCAGTAGTCTGACCGCTGCCACGCAATATGCCTGCCGTGATAATCGTATGCCCCTGCGGTATGCAAACGGCTGCCACCCAGAACATTACCGTTTCACTGAGAGCAAGCGCCTGCGCATCCTGTGAATAAACACTGAAAATGGGCACGCGTGCGGCATACAGAATAATAAAAGAGGCAACGGAAAGCCCCAGGCCCCATTTAAAGCCTATACTGCGGCAGCGCTTCCATGTTACATAATCAGCGGCACCGCGCATCTGCCCGGCCAGCACCATATTAGCCTTGCCGAAGCCGAAGATAAAATCATAAGAAAAATCGCAGATATTATAGCAAATGCTGTGTACTGCATAGGGCAGAGTACCAAGACGCGCAGTCATCCAGCCATAAGCCAGCATACCGATGCGTTCCGCACCAAGCTCACTGAAAACACCGCCGAATACCGGCATAAATTCCCGCCAGAAGATTTTATCCGGCAGCTGCAGCAGTCCATCACTGAAAAAGCCCTCTTGCTTCATAATCCAGACGGTGATACCAAGAGTACACAGAGAGCCGATAATCGTGCTGATTGCCGCGCCACGCACACCCCAGCCGTCAAAACTGCCGAAGCCGGTAATGAGAAAATAATTGCAGACGATATTCACCACATTGCCGACAATATTACTTTTCATAATAGCGCTTGTCCGGCCTACACCCAACAAGGTTCCCTGCAGCAAGAGTGACAGTGAGTTTAGCAGTACTGCAGCTACGGCAATATTGCCGTAAGCCAGCGCCAGCTCCAGATAATCGCTCTGCGCACCCATCAACACCACCAGCTTCTCAAAAAATCCATAGAAAAGCAGATGCAACACTACAAGCAGAACACTGCTGACAGTAAAGCTTTGGCGCAGCAAAACCTTAATGGCGGAATATTGTCCGGAACCGAATTTATTCGCTGTCAGAATCGTAACTGCTGATGCCATTGAGCGCGATACTGTCAGCAGTACCAGGCGCAGCGGCAGAAAAATACTTACCGCCGCTATGGCCTTAGCCCCTAATACGCCTACCATAATCAAATCTGCCGCAGCCAGAAAGGTCATAAAAATGCCCTCCAACGCAGCGGGGAGGGCAATACGCAAATATTTACCTGTTAATGAATCATTAAAGCTCTTCATTTTCTAGAAAACATATACGTTAAAACAAATAAACTAATTTATTCAGCATCCTCTTCATGATGGATTGCTGCCAGAGAAACAACCTTGTCATCATCGTTCAAGGTCATCAGCTTTACGCCCTGGGTATTACGGCCATATTGGGAAATCTGGTCCACATCGGTACGGATAATCAGACCGGCCGCGGTAATCATCATGATTTCCTGATCCGGGTTAATAACCTTCATGCCGATTACCAGACCAGTTTTTTCGGTAATCTTCATATTGATGATACCCTTGCCGCCGCGAGTCTGCTTACGGTATTCCTTAACCTCGGTACGCTTGCCCATGCCGAATTCAGTTGCCGTCAGCACCTCGGAATCCTCATCGGAAACGCTGTCCATAGCTACAACCTCATCGCCATAGTTGAGGGAAATACCCTTTACGCCATGTGCAGTGCGTCCCATGGTGCGTACATCCTGCTCATCAAAGCGGATAGCAATACCGTTGCGGGTTGCCAGGATGATTTCGCTGTTGCCGTCAGTCAGTTCAACACCGATCAGATCCTCATCATCGTCCAGATTAATAGCAATCATGCCGTTTTTGCGGACGCTTTCCAGATCCTTAAGGTTGATTTTCTTGACGGTACCCTTATTGGTAGCCATAAACATGTACTGCTCTTCTCTGAATTCCTTCACCGGAATAACAGCCGTAATCTTTTCACCAGGCATCAGTGCCAGCAGATTGATAATAGCTGTGCCCTTAGCTGTGCGGCTTGCTTCGGGGATTTCATAGCCCTTCTGGCGATATACACGGCCACGGTTGGTAAAGAAGAGAATGTTATGATGAGTAGTGGAGAGGAAGAGATGCTCTGCCGAATCATCAATCTTCTTGCCGCTGCCGCCGGTTTTGCCTACGCCACCGCGTTTTTGGCTACGGAAGTTGTCGAGAGTCTGGCGTTTAATGTAGCCCTGATGGCTGATGGTTACAACGATATCCTCTTCGGCAATCAGATCCTCGATATCCATTTCGGAGCTGTCGATGGAAATTTCGGTACGACGCTCGTCACCGAAACGCTTCTTCATTTCCTGCAGGTCTTCCTTGATAATGTTCATAACCTTATGCTCATCTGCCAACACGCTTTCCAGCCAGTCAATAGTTTCCAGCAGGTCGGCATATTCTTCGTCAATCTTCTTGCGCTCCAGGCCGGTCAGGCGCTGTAGACGCATATCCAGAATAGCCTGTGCCTGACGTTGGCTCAGTTTAAAGTTTTCCATCAAAGCGGTGCGGGCAATTTCTGCTGTTGCGCTGCCGCGGATGGTGCTGATTACAGCATCAATATTATCCAGGGCAATCTTCAAGCCCTCTAAGATGTGAGCTCTGTCCTTGGCCTTGCCCAGCTCGTAGCGGGTACGTCTGGTAATAACGTCCTTCTGGTGCTCCAGATAGTATTCCAGAACCTGCTTGAGGTTCAGGACACGCGGCTGACCGTTAACCAGCGCCAGCATAATGATACCAAAGGAGCTTTGCAGGGCGGTATGCTTGTACAGACGGTTCAGAACAACGTCAGGAACAGCATCACTCTTCAGCTCAACAACAATCTTCATGCCGTCTTTAAGGCTGGAGAAGTCATCAACCTTGGTAATACCTTCGATTACGCCATCCTTAGCCAGGTTAGCAATATCCTTAATCAGGTTAGCTTTGTTAACCTGGTAGGGGATTTCGGTAATAACTATATGGTGCTTGCCCTTGTTAGCAGGCACGATCTCAGCTTTAGCACGAATTTTTACAACGCCGCGGCCGGTGTTATAAGCGCTGGTGATGCCTTCATTGCCCAAAATGCAGGCACCGGTCGGGAAGTCAGGGCCTTTGATAGCTGTCATCAGCTGCGGAATTTCTACATCAGGGTTATCAATCAGCATAACCAGGCCATTAACAACCTCACACAGATTGTGCGGCGGAATGTTAGTAGCCATACCTACTGCGATACCGGCACTGCCGTTAATCAGCAGAGCAGGGACCTTAGAAGGAAGTACGCTTGGCTCTTTTAAGGATTCATCATAGTTAGGTACAAAATCAACTGTATCCTTTTCGATATCCTCAAGCATTGCCTCAGCAATTTTAGCCATACGTACCTCGGTATAACGCATTGCTGCCGGACTGTCGCCGTCAATACTGCCGAAGTTACCATGGCCGTCTACCATCAGATAGCGGGTAGAGAAATCCTGCGCCAGGCGCACGATTGCATCATATACGGAACTATCACCATGAGGGTGATATTTACCTAAAACGTCACCGACGATACGAGCGGATTTTTTATAGGGCTTCGTCGGAGTCATGCCTGCTTCCTGCATTGCGTATAAAATACGGCGATGTACAGGCTTCAGACCATCGCGGACATCAGGTAAAGCACGTTGGATGATAACGCTCATCGCATAATCGATATAGGATTTTTGCATTTCCTCTTCGATGTATACGGGAAGAACTTTACCAGTGGTATTCTCTAAATCCACTTTATCACCTTTCCTTTACAAAAAACAATATCACAACCTGTTAAATAGGGCAGAGTGCCTCAGCACAGGTTATTTTAATAATATCTCATAAACCTGCTTGCCAATCAGCAGGGTAGTAACCAACAAATACAAGGGGCGCACATAGGAAGCGCCCTTTTTAATCGCCAGGCGGGTACCGACAACAGCACCGGCAATCATCGCCGCAGCCATAATCAGGCCATAGCTCCAGATAATCGTGCCGCTGACAGCGAAGGATACCAACGCACCCACGCCGCTGGCAAAATTCAACGCCTTGGCATTACCGGCAGCCGTTACAAAGTCATAGCCCAAATACAAAAAGCCAAAAATCAGGAAGGAGCCTGTACCGGGACCGAAGAAGCCATCATAAAAGCCCATGGCAAACGCCATGACAATAGCACCGATTAAAGCCTGCATACCAAGCTTTTCTATCGTACCGGCATCGCCCCAATCCTTACGGCGATAGGTATAAACAGCAACAGCAACCAAAAGCACGACGATGATATTTTTCATCAGCTGCTCCGGCAGCAGGTAAACTACATAAGCACCTAAGGCTGAACCAATAAACGAAAGCGGCATCAGCGTAAAGGCTGCCTTTTTTATTTTACCGGCGCGCCAAAAGGAGAGCACACTGGTGAAGCAGCCGATAGAGGCTGCCAGCTTGTTTGTTCCCAAGGCATAGGGAACAGGCAAGCCCAGGCTCAAGAGGGCAGGGGTGGAAATTAAACCGCCGCCGCCAACTGTTGAATCAATAAACGAAGCTATAAAGCCTGAGATAATCAGGAAGATAACTGTCGTCGTATCTAAATTCGCCACAAAAGTTTCCAAAAAATTCCCCTCATTTCGGTGACTAGTGATTAGTTGTCAGTTATTAGTGGTTAGTTTTAAGAGAATGGAGTTCATTGTTTCCAATATCAGAATGCACGCCTTAACTATTCACTATTCACTATACACTTTTAACTTTTAACTATTCACTGCACACTATACACTATTCACTTTTACCTATTTACTGCCTTCCGCCCAACGGATATACAAGCCTAAAGCGCCGCTATGACAGGTGCAGCAGATTTTTTCGGCATCAGCATTAACTTCATTGCTGATAGCGTAGGGGTAGAGCTGGCGCAGCGTTGCCTGCTGCAGCGGCCAGCGCACGCCGGTAAAATCTACTGTCGTGCTTTCGCTTAAGGGCAGCAACGAAACAGCTTCGGCTGCAGCCTGCAGCTTCAGCTTTACGCTTTCGCCTGCTGTCAGCAGCAGCATAAATTCCTTATCATCTGCCAACATCACCTGACAACCACGTTGCTTTTTTACACCCAGCAGCGTATAGACGTTGCTGTATAAATGGTCGAAGCGCCCGCCCCAAATGCCGGTAGCAAGAATGTCTCCCTCAGGCAAATTATGCAGTAAAAGCTGTAAGTCAGTATCATCCTTTGCAGGATTAAAACTGTGCACTACAGTACCTGCAGCGCGTGCCTGCTGATAAACAGCCTGCGATGAGCTGTCGCAGTCGCCAAACAGCTCCGTCGGCACACAGCCAGCTGCGAAGCAATACTCAGCACCGCGGTCGGCGCAGTAAATTTTCTTGCCGTCACTGACACTGTGCAGCCACTCTAGTTTAGGTCCGCGTCCGCCAGCAACCACCAACAAAGTGTCAGTAGGAGAGAGTGCAGCAGCGTGATGTTTCACGTGAAACATCATGCGCAGCTCCAGCTCAGGCAGTACAAAAAGCTTGCCAGCCATTATTTTTTCGCTACAGCGACAGGCTTAATCACAATTTGGCCGTTTTCCTTGAGAACCTTCCATGTGCAATCACCATTCTTGTTCTTCAGCCATTCCATGCTGATTTCCAAAAGAAAACGGTTCAGGCGCTCCTGTGCATTCTCCGGCAGCAGCAGCTCTTTTTTTGCAGGTGCCTTAGCACCCTTTAATTTGCTTTGCTTAACCTTTTCATCAGCATACATGCCATTTTCAAAGGTCAGCTCCTCGCTGAAGCCCTTCAGCATATCTGCATCAGAAAGTCCTTTTTTAATTTTAACCATTTAAAGCACCTCTTTTTATGCTACAAGCCTGCTTACAGGTCCAGGTTACGAACCTTCTTCGCATTATCCTCGATAAACTGACGACGCGGCTCAACCTTATCGCCCATCAGGATAGAGAAAATGCGGTCTGCTTCAGCAGCGTCCTCCAGATGAACCTGCAGAATAGTACGTGCAGCAGGATCCATAGTTGTTTCCCACAGCTGGCCGGGGTTCATCTCGCCTAAGCCTTTGTAGCGCTGTACATACGGGTTAGTATCGCGGCCAACCTCGTCGAGGATTTGCTTCAATTCTTCATCGCTGTAAGCGTAGTAATGCTGCTTCTGGTTTTTACGGATTAAATACAGCGGCGGCTGTGCAATAAACACATGGCCTTCCTTAATCAGGGGCTGCATATAACGGTAGAAGAAGGTCAACAGCAGCGTACGGATATGCGCACCGTCGACGTCGGCATCTGTCATAATAATAATCTTGCCATAACGTGCCTTCTCCAGATTGAAATCATCGCCGATACCACAGCCGAAGGCGGTAATCATATTGCGGATTTCTTCACTGCTCAGCACCTTATCAAGACGTGCCTTTTCTACATTGAGGATTTTACCACGCAGCGGCAAAATAGCCTGGAAGTCACTATTACGACCTTGCTTAGCGCTGCCGCCTGCGGAATCACCTTCGACCAGATAAATCTCGGTATCCTCAACATTACGGCTCTTGCAGTCAGCCAGCTTGCCGGGAAGACCGCCCAAATCCATAGCGTTCTTACGGCGTGTCAGCTCACGTGCCTTACGCGCTGCCAGACGGGCGCGTGCAGCAATAATAGCCTTTTCCACCAGCTTTTTGGCAACCTGCGGATTTTCCTCCATAAACTCGGCCAGGGTATCGCCAACCAGGTTATCTACGATTGGCATAACCTCACTGTTGCCCAGCTTAATTTTGGTCTGACTTTCGAACTGCGGGTTCTGTACTTTCAGGCTCAAAACTGCAGTCAGGCCCTCACGTACATCATCACCACTCAGCGCATCTTCATTTTCCTTGAGCAGGTTAGCCTTGCGCGCATAAGCATTAATTGTACGTGTCAACGCTTTACGGAAGCCGCTCAGATGAGTACCGCCTTCCTCAGTGTTGATGTTGTTGACATAGGTGAAAATGTTCTCGCTGTAGGTATCACAGTACTGCATAGCAACCTCAACGATAACAGCGTTCTTTTCGCCCTCCAGATAAATCGGCTTCGGATTAATCTTATCCTTGTCCTTATCCATAAATTCGACATATTCGATAATACCGCCGGCAAAATGGAATGTTTCACTCTTATCCTCGGCACGCTCATCAGTCAGAGAAATGGTAATGCCCTTATTCAAAAAGGCCAGCTCACGAATACGCAGACGCAGGGTATCATAGCTGTATTCAGTTTCCGTAAAGATAGTAGCATCCGGCTTGAAATGCACCGTAGTACCGGTAACATCGCAATCGCCCTTTTCATAAAGCTTTTTAGAGGTCTTGCCCTGCTTGAATTCAATACCGTAGCATTTACCGCCGCGGCGAACCTCAACCTCCATATGCTCACTCAAAGCGTTAACGCAGGTAACACCTACACCATGCAGGCCGCCGGAAACCTTGTAGCCGCCGTCACCGAACTTACCACCGGCATGCAGCACCGTCATGATAACCTCAACAGCAGGCTTCTTTTCCTTTTTCATCATATCCACGGGGATACCACGGCCGTTATCGACAACTGTAATACTGTTATCCTTATGGATAATTACCTTGATATCACTGCAGTAACCGGCCAAAGCCTCGTCAATACTGTTGTCCACAACCTCATACACCAGATGGTGCAGACCGCGGGAGGACGTACTGCCGATATACATAGCAGGTCTTTTGCGTACAGCCTCCAGGCCTTCTAACACGTGAATCTGTTCAGCGTTATAATTGCCCTTGACCGCTGTAGCTTCTTCAATATCAATTTCCTGGGTCATATTTACCTCCGTTTTAAAATTTCTAGATTAGTATAGACAGCGCCGTCCAGAAAACCTGATTCAGCGCGTTTTTTCAAAGTCACCGAAGAAATCGAGGACAAATACATCGTATCACCGGTCAGAACACAGCTATAATAGCCTTCGCCGCCGGAAGCATCAACCACCTTATAGCGTGAGCCATACTTCTTGACGAAATCGTCATAAACCAGTGACTGAGGGTGATTCAAATTAAAAATAGCGATAATCTCACTATTTTTTACCATGTAATCTACTCCCAAATGCAGATACACCCTGATCCCTCCTTAAATAAGTTAAAGCATTTTCATATAAAGCTAAGGTAATTTCCTCCGGCTGCTTCTCCAGCAGAAACATTACCGCCAGCAAACTTTCCTTCTTATCGGCAAAGCCGCAGCGTACACGCTCAAAGTAGTAGCTTTGCAGGCTTTCCTTTACAGCCGTAAATAATATTTTATCACATTTGTAGTAGGCCAGACAATCTTCATACTTCAGCCAGGGCTGAATCCGCAGCAGCTCCGCCAGCTTGCTGCGCAGCTCCTCGCGCTGCTCGCGCTCACAGATGCTGCACATTGCCAGTCCCTTGCGCATTTGGGCACCACAGACAGGGCATTTTGTATATTCCGCAGGCGGGGCAGGTGGCTCGGCCTCCTTGGCCTTTTGCTCCTGCTTTTTGAAAAAGCTGCCGGTATGAAAGTAAACCTTTTTTATCAGCACACGTCCCAGCAAAAAGGAGTTGATTTTTTGCAGGAACAGCTGCTGCATCATATACAGCTCATTAGCCAGCATACTGTTGGCCGTACGCACATAAAGCTCGTTGCCGCTGATTTTTTCAATCGCACAGCTGCGCGCCAGGTTTTCGCCCACAATCTCGCTCCATCTGCTTTCCAGATAATGCTGCAGATAAGCCATTTTGATTTTCGGCGAAATATAAACATCTTTATAGGTGCGGCGCGGGTCAAACAGACGGCGGATAACCTCCTCCGTAGCCTCTAAATTTTCAGCATACATAATCAGGCCTCGCTTATACAGCCACCGGAAATTTTAAAATAAGCATTGCCTGCAAGCTCCGGTATCAGCTCGCGGTCATTTACTGTGATAAAGGTCTGCACTCTGCCGTCGATAAACAGCAGCAGCTGGGAGCGGCGACTGTTATCAAGCTCGCTCATAACGTCATCTAATAGCAGGACGGGGAATTCGCCCAGCTCGTTTTTGACATACTGCAGCTGCGACAGCTTCAGTGCCAGGGCACCGCTGCGCTGCTGTCCCTGGGAGCCGAAGGAGCGCAGGGACAGACCATTGAGCAAAAGCTGCAAATCGTCGCGGTGGGGGCCGATGCCTGTATTGCCGCGCAGAATATCGATGCGCTGACGCTCCAGCAACCTGTCGCGATAAAAATCCTCTGTGGCTTCCGCAGCAGACTGCGGATAAAGCAGCTCGCTGTTGTTGGCCTTCTGCTCATAACGCACCTGCAGCATTTCGCTGCCCTGCGTAATCGAAGAGTAAATCTCGCCGGCAATAGCCTGCAGCTTTGCCAGCGCTGCCAAACGCCTGCGTACAATAGCTGCTGCCAGACGAATAAATTCCTCGTTCCAAGGCTGCAGCACCTCAGCACTGCCACCGTTATCACGCAGCTCCTTTAAAAGACGGTTGCGCTGCAGCAGCACGCGGTTATACTTCAGCAGCAGATCGTAGTAAACAGCATCAGTCTGCGCAATCTGCATATCAAAGAAGCGACGTCTTAAGGCAGGCTCACCCTTGACCAGCTGCAAATCCTCCGGCGAAAACATCACTGCATTCAGCGCGCCATAATGCTCCTTAGGACGCACGCGCGCACCGTCAAGCAGTATTTCCTTATGCCAACGCTCATGCTGACGGTATTTTTTGATTTTTACCTCGTGACTGCCGCTGAAGCTGGCATATTCTACGCCTACAGCCATCGCTTCCGTACCCATTTTCAGCATTTCCTCTTCAGCCGAGGTACGGTGCGACATACCGAAGGCACCATAAAAGATAGCCTCCAGCAGATTAGTCTTTCCCTGGGCGTTTTGCCCGTAAAAAACATTAATCATAGCAGGAAGCTGCAGCTGGCAGCTTCCATAATTGCGGAAATTAACCGCATAAAGACTATTGATTTTCATTAAGCTTCTTTAGCAACGGTCAGCTCTATCTGGTCATCAATATTAACTACATCGCCAGGATGTACCTTTTTGCGTTTTTCCGTTACCAGCTGGCCGTTCAGGCGGACAACGCCATCTTCAACCATCATAAATGCCTGGCCTCCGGTATCAGCAACACCGGAAAACTTCAGCAGCTTATCCATAGTAATGAATTCTGTTCTGATTTCTACAGTTTCTTTTTGCATAATAGCCGCTCCTTAGAAAACAACGCGTACCGGAGTAACGATATAGGTATAATCAGGCTCTTCAGCGCAGGTAACGCAAACAGGGCTGAGAGAGGTATTCATGGATAAAACTGCTTCTTCTGCTTCCAGGTTCTTCAGAATATCCAGGATATACTTAGCATTAAAGGCAACATTCAGCGGGTCACCAACAGTCTGGCAGGCAACAACCTCCAGGCCGGTACCAACATCCGGGCTGCTGCTGGTAATAGTAATTTCCTCAGCAGCTACGCTCATTTTTATAATGCTGTAGTCTCCGTCAGTAGAGAAGAGTGCCACGCGTTCAACAGCGCCTGCCAGCTCTTTAATGTTGACCTTGCTGGTCAGAGCGAATTTAGGCGGGATAACACGACGGTAATCCGGGAACTGGCCTTCAATCAGGCGGGAAACGATAACAACGTTATCAATTACAACCATAATCTGGTTATTGAGCAGGGAAATAATTACCTGCTGCGGTACTTCGCCGGTCAGATTACGGGAAATTTCCGTCAGTACCTTGGAAGGGATAATCATGCTGATAGCTTCATTTCCCTCATAAGGCAGAGATTTGATAGCCAGACGATGGGTATTGGTGCCGACAAAGGTAATTTTGCCGTCTTTAGCCTCTACGAGGATACCGGTAAACAGAGGTCTTGCTTCATCAGTAGAACAGGAGAAGATCGTCTTTTTAATCAGCTCCTTAATCATGCTGTCATCAAGTGCAATGGTTCTGTCTGCATCAAAGGTGGGAAATTTAGGATAATCATCTTCATTCATTAAGAAGAGCTGATATTCAGATTTACCGGAGCTTACTTTAATAGCATGCTTTTCAGCATTTTTGCTGATAGTCAGGCTTTCACCGGGCAATTTACGGATAAGGTCAGCAAAATGCTTGGCAGAAACAACTATTTCCCCCGGTTCGCTGATTTCAGCATCAATGGTGCAGGAAATAGCCATGTTTAAATCCATAGCTTGTATTTCCAGCTTGTCAGCTGATGCGATTACATGAATACCGGAAAAGATAGGTGTGCTTGGCTTGGAAATAATTGCTCTTTGAACTGTCTGGATGGCTTTATTTAAGCTGTTGGTATTACAGGAAATTATCATTTGTTCACAGTCCTCCTTGGTTTTTTAATACTGTTATAATATATAAAAAGTAGTCGACGTAGTAGTAGAGCCTGTTAGTTATGTGGAAAAGTACCGCAAGCTCAGTCGTGATGGGTTATTTCCCATGTATATAAAGCTGTTGATAACCGGGAAATAATATACACACAATCTACAGGGAAAAATTTTATCAACTGGTGCCCCAAAGTTATGCACAGTTTAGGGGCAAGTTATCAACAGTTTTTGTGGATAACTTTTTTACTGTTATTGCCGTAAGATTTCTATGATTTCCTGCAGCTCGTTTTGGAAGGCGAGGCTGCTGTTTTTGCATTTGCTGATTTTTTCATAAGCATGGATAACGGTGGTATGGTCACGTCCGCCAAAGAGTTCACCGATACGCGGATAAGATAAATCAGCCAGTTCACGGCAAAGATACATAGCTACCTGACGCGGGAAGGCAATGTTCTGGGTACGCTTCTTATTGAACAGCTCATCCTGCTTTACATTGTAGTGGTCAGCAATAACCTTGATGATGCCTTCAAAGGTGATGGTTTTGCTTTTGAGTTTGATATCGTTGCCCATGTCTGCGAGAACCTTTTGCGCAGTTTCTACAGTGATGGGCATATGCATCAGGGAGGTATATGCTACTATTTTGTTGTAGGCGCCTTCGATTTCACGGATGTTGGTGGCGATGTTGGTTGCCAGCAGGGTGATGACATCGGTAGGCAGGGTGATATTGTCGGATGCTGCCTTGGTACGCAGGATGGCCATACGTGTTTCCAGGTCAGGTGTCTGGATGTCAGCTGTCAGTCCCTGGTCAAAACGGGAACGCAGGCGGTCTTCCAGCGTTTCAATTTCGCGGGGGGGACGGTCACTGGAGATGATGATCTGCTTATCGGCATCCTTCAGTGCATTAAATGTATGGAAGAATTCTACCTGCGTCTGCTCCTTTCCCTTCAGAAACTGGATATCGTCGATAATCAGACAGTCGATATTGCGATATTTCTGACGGAAGGCTTCCGTGGTTTTGTTCTGAATAGAGTTGATGATTTCGTTGGTGAATTTTTCACTGGAGGTGTACAGTACCTTCATGCTGGGATTATTCTGCTTGATGCGGTTGCCGATAGCGTGCATCAGATGTGTTTTTCCCAGACCAACGCCGCCATAAAGGAAGAGAGGATTGTAGGCGTGCGCCGGGTCATTGGCTACTGCCTGCGCTGCTGCGTGGGCAAAGCGGTTGGAGTTGCCGATGACAAAGGTTTCAAAAACGTATTTAGGGTTCAGGTTGCTTTCATCGGGCTGCTGCACAGAGGTGTTTTCGTTAAACAGCTGCTGCTGTTCACGCTTGGCAGGTATAGCGGGCAGCTCTTCGGCCGGAGAATTGTCGCTGCTGCCGTTGTCCATGGTTTCGATGATGAGCTTGATGTTTTTGCTCATAATGCCTGCAAGGACGCCTTCGATAACCTGAGCGTAGTTTTCCTCCAGCATAGTTTTAAAGAAATCGTTTTTGACAGCTACTTTGTAGTAGGTATCTGTCACCTCTAACGGCATAATAGGTTTTATCCAGACGTTAAAAACCTTTTCATTAAAGGATTCCTTTAATTTGTCCTTACATCTGACCCAGATTTCCGCTAAATCATAGGAATTCATATAGATACATCCTTTCTCGCTAAAATTAGAAAAATAAAAACGACAGCCTGCATTGCCCGCGGAAGGGCGTGTAAGCGCCGGTTAAATTACAAGAGAAGCTAAATTTCCATATATATTTTAGCAGACTGTGGATAACTTCGCAAATTTCCCAAGAAAAATTTCGCAGTTGGCAGAAAAATAGCGGTTTTTACTTGACGAAGTTTTTATTTTCCCATATAATAAGTTAGTAATACCTTGCGTGGTGCTGCAGGTGCTGAAAAAGCGCGTTACAGCCGCGTTGGTATAACAAATAACAGCTATCAATATTCACATACATTAGAAATTGATAAAATTTTGCGGTGGATAAGGAGGGAATACTGAATGAAGCGTACTTTTCAACCTAACAATCTCAGAAGAAAAAGAACTCATGGTTTCAGAGAAAGAATGAAAACTTTGGGCGGTCGTCAAGTTCTCAAAAGAAGACGTGCTAGAGGCAGAAAGAAATTGTCTGCATAACATTATAAAATAGGCCGCGCAAGTGGCCTATTTTTTCCATGCGGGCAGGTGTGCATTTGATGCAAAAGAAAAAGTTTACTTTAAAAAAATTAAATCGACTTAAATCGAAGAAAAGTTTCCAGCTTGTCTATGTTAAAGGACGCACTGTTGTTGACGCTATGTCGGTTTTTTATATTCTTCCGGAACAGGGCGAGGATATAAAAATTGGTTTGGCAGTGGGCAAAAAGCTTGGCTGCGCTGTGGTGCGCAATCGTGTTAAGCGTATGATGCGTGAGGTATTCCGCATGCATAAGGCAGAACTCAAAAAGGGCTATCATATAGTTTGGGTGGCTCGCAAGAAGCTGACAAAGGCTGACTACAAGACTTTTGAGCGTGTATTTTTAAGACTGGCAAAAAGGGCAGCTCTGCTGCAGTAATAAGGATAGAAGGCTATGAGCAGGTTACTGATTTTGTGTATAAGATTCTATCAGATTTTTATATCACCGCTGAAACCGCCGACCTGCAGGTTTTATCCTACATGTTCAGCGTATGCTATTGAAGCGATTCAGAAGAAGGGACCGGTGAAGGGTACCTGGCTGGCGATTAAGCGTATTGCTAAATGCCATCCCTTTCATCCCGGTGGCTATGACCCGGTGCCGTAAGCATACTATTAAGCTATAACACTTTGTTTATTAAGGAGTGATATCTTGGATTTTCTCGCTAATATCGTACAACAGGTGTTAACTGTGCTCTATAACTTTACTGAGAGCATTGGTATACCGAACCTTGGCCTGGCTATTGTGTTAATGACCATTATTATTAAGCTGATTATGTATCCGCTGACTCAAAAGCAGATTCAGTCAACTAAGGCTATGATGGAAATTCAGCCGAAGATGAAGGCTTTGCAGGAAAAATATAAGGATGATAAACAGCGCCTGAATATGGAGCTAGCTAATTTATATAAGAGCGAAGGCGTTAATCCGCTGGCAGGCTGCCTGCCTCTGCTCATCCAGATGCCGATCATGATTGGTATTTTCTACGGTATCCGTGATTACAACTATGCAGCACATCCGGAACTCATTACCAGCTTTTTATGGCTGGCTGATATTTCCAAGGCAGATCCGACCTATGTTCTGCCGGTGCTTTCCGCATTGACTACCTTTATTCAGACTAAGCAGACTATGCCGGCAAGCGGCGGTGGTGCACAGAACAAGATGATGATGTACTTCATGCCGTTGTTCATCGGTTATATCAGCTTGACCTTCCCTGCAGGCCTGGTTCTGTATTGGGTTGTAATGAATATTATGCAGATTGCACAGCAGTCTATTATGAACAGAGCTGCGGCTAAATAACGTGTAAGCGTATAGGAGTTGGTAAAGATGGCTTTTGTTGAAAAGACCGGTAAGAGTGTGGACGAAGCTGTTGCAGCAGCTTTGGCAGAACTGAATGTTACAGCTGATGAGGCTGTTGTTGAAGTATTAGAAGAAGCAAAGAAGGGCTTTTTAGGCTTTGGCCGTAAGGATGCCCGTGTACGCGTAAGCGTTAAGCCTGCAGTTGAAGAAAAACCTGCAGAGGCTGCACCCGTTGCTGAGAAAACAGTAAGCGAGGCTGCTGCTGACGCTGTAGCTGCAGTGAAGGAGGCCGCTGCTGTTGCTGCCGGTGCTCTGGCTAAAAAGGCAGATGCTGTGAAGGCTGATGCTGCTGTAGCTGCTGAAGACTTCAAGAAGAAGGCTGCAGATGCTAAGGATGACGCAGTGGATGATGCTATTGCAGCGCTGAATGCTTTGAAGAGCGAGCGCCGCGAACGTCAGAACCGCGAACCGCGTAAATACAATGTAAGTGATGAGGCAGTTGCTGCTGCTAAGGAATTTTTGCAGAAAATCTTCAATGCTATGCATATTGAGGTTGCTATGGAAAAATTCATCAACAAAAATGACGGCAGCGTTACCTTCCGCCTGCATGGTGATGATATGGGTATTTTAATCGGCAAGCATGGACAGACCTTAGACAGCTTGCAATACCTGACTAATCTTGTTGCTAATAAGAACAGCAACGAGCGTGTGCGTGTAATCATTGATGTGGAGGATTACCGTGACCGCCGTATTGAGACTCTTAACCGCCTGGCTGCACGTCTGGCAGATAAGGTTAAACGTACCGGTGAGCGCGTAGCCCTGGAGCCTATGAATCCGCACGAGCGCAAGATTATCCATATGGCACTTCAGGGTGACCGTCGTGTTACTACTCTGAGCGAGGGCGATGAGCCTTATCGTCATGTGGTTATCGAGCTGAAAAAATAAAATATAAAGCAAGGCTGTCGCGTTAAGTTAATTAGAGGCTTATTTGCGGCAGCCTTTTTTCCGTACTGAGCTTTTTGTGCGGTACAGATAAAAGAAGGGGTGTCATATGGCTGAGGATACAATTAGTGCTGTTACTACGGCTCTTGGCGAGGGTGCTGTAGGTATTGTGCGTATTAGCGGACCTGAGGCGCTGGCAGTGGGAGAGTCCTTGTTTAAGGCGGCTTCGGGCAGGGCGCTGGGTGCATATCCGGTGAATACGCTTGCTTATGGCCATGTTTATGATGTGGACGGCAGCCTGGTAGATGAGGTGCTGGCGGTGTATATGCGTGCTCCCCGTTCCTATACGGCGGAGGATGTGGTGGAAATCCAGTGCCACGGCGGTGTGCAGCCGCTGCAGAAGATTCTGCAGCTGACTTTTGCTGCCGGTGCGCGTCCGGCAGAGGCTGGCGAGTTTACGAAGCGCGCGTTTTTGAATGGCAGGATTGACCTGACGCAGGCTGAGGCGGTTATGGATATTATCCGTTCGCGCAGTGAGACGAGCCTGAAGCTGGCTGCGCGTCAGCAGCAGGGCCAGCTGGCAGGTGAGCTGCGCAGTTTGCGTAAGCAGCTTGTGGATGTGGTTGTTAATCTGGAGGCTGTGATTGATTATCCGGAGGAGGATATCGAGGATGTTACCTATGGCAGGGTGCAGGAGAGCTTGACTACTGTGTGCAGCGGCATTGAGCATTTGCTGGCGCATGCGCATACGGGCAAGATTTTGCGCGAGGGCTTGCGTACTGCTATTGTGGGACGTCCGAACGTGGGTAAGTCTAGTCTGCTGAACGCTTTACTGCGGGAGGAGCGCGCGATTGTTTCGCAGTACGCCGGTACGACGCGTGATGTTATTGAGGAACAGCTGCTGCTTGATGGTGTGCCGCTGGTGCTGGCGGATACTGCAGGCATTCGTGCTACCGAGGATTTTGTGGAGAAAATCGGCGTGGAGAAGAGCCGCCAGCTGTTGGCGGATTCGGAGCTGGTTATCTGCGTGATTGATGGCAGCGAGGGCCTGACGGCTGAGGATGAGGCGATTTTAGAGGCTGCGGCCGGGAAGCCCTGTGTGGTGATTGTGAATAAGAGCGATTTGCCGCAGCAGGTTGATTTGGTGCAGCTGCGTGAGCGTTTTGGTGCTGATAAGGTGATGACGCTTTCTGCCAAGACTCTTGTTGGTATTGAGGCGTTTACTGCCTGGCTGAAGAGTTATGTTTATGGCAGTAAGGGTACGCTTGATGATGGTGCGTATATTCAGAATGCGCGTCAGGAGCGTTTGCTGCGTGAGGCGCTGGCTGGTTTGCAGGATGCGGAGGTTGCGGCGCAGGATTATTTGCCGTATGATTGTATTGTGATTGATGTGCGCTCGGCGATTGACCTGTTAGGGGAGATTACGGGTGATACGGTGCAGGATGAGATTATCAATGAGATTTTTGAGAGGTTCTGTATCGGTAAGTAGGGGGAAGCGACGCAACCCTTCCGTCTGCTCGCTGAAGCTCGCAGCCACCTTCCCTTTCAGGGAAGATATAATGATATATTGAAACTCTAACTTTCTATATGCTCCCTGCAAGGGAGCTGGCATCGCCGTAGGCGATGACTGAGGGTTGTTTCATTTTGCAGTTAACATGTCTTTTGCTTTAAGCTTTCTTCTGGCCTCTTCTTGGGGAGAGGTGGCATCGCGAAGCGATGACGGAGAGGGGTTGTGCGCCGCAATTAAATATCGTTCCAGTCAGAAGCAATTTTCCCGTGCCATAGGGCACAACGCAAATTTCGTGTGGAACCAGGACGAAGTGCCGCAAAACTCGCGCTATGCAAAGAAATAATGCTAAAGTAGTTGGCTTAGCGCTCAAACAGTTGCGACACTTCTATGGTACCAGACACTCATTTGCTAAAATTGCTATTCCTTACACGATATGTTAATTGCTTAAGTTGGTGTCAACTACTAGCCTTTTATATGTTCCCTGCAATGGAGCTGGCATCGCCGTAGGCGATGACTGAGGGTTGTTGATATATTAATTGCTAGTTCGGGCTTTCAGCTAATTGTGTTCTATGAACCCTCTTGCCTGCCCCTTGGGGAAGGTGCCGAGCGTAGCGAGGCGAGGCTGAAGTGGGTTGTGCGTTGCAATTAACGTATCGCTCTGCAATGAAAAATTTTGTTGTGCGTTCACTAATACATATATTTTTAAGAGGTCTATTAAGATGAGTTATATTACAGATACATTTGATGTAATTGTGGTTGGTGCCGGCCACGCAGGCGTGGAGGCGGCGCTGGCTGCTGCCCGCCTGGGCGGCAAGACGCTGCTGGCGACGCTGTCTCTGGATAATGTGGCGCTGATGCCGTGCAATCCGTCTATCGGCGGTCCTGCTAAGGGACATCTGGTGCGTGAGCTTGATGCTTTGGGCGGCCAGATGGGTATCAGTGCGGATTTGGCGTGTATCCAGATGCGTCTTTTGAATACCGGTAAGGGCTATGCCGTGCATGCTCTGCGCGGTCAGGAGGATAAGCCTTTTTATCACACTTTGATGAAAAAGATTGTTGAGAATCAGGAGAATCTGGAGCTGAAGCAGCTGATGATTGATAAGCTGCTGGTGGAAAACGGTGCGGTTGTTGGCGTGGAGGCCGAAACGGGCGAGGTTTTCGAGGCGAAGTGCGTTATTCTGGCTACCGGTACTTATCTGCGCGGCCGTATTGTTTACGGCCAGGTTAATTATGAATGCGGTCCGAACGGTCTGCGCAGTGCGCAGAAGCTGTCTGCTTCGCTGCTGGAGAACGGCGTGGAGCTGATGCGCTTCAAAACCGGTACGCCGGCGCGTATTGATGCCCGCAGTCTTGATTACAGCAAGATGGAGCCGCAGTATGGCGATGAGGAGGTGCGCAATTTCTCCTTTATCAGCGATATCAAAACGCGTGAGCAGGTGCCCTGCTACCTGACTTATACGAATGAGGCTACACATAAGATTATCCGCGATAACCTGCATTTATCCGGTATGTATAATGGTATGATTGAGGGTGTCGGCCCGCGTTACTGCCCGTCTATCGAATCTAAGATTGTGCGCTTTGCCAATAAGGAGCGTCATCAGCTGTTTATTGAGCCTGAGGGACGCAGCACCAATGAAATGTATGTACAGGGCATGAGCTCTTCTTTGCCGGCGCATATTCAGCTGCAGTTTATGCAGACGATTCCCGGTCTGGAGCATTGCAAGATGATGCGTGCAGGCTATGCCATAGATTATGATTGCCTTGATCCGCTGCAGCTGCGTCCGTCTTTGGAGCATAAGGCCATCAGCGGCTTGTTTAGTGCCGGTCAGTCCAATGGCACCAGCGGCTACGAGGAGGCTGCTGCCCAAGGTCTGATGGCAGGGATCAATGCGATGATGAAGATTAACGGACGCGAGCCGCTGGTGCTGCGCCGTGATGAGGCGTATATCGGCGTGCTGATTGATGACCTTGTTACCAAGGGCACGTCCGAGCCTTACAGAATGATGACCTCGCGTGCGGAATACCGCCTGCTGCTGCGTCAGGATAATGCGGATTTGCGCTTGACGGAAAAGGGCAGGGCTATTGGTCTTGTTGATGATAAGCGCTACGGCATTTTCACCGAAAAGCGCAGTGCGCTGGAGCGCACGGTGAGCGAGCTGGGCAAGCAGAATATTTCTCCCAGTGCGGAAAACAATGCTAAGCTGGAGGCTATGGGTACGGCGCCGCTGCGCAGCGGCAGCAATCTTTTGGATTTGCTGCGCCGCAAGGAGGTTACCTACAGCAAGCTGCAGCAGGCATTTGACTTGCCGGAGCTGGCACCGCAGGTAGCGGAGCAGGCCGAGATTTTCGCTAAGTATGAGGGCTATATTACGAAACAGCGTCAGGAGGTTGAGCGCTTTATGAAGCTGGAAAACAAGCGCCTGCCTGATGATATAGATTATCGTGCGATTAAGGAGCTTTCCAGCGAGGCCGCTGAAAAGCTGGACAAGGTACGTCCGGCGAATATCGGTCAGGCATCGCGTATCAGCGGTGTTTCGCCTGCTGACATCAGTGTGCTGATGATTGCGCTGGAGCTGAAACGCCGAAAGGAGCAGGAAGAATGACCTTTGCAGAAATTTTAGCCGAAAAGGGTGCGGAGGCCGGTTTGAGCTTTACGCCGCTGCAGCTGGAGCAGTTCAGCCGTTATTACGAGCTGCTGGTGGAAACCAATAAGGTGATGAACCTTACCGCGATTACCGAGCCTGAGGAGGTTGCCGTAAAGCATATGGTAGACAGCCTGCTGGCCTACGAGGCGGAGATGGCCGGCAAAACCCTGGCAGACGTGGGCACGGGCGCGGGCTTTCCCGGTGTACCGCTGAAAATTTATTGCCCCGAGCTGAAGGTGACACTGATTGATTCCCTGGGCAAGCGCCTGCGCTTTTTGCAGCAGGTGATTGAGGAGCTGGGGCTGAAGGGCATCCGTTGTGAGCATTTGCGTGCGGAAGATGCCGGTCGCGATAAAAAGCATCGCGAAAAATATGATTATGTAACGGCGCGCGCGGTGGCACGTTTGAGCGTGCTGAGCGAATATTGCCTGCCGCTGGCCAAAAAGGGTGGTCAGTTTATCGCCCTGAAGGGCAGCAAGTTTGCTGAGGAAATTACCGAGGGTGAGGCTGCGGTAAAAATTCTCGGCGGCAAAATTATTAGTGCAGAGCCTGTAAAATTACCCGGTCTTGACGATGGACGTGCTATAATAAAGATAGCTAAAATCAAAACAACACCGGCGCAGTACCCGCGTAAGGCAGGTACGCCGGAAAAACAGCCCTTAGGCGCTAGATAGGGGGAAGCAAATGTTAGTAGATGATGGATTTTCGGTATTAGATACAGATTGCGGTATTATTGGTGAGCGTAAGGCCGTAAATGAGGTGAAGGTTGTGAAGGTGCCTATCGGGCAGATTTTCCCTAACCCGTATCAGCCACGCAAAAGCTTTGACGAGGCAGCCTTAGAGGAGCTATCTGCTTCCATCGCCCAATATGGCGTGCTGCAGCCTCTTTTGGTATCCCCGACAGAGGACGGTCGTTATCTGCTGATTGCCGGTGAGCGCCGCCTGCGTGCTTCCCGTATGGCGAAGCTGACGGAGGTACCGGTGATTATCAGCGATTATACTACGCAGCAGATTGCAGAGATTGCGCTGATTGAAAACCTGCAGCGTGAGGACCTGCATTTTCTGGAGGAGGCAGAGGGCTACGAACAGCTGATGGAGCAGTTCCACCTGACGCAGGAGGCTATGGCTGCGCGCGTAGGCAAGAAGCAGTCCACCATCGCCAACAAGCTGCGTTTGCTGCGCCTGTCGCCTGCTGTACGCAAGGTGTTGGTGGATGCCGGCCTGAGCGAGCGTCATGCACGCGCCTTGCTGAAGCTGGATGATGATGCCAAGCGTCTGGAGGTGCTGGAGGTTATTGTGGCCAAGAACTACAGTGTGCGCCAGACTGAAGAATATATCAGCAAGCTGCTTGATGACAAGCAGCAGGAAAAACGCCGCCGCATGGTAATTGTCAACGACGTCCGCATCTACCTGAACAGTATTAAGCAGGTTGTCAACGCTATTAAGGACGTTGGTATTCCCGTTAACATGGAGCAGACGGTAGAGGGCGATGAGGTTATCGTCAGCCTGCGCATCAAGAACCAGAAGAAGCCGAAGGGTGGCAACAGCAAGCCCCTGTTCTAAAAAAGATAAGGCAGGAAGCTTCCTGCAGTAACGATAAAAGCAGAGAGCCGTGTTTCACGTGAAACACAGCTCTCTGCTTTTTTGTACAAGGAGGTGGCTTATTATGCTCCGGCTATAGCCGGATTTTTACCAGAATTTAAGCATCTGGAAAAGACTCTTTTTGAAGCCCTTCTCCGGCGGAATTACCTCATGCAGGAATTTGGGTTTAACATAGCGCACAATCATCGGCGGTGTGCGCAGCGTTGTTTCGGCAAAGCGCGGCAGCTTGCTGTTGGCGGGCAGCTGCAGGCTGCTGACAGCAAAGCTGATTTATGCCTAGTTACGGGGAGGCGATAGCGTGGGACGTATAGAATGGACAAGTATGCATTTTTCTCATGAGCTCAGGCTTATGTGTTTGGCAGTTGCGTGAATGCAAGTTGCTGAATATGCTGCCAGCGCTGGTCATGCCGCAGGTTTTCTAGGCGCTGATGGGGCTGGTGAAGTGAGCTTTAGAGAAAAGTTTCCTTTAAAGTAAAATTATTTTTTATTAATATAAGTTGTTGACAGACGCTGGGAATGAGTTATAATGTAAACGATATAATAGTGCTTTATAAAAGGTCAAGGGAGCGCTGTTAAAATTTCATATTGGAGGAGATGATATTGTGAGCAAGCATTTATCAACTTCCGTGAGGGTGCCTATTGAAGTGGATAATCCCAGTATTGTCCGTAATGAGTCATTGTGCATCAAATGCGGTCAGTGCAGTAATGTCTGCACAAGTCCTGTTGGTGTGTTGGGAACCTATGCGCTGGAGCAGACCGGAGACAGAGCTATCTGTATTCACTGCGGTCAGTGTGCTAATGTCTGCCCTGTTGGCAGCATCACCGAGGTATATGAATATCCAGAGGTTAAGGCTGCCGTGCAGGATAAGGACAAAATCGTCATTGTCAGTACGTCACCTTCTGTACGCGTGGCTTTGGGCGAGGAATTCGGCCTGCCTAAGGGGGCGTTCGTGCAGGGGAAGATGGTTGCGCTTTTGCGTGCTCTGGGCGTTGATTATGTGCTGGATACGAACTTTGCGGCTGATTTAACAATTGTTGAGGAAGCAAGCGAGCTTCTTGCCCGTATTAAAGGTGAAACTGACAAGCCGCTGCCGCAGTTTACAAGCTGCTGTCCGGCGTGGGTGAAGTTTGCAGAAACCTATTACCCTGAGCTCCTGCCGCATGTTTCTACAGCTAAAAGTCCGATAGGGATGCAGGGACCGACGATTAAAACCTATTTCGCACAGAAAATGGGCATTGATCCGAGGAAGATTGTTAATGTCGCCTTAACTCCCTGCACGGCGAAAAAATTTGAGATTCGCCGTGAGAAAATGAACGCTGCCGGGCAGAAGTTGGGTATAGCTGAATTGCGGGATATGGATAATGTCATCACGACGAGGGAGCTGGCACTGTGGGCGAAGGAAGCAGGCATTGATTTTACCAGCCTGGAGGACAGCGATTTTGATAAATTTATGGGCGAGGCCTCTGGTGCAGGTGTTATTTTTGGCAATACAGGCGGCGTGATGGAGGCAGCTCTCAGGACTGCTTATGCTTATCTTACGGGTGAGCAGCCACCTAAGGAAATACTCAAGCTCGAGCCAGTGCGTGGCTATGATGGATTGCGTGAGGCCAGCGTGGATATAGCAGGCAGGGTTATCAATGTGGCAGTGGTTCACGGAACGGAAAACGTCCGCAAGCTTATAGCTGGTGGCATTGAAAAATATCATTTTATAGAGGTTATGACCTGTCCGGGCGGCTGCATCGGCGGCGGCGGGCAGCCGAAGGATTTTGCCTATGATGCTGACGCAGCACGCAAGGCCCGTATCGAAGGTCTTTATGAGCGGGATGCAGAAATGGAGCTACACCTGTCTCACGAAAATAAAGAAATTCAGCAGCTTTATAAGGAGTTTTATGATGCACCATTGAGCGAGCTGGCTGAAGCAATGCTGCATACTACGTATCAGGACCGCAGCGCAGATTTAACAAAAGGAGCGAGAAAGAAAATGTCGAAGTGGAAATGTTCAATTTGTGGTTATATCTACGAAGGCGAGGAGCTGCCTGCTGATTTTGTCTGCCCAATCTGTAAGCAGGGTGCAGATAAGTTTGTAAAAATCGAGGATACTCCTGGCGACAAGGCAAAGAATCCTTATGCTGGCACAAAGTCGGAGAAGAATCTGTTAGAGGCCTTTGCTGGCGAGTCTATGGCTCGTAATAAGTATACTTATTTTGCTAAAGTAGCGCAGGAAGCAGGCTTTGAGCAGATTGCTGCTTTGTTCTTGCAGACAGCAGAGAACGAAAAGGAGCATGCACAGCTATGGTTTAAGGCTTTGGGCGAGCTTGGCGATACTGCGGCAAATCTGCTGCACGCTGCTGAGGGAGAGAACCACGAATGGACGGATATGTATGTGCGTATGGCCCAAGAGGCAGATGCCGAAGGCTTCTATGAGCTGGCAGAGCAGTTCCGTGGCGTAGCAGCTATTGAGAAGCGTCATGAGGAGCGTTATCGTGCGTTGCTGCACAACGTAGAGGCACAGCAGGTATTTGCTAAGAGCGAGGTAAGAATTTGGGAGTGTCGCAAGTGCGGACATATCGTTGTAGGTACGAAGGCTCCGGAGGTTTGCCCGATTTGTAAAAACCCGCAGGCTTATTTTGAAATTCATACGATAAATTATTAAGAGCGGATGTTAGCTCGGTTTCTTCTGAGCTGCCGGAATTTCCCCTGATGCTTGCTATGAAGCTGGCGTCAGGGGATTTTTAGGTTCTATAAATAAGTGTTGGAATTGTAGTAAAATATTATCGACCAAAACAACATAATCTACAAAGGAGACCAGACACTCTATGCTTTACAACAATTATACACAAAATAACCCGTTTTCTACCAGAATTTGAGCATTTGGAAGAGGCTCTTTTTGAAGCCCTTTTCCGGCGGGATTACCTCATGCAGAAATTTGGGCTTTACGTAACGCACAATCATCGGCGGTGTGCGCAGCGTTGTTTCTGCAAAGCGCGGCAGCTTGCTGTTGGCGGGAAGCTGCAGGCTGCGTACCTTGTCCTTGCTGTTGACGAAGCGGGCGCTGGCAGCGCCGGTCTGACCGTTGACTACGATGACGAAGCGTTCGCCGGCGCTGTTGTCGGTATAGTCAACATAATAAATCGGCAGCATGATGTCAGCTGAATGCTTGCGGAGATTGCGTGCCCATTTTTCAATCTTAACATCCTTTAAGCCGTAATTTTCGCAGAGCTTATTGCAAAGCTGCTCATTAATCATGCGGTCAAGATATTTTTGCACCGGGAAAAGGTTGCTGCGGGTGGTGATATGCACGTCGCCCTCCAAAAATACCGGGTCGAAGGGGGCGAACTCATCAAAGTTCCAGGGAGCAACCATATCGATGGCGTTTTCGTCAAAGACGTAGGTTTGCGGATATACCCAGTTCAAAACTTCCTGATAAATTTCGCAGTCCCCCTTGTTGCTGGAGATTTGCGCTTTGACGCGCAGGTCCGCAAGTGTATAGGGAGTATAAAAGGCGGTAAATTTTTCCTTGATGGCCTTTTCCGCACCCTTGAAGGACATCGGCTCACGCTTCATCAGCAGCTGTGCTCTGCCGAAGGCCTGCTCCTTAGTGAGCTTGAAGGGCAGGGCGATGGAGGGGTAGCTGCGGGAGCCTGCGCCGATGAGCTGGTCCTTGTTGTAGCCGCCGGCCTTTAGTTCTTCCTGCGTCAGACGGTGACCGCAGTATTCGCAGGTAAAAATAGTCTGCGTGGATTCGCCGGTAACATCGGCACCGCAGAGCGGGCAGGGCAGCTTGATAGTGTGGCTTTCTTCGTAAGTCTTGGTGCTGAGGGCGCTGAAAACGCCCAGCTTATCTTCGATGCTTTGAGTATCGTTTTTGAGCATTTCGGGCAAAGGCTCCATAAAGTATACGTGGCCCAGCTTTACCAGACCGTTGACAACTTCTACAGGCTTATGGCGATACTTGATTTCGCTATCAAGAATATTTTCGCTGTTCGGCCAAGGCTCCTTGCTGCCGCAGAAGGAGCAGATGAAGCTGGTGCTGGCAGCGTCGGAATACATGGTGCCGCCGCATTTTTCGCATTGTATAGCACAACATTCGTCGTTTTCTTTAAACATAGGAACATCTCCCTTCCTTATCTTGCCTTCATTATAGCGCAAAAAGAGTGTCAGCGCCCCACCCGAAAGGGAAAATTTGGGTAGGATGGGGTGAAATTATTAAAGGTAAGGCATAATAGTGCAAAAACTCAGCTGGCTTCTAAAGAAATTGAGCAAAGAAAAATTGTGCGGCTTTTTACGACCGCACAATTTTTTTGCTGGTGCGCCCAGCATGGGCGATAACTAGGTGGTGAAAGTCCACTACGC